>PVMS01085851.1_pt1 | contig 12550 bp, 15 predicted proteins | sample 1853461 | NCBI WGS metagenome assembly PVMS01 (sample SAMN08582032, study PRJNA380276) | Marine sediment metagenome, whole genome shotgun sequencing project. | isolation source: ocean sediment barecode stripped | collected 2017 | reverse complement strand
ACAATGAGCTGGTGGGGGAAGTTAGCAGGAGGAGGCATAGGGTTTGCACTTGGTGGGCCGCTGGGTGGAATGCTCGGTGCAGTGTTAGGGCATCAAGTTGATAAAGCTAAAAAACTTAAAGCAGGTTTTGATCCTGGGTCTCAAGAAAGAGCACAGGTTGCTTTTTTTACCGCCACATTTTCAGTCATGGGGCATATTGCCAAGGCTGATGGTCAGGTGACGCAACAAGAAATTCAGGCGGCAGAACAAATTTTTACACATATGAAGTTTCAACCCGATCAGCGTGCTACTGCGATTGAATTATTCAATAAGGGTAAGCAAGATGACTTTGATTTTGAGGAAGTGCTAGCGCAGTTCAAACTAGAATGTGGCCGTAAAATCACATTAATTCAAATGTTCATGCAAATTCAGTTGCAGGCTGTATATGCCGATGGCAGCAAACATCCTGCTGAAGATCAAATACTTAAAGATATCTGCAATGCATTGGGTTATCCGGTTGCCATGTTGACGCAATTAGAAGCCATGTTGTTTGCTCAGCAAAGTCAATATTCAGGTAATCCGAATCAACCGCTCAGTCATTCGGAGATTGCCAGTGCATATTCGGTCATGGGAGTGAAAGACGGTGCCTCTGATGCTGAGATTAAGAAAGCGTACCGTCGCTTAATGAGTCAACATCATCCAGATAAATTAATTTCTAAGGGTTTACCAGAAGAAATGATACAGGTGGCGACTGATAAATCGCAGCAAATTCAAAAAGCCTATGAAGTGATTAAAAAATCAAGAAAGACTTAAAGGAACATATGCTAAGTTCCTAGTGTAAAACGACTTGAAGCTGTAGAGGGCTAAACTCTGGTATTGGGTTATCTTGTATAAGTTCCAGTACTAACTTGAGAGCAAAGTCCATTTGTTCTAGATCGGTACGGTCCGAATCTGCACATTGGGCGAGCGATGCCTCATATGATACCTGCGATAAAACAGACAGTGCATAATCTCGTTCGCGCTCACTTGAGCAAGTTTCAAAATTTCGTAAAGCATTGAAGACAAGATTTGTGAGCTCACGATATTCATCGATATTCATTTAACCATCCTTGTATTGGCACTCGATGATAAGCCTAGTAGTTCGAAATGAATTTTTCAATTGCACGTAGCCTAGCTTTACTACCGCTTATGGATGTGTAGGGGGCTGTGTTAACTAGTGCACATCCGTATGCATTTAAAACCAATCCGTTTGTCTAGATAAGGAAATTATCCAATCATGTTATGGGTAATTACATTTACCTTTTTACTAGAACAAATGCTGTGGTAGCGATAAGGCTAACAATTACTGAGACTATAAAGATCCAAAAACTATGTTGTGGAAGATAAGTATCAGAAAAGAAGTTGTTGCTAATAGTTGGCACACCCCATAAATTTCCATTACCACTGCCAACTATAAATTGAGCTTTCATACCTTTTTCCATGTGTTGTGCAATATCACAATGGACTAAATAAGTTTTATTGTCGCTAGGAACAATAAAAGTTGCTGTTCGTTGATGGCCGCCAGCGGCCTCCAAATGGAACATGCCGGCTGGGTATAAATATTTGGGTAATCCGTGCAGCATCCATTGATGCCGGATTGAATCTTTATTAATGAACGTGATGGTGATACGACTGCAGGGTTCAACAATATGTTCATATTGACTGAGCCCGTAAATATTTCCTGGAATATCAATAGCATATGAAGTGCTTGCTAGAACGTTAAAATGATAATCACGAGAAATTTTTTGACAATCTCGGGGTAAATTATTGTAGTTAGCATTCATCACCATGCCTGTTTTGTCTAAAGACATACGCTGATGGCTGTGTCCCATGGAGCTTTGCTCTGACGCTGTAGTAAATTGTGTTAATAGAAAAAACAAAGATAACAACAAGACTTTAGTGTATGAATGTACTGACAGCTTCATTGTTACCAGCGCCGTGGAGAAATAAGGATAGTGATTAGTGCGATGACTGCAGCACTGAACGAGACAGCTAATATAATCAAACGTATCAATAACGTTGTATCTATGACTGTGTTTGAAAATAATCCTGGAGCATAACTTTCCCACACAGCATGTTGTTTACGGTAATACTCCTCAGTAAAATATTTATTCCAACTTACCCCCAATGTTTTTGGCCATCCATTTTCTTGTAAGTATTTTTCGTACACTATCGCACTGATATGACCCCCAGGGCCGATACCATCTGTGGTGACGCTTTTGTATTGATGATCATGGAAAAGCCATATTCCTTCTCCATAAGAATGTAAGCCATCGTTAGTGGTATTTAGCTCTAGATCAACTCTCTGTGCGGGCGCGATAGAGACCACATCGCGAATATATTGTGCGGCAGGTGCGCTGAGATTGCCGTCGCGATGTGTGATGGTGACATTGTGACCATGAGTATGGAAAGCAAGGCTTTCTCGTCCGCCATTAGCAATGCGTAGTTTTATTTTTTGGTTGGGTTTAACGATTACAAGAGATTCTTGAAAGGTAAAAGGGAAAGAGCGGCCATTGAGCGTGAAATAATCTTGCGTGGCATCAGTGATGTCATAATCGCGATGCATAGCTTTGGTAATTAAGCGCACATCATTAAAATTTTGAATTCGATTGTTAAGATCTTTATCAATATCCATATAGTGCAAATCATACTCTTGGTCATAGCGTTGTTTGCTTGCTACAGAAGGGGAACGAATTTCTCCGGCACCTATGTTTAAAGTTTGCACCCAGTTATTAGGACGGTTTTCTTCGATCACAAACATACCTTGTAATCCCATCATGACATGCACCTGCGGCTGAACATGACAGTGATAAAATTTAGTCCCACTATTACGCGGCTGCATTTCATAAGTACGCGCCTTGCCTGGTAGGACTGGAATTTCACTGGCAATAGGTACACCGTCATTACCCTCTCCATTTGAATCAACAAAGCTGTGATCAATGCCATGGAAATGAATGGTGTGAGGCATGTAGTGAGTATTCTCTAATGTTATTTTAACTTTATCGCCCTGTTCAATTCGAATCACCGGGGAGGGTGCTCGCAACAGTTCACGAGCTTGTGCAGATTCAAAACTTGTTGTTGCCATACCAAAATGTTTGGGTGCAAACACCCAAAACCCTGGCTTAATTCCAGGAGCGATAGAAAATTGTGTAGTCGGCTCTATAGATTCTGGGGAGTTACCGTTTAATTCAACGACTTCTAATCTAATATGAATTACGTCAGGATCGCCGTCTTGATCAAGATCAGTATGTTTTTCAATAGCATCAGGTGTTAATCCGCTCAGGTGCAATGTATGTTGTGAAACATTATTGGTGCCACGAACAAATGCAGCGATAGTATAAGGGTTATCCGCTATACAGCCAGACGACTTTTTTATATGAACCTTTTCGATGGTTTGTTGATGGCGCCAGCCAGGGATGTCGGGTGGGCAGGGATCTTCAAATTTACTATTGAGAGGGGTGGGTTTGGAGATGGGCAGCGGTTTGAAATCATTAGCGCCAAACCAGTTGGAAAGTTGAATCCGGACAGTTGTTGGGTACCATTGTGACGGAAAGCTTAATGTCGCTATGGCTAGCGAAATGAAAAATAGCCATCTAACTTTCAAGAGGACGACCTGTTTTTATACCTGCTGATCCAACGTGCTAGGGTTCCATTGCTATATAAGTAATAAATTTCAACCGCTAGTATCAGCGCTAGAAATAGAGGTAAAAAGCCATAATTACTAACGCCCACTTTAAATGGAAACACGGCTCGATATATTTTGTCATGGCCTGGTTGTTGGGTGCTTATGATGCCAACATAGTGTCCAGTGTCTGGGAAGCTATATTCCATTGTTAATGTGCCGGTGGGTGCAATGATAGCGGGTTGATGAAAGATGGTATGTTCATCAAGGTTGTTAAGTTCAGCGATATCACCCCATTGGGTCGCGCGACCTAGATTAGTGATATTTTTTATAATGCGAAAATCGACAGGCATGAGTTTTAAGCTGTCATGCAGATAATCCAGTACGAATAATGATTGGCTGGCGTTAGGAATGTCTTCGCAAAATTCTTTATTCGCACTTGTTTGTGGTTGATAAATAGTAAAGTGCGCTTTAAAAAATCCCATTTGGACGACGCATAAATCATCTTCTAAAAATACACCACCATGAGCAAGTACATTGCTATGCAATATATAAAACAGAAATATAAGTATTGTATTTAGCGCGGATCTTTTACGCACGGTGCGAGATCATTAATTACGCTGTGCGCGTGATTAATGATGACCTGGGCTTAGTGGCACAGCATTAGGGTCAGCACCAAAAAAGATAACGCGTGAGATGAATGTGTAAGCTCCCTCGACACTCATTAAAGTAATTAATACTAATAAAACCAGAGGAGGGACTAATATCGCTGTAATTAAGGCAAGTCGTTCCCATGCCATATGCATAAATATGGCAACAATAAGTCCTGCTTTAAGAAACATGAATAATAAAATTAACCCCCAACGCAAATATCCTTGGAATTGTAGAATATCAACCATATAAGAGCATATGCTAAGTACAAATAACAGTAACCATATTGCAAGATAGATGCTTAGGGGATGTTGTTGCCCTTCTGCTGCAGTACTCATGATGACTCCTTACCAAAGATAGAAAAATGCGAAAATAAACACCCAAACCAAATCTACGAAATGCCAATATAATCCGCAGACTTCAACTATATCGTAACCTTTCTGTTCATAACGTCCGTTAATAACACCTGTTGCCACATAGGTGAGATAAATGACGCCTCCCGTGACATGTAGGCCGTGGAATCCTGTAATCATAAAGAAGCATGAGCCAAATTGAGCGGCGCCCATAGGATTCCCCCACGGTCTGACGCCTTCCCCAATTAATTTGGTCCACTCAAATGCTTGCATACCGACAAAAGTAACGCCAAGCAATGCGGTGATTATAAGAAGTATGGCAGTGGTTTTGCGATCTTTTCGATAACCGTAATTAACTGCTAAAGCCATTGTCCCGCTGCTGGTAATGAGCACAAAGGTCATAATGGCTATTAAGATTAAAGGAATATGTTGGCCAAATAAGGTTAATGCAAACACCTCGCTGGGGTTTGGCCAAGGTTCTGCTGTTTACATGCGAACATTCATGTATGACGTTAAAGAACTGGTAAATATAAAAGTATCGCTCAACAGGAAGATCCACATCATGGCCTTGCCCCAATGGACTTTGAACGTCTCTTTGTCGCTACTCCAGTCGGTAACGAGCGAGTCTATTTCTACCTTATTAGAATTAGCCATGATTGTTCCTTTAAGTAGACAGTAGTAAATAAAACATAATTAACCAGAGCACTAATAAGAAGTGCCAATAAATAGCACAAAGTTCGACAGACATTTTAATGGATTCAGAGTCTGTCCCTGTCCATGCTTTAAACGTTGATTGCGCCCACACCCATAGTCCTCCTAAGATGTGAATCGCATGTAAACAAGTAAGTACATAAAAAAATGCATTAGCGGGATTGGAATATATAAACAGACCTTGGTCGTATAGATGCTGCCATGCCCAGTATTGTCCATAGAGAAAACAAACAGTAAACAATCCGGCTATCACAAGACCAACGCGGATACCACCTACATTATTATTTTGTGCTGAAGTTTTGGCTTTTTGAAAAAACAAGCTGGCTAATATTAATAAAGCCGTGTTCACCCAAAGTATCTTTGGATCGTCCAATGGCACCCAATCCGGGTAGTCCATGCGTATATTGTATGCGCTGAAAAAAAGCATAAACAAAGAAGTGACGACGGCTAAAAATCCTCCCAGAAAGAATTTTTTAGCAGGTAAATTTACTGGACCGCCAGCATCATCTTCATCAATGATGCCTACTTCAGACCACGGCTGCGAATTAATAGAGTGCTTAACTAGCCAGTAAATGACTGAGCCCATTAACAGTGCTAAAAATATTAGAGTGATAGTCACTTTTATTTATTTCCGGTGGCGTCACTTGGAGGGACGTTTTGTGGAATGAAATCTTTTTCTGCGCCAGGTACGCTGTAGGCATATGCCCAGCGATAGACTTTGGGTAGTTCATCCCAGTTACCATGGCGTGGAGGTGTCTCAGGTGTTTGCCATTCCAATGAAGTGGCATCCCAAGGATTATCAGGTGCGTCTTTAGGTTTCATTAAGCTACTGATTAAGTTGTAAATAAATATTAGTTGAGCAGAGGCAACAATAAGGGCGGCAATAGTGATGCTAACGTTTGCAGTAGCGACAGAGTCGGGCATGAAATCCGTTACGCCATTAGCATAGTAACGACGCGGGACACCAAGAATGCCTATGTAATGCATAGGCAAGTAAATGGCATAAGTGCCTAAGAAGGTTATCCAGAAGTGAGCTTTGCCTAGTGTGTTATTGAGCATCCTTCCAGTGAATTTAGGATACCAATGATATATGCCTCCAAACACCACTAAGAATGGAGACACACCCATCACCATATGAAAGTGTCCCACCACAAAATAAGTATCTGATAACGGAACATCCACAACTACATTTCCTAAAAATAAGCCAGTTATACCACCATGTATAAAAGTGAAAACAAACCCGATGGCAAACAACATTGGAACGGTGAGATGGATATCTCCCTGCCATAAAGTAAGCACCCAGTTGTAAACTTTTAATGCGGTGGGTACTGCGATAATTAATGTCGTAGTCGCAAATAAAAATCCAAAATATGGATTCATGCCGCTGACATACATGTGATGAGCCCAAACAACAAAGCTCAAACCACCAATGGCAACAATGGCCCACACCATCATGCGATAACCGAAAATATTTTTCCGTGCATGGGTGCTGATTAAATCTGAGGCTATGCCAAACATGGGTAAGGCCACGATATAAACTTCTGGGTGACCGAAAAACCAAAACAAATGTTGAAACAAAATAGGACTACCACCATCGTGGCTAGAGTTAACACCCATTTCAGAAATGGCAGGCATGAAGAAACTTGTGCCTAACATGTTATCTAAAGACATCATAATCACGCTGACAAATAACGCGGGGAAAGCAAGTAAGCCAAGGATGGTAGCCATGACAATTCCCCATACAGTTAATGGTAAACGCATCAGGGTTAATCCACGTGTACGCGCTTGCAAAGTGGTGGTTAAATAATTTAATCCACCCATGGTAAAGGCAACAACAAAAAGGCCTAAGGAGATACACATAACTAAAATCCCCCAATCACCTCCAGGGGTACCGCCGGTAATTGATTGGGGAGGATATAGTGTCCAGCCAGCACCAGTGGTTCCGCCTGGAACAATGAATCCAGCTAGCAATACTAATACTGATAATAAGTAAACCCAGAAGCTGAGCATATTCATGTATGGAAAAACCATGTCACGTGCACCACACATGAGAGGGATTAACAAATTGCCAAAACCACCCAAGAAGAAAGCGGTAAGCATATAAATGATCATGATCATTCCATGCATGGTGACGTATTGGTAATACTCATTAGGCTCTAGCAGTGTAAATACACCTGGGAAACCGAGTTGTAGTCTCATCATGCCTGACATAAATAAGGCAAGTAGACCCACTGACGTTGCAACTACAATGTATTGCAAGCCAATCACTTTGTGGTCCTGACTCCAAACATATTTAGTCACCCAGTTGTGTGGATGCGAAAGTTCTTGACCCTTATCGGTAAGTGCCACATGTTCCATCAGATTCTCCTGATATATTTATTCTGATTCATTTTTAAATTACAAAGTATTCATGTAAGCAACAACATCATTCATTTTAGCTTCAGTTAAGCTGAGCACCATGGATGTCATTTGATATCCGGTAGAATCTTCAGGGTGTGCGCCACGCACACCGTGTCTAAAATTCTTTAGTTGCGTGACCATGTACCAGTCACTCATGCCTGCTATACGTGGTGCACGTATAGCCCAGTTCCCCTGACCTTGTAAGCCATGACATTTTCCGCACGTTAAATATATATCTTGTCCTTCGTTTAGATCACCTTGGATAGTGTGGGGAGCAGGGTTATCAGAAAGGGTAGTGATGTAAGCGACAACATCATTAATCGCTTTGTCATTAGCCAAGATAGCTGCCATAGGCGCCATTTGTTTTCCAAAGATATCGTTTTCGGCAGAGCCTCTGACGCCTGATTTAAAATAATGTAACTGACGTTTTAAATACCAATCTTGCTGGCCGCTTATTTTGGGGGAATTTAATGATGCAATGCCTTGTCCATCAGCGCCATGGCATGCACTGCAAGTTTGAAAATGTGCTTTTCCTGCCACTAGATCTGCAGAATGGGTTTGGTTGGTTAGTTGAGCATATGTCGGTTGTTGAGAAAGCCAGGTGTTGAAATCATTTTCTTCTTCTACAATGACTTTTCCACGCATTGCATGATGGCCAATGCCACATAGTTCTTCACATAAAATATCGAACGTACCTGTGCGGGTGGGTGTTAACCATAAGTAAGGCACCATGCCGGGCACTAAGTCCATTTTGACGCGGAATTGTGCCACCGTGAAATTATGTAATACGTCTTTAGAACGGAGAACCAGTTTTACGGGCCTATCTAAGGGTAGGCGGAATTGATTGGTATTAATTAAAATATCATCCTGACCAAGAGGGTCGTCAGGATTCATGCCGAATGGATTGTCGATCGTTATTTTGTGTGCATCTACAGTACCTAATCTTCCATCTTTTCCTGGGTAGCGGAAACTCCACTGCCATTGTTGGCCAACGACCTCAACTATATCAGCATCCTCGGGGACGTTAACAAACTGACTCCAAACAAATAGTCCTGGCGCAAGCATGGCTATGACACCTCCTGATGTCACAATGGTTAGCCACCACTCGAGTTTTTTATTTTCAGGATCGTATTTAGCTTTGTGACCTTCACGATGACGGTATTTGATAATGGCGTAAGCCATAAATAGATTGAGTACAACAAACGCAATGCCGCACACCCAAAAAGTGATGGTCACGGTGGTCTCAATCATGCCCCAGTTAGAAGCAATATCGGTAAAGTACCATGGGCTCATTAAATGAAATAGTACTGAGCCAACGACTAAAATGATTAAAACAATTGCTATAGTCACGATAAATCAACCTTTGTGTATCTTTAAAAATTGTAAGCAAATACTTCGCTTAGTTGGTAATCAATGAACACCAACGTAAAAATTCCTAATAAGTAAACAATAGAAAAACTAAATAAACGTCGCGCGCTTTTAATGGTGACGGGCTTGCGCATGAAGTCGATAGTTAAAATTAAATAGATGAGCCCTAATAATGTAGAGGCGAGTAAAAAAATGATTCCATTTAATCCAAACAAATACATAGAAATGGTTGTTGGTATTAATGCAAGTGTGTAAAGCAACATGCGGAATTTAGTTACGCTTGTACCTTTAACTACAGGAAGCATGGGGATATTAGCTTTTCTGTATTCGTCAGCGCGTGCTAATGCAAGCGCCCAAAAGTGGGGAGGTTGCCAGAGAAAAATGACTAGAAATAATAGCAGCGCTGGCCAGGTAATTTCATTGGTAACAGCGGTCCAACCTATTATTGGGGGTAGTGCGCCCGCGACACCGCCTACTTCAGTACAAAGAGTGGAGTACCTCTTAAGCCATACTGTATAAATAATGACGTAAAAGAAAATTGTAAATATTGCCAGATAAGCTGTTAGATAGTTTGTGTAAGAAGATAAAATAACAAACGCACTAATTGCTAAAATTGTGCCAAATATAAATGCTGCTTGAGCAGAAAGACGCCCTGCAGGCAAAGCACGATTACGAGTGCGAGTCATCTGCACATCGATTTTGCGGTCTATAAAATTATTAAAAGTGGCGCTAGAGGCTGAGGCTAAGCCAGTACCGAGAAGTGTAAAAAATACTAAAGAAGAATTAACAGTACCACTGCTTGCAACCCACATGCCTACAAATGTGGTCACTAATACTAAGGTGGTGATGCGAGGTTTTGTGAGTTCGTAATAATCGACTGTTTGTTTGCGAAATGCTGTGACCACAGCATGTATTGAAGTTCCTTTTGTCAGTGTCGGTATCATATTGTATTGCACTAATAGTTATTATGTTTGTGTATACCAATTTGATTTATTTATCCGTTTGATTTGTTAATTCTATCTCCTTATAAAATTTACTTTATCCGCGTATATCATAAACCTGAAGGCTTAGTGAGCACAAAAAGAAACAGTTTATGCGCGGATTAAATAATATTTATATGTGTTTCGAATAAAACTTATACACGTTCAAGTGGACTGAATGGATTTAAGAAATGAGCATCCATAGCAACCAATTCAGATTCGGGATGCTTGCTGATCATTGTTTCACGTATAGCGGTCTCTTGGTTTCTTTTTGCGTAAATTAAAATAAGGTATTTGCCGGCTTTTAATTCTTTCTCAAACTTTGCGTGTTTTTTATTTTTGCTGGCTATGCCCATTAGTCCGCCTTCCCATGAACCAAAAAAAGTGAGCAGTAAGATAACGAATAAATAAATAACATCAGGTATGTCAGGGCCGAAAGGCTTTATATACATAAGTAATCCAGCAATAATAACGCCAACGAAAAATCCTATCATCGCACCAATAGCACCATCGCGAATTAAATCTAATGTTTCTAGATAATTGCTCGAGTGCACGTGTTCCTTGGTAAGGCCTGCTTCATCATTGCTAATCACATGTAAAAACCAATCAATAATTCCTGCTTCATGTAAATCATCAGAAATTTTATGTGCGCTAACTAATGAAGGTGCAAGAAAGTATAATGTCTTCATGTTCATTCTCCTGTCGGCTGCCAGCAAACGATAAAAGCTGTTGCGTGATTTAGTTATTATGCTTTTCTAGAGATTAATACTTACTCTTGATGTGTCAACTTATCAAGTTTGTGTTAATTAGTTCTTGGTGCAGATCAGGAATAAATTAAATTTATGACGAAGAATAAATTGATTGATCTGCTGAGGAAATTTTATGGATCCAAATTAATGGATTAATCAACCATTAAATAATCTTATGAGTGAGAGTGAATATTTGAATCAGAAGGTTGATTAACTGGTAGGTGTGTCGAGTGGATCTTTGTGTGCTTGAAACCACCATAAGTAAGTTGTTAGTCCAACTCCCATTGTTATCAACACAACGCTAACCCAGAAATTCTTCATCATTAGCATCGAGAAACTCAACGTTAGCCAAACAAAAATTATTACTCTAATTTTAATGTGGCGAGAAATGCCTTGGCCGTGCTTGAAGCTGTTAATAATTGGACCAAAAAATTTATGGTTGAGTAGCCATTGATGAAATCTCGGTGATGATTTTGCAAAGCTAGCGGCTGCTAATAAAATAAATGGCGTAGTGGGTAAAAGAGGCACAACAATTCCGATTACTCCCAGTACTACCGAAAGCCAACCTGTGGCAATTAAAAAATATCGAACCACCTTAACTTACCGCTCCTGTGTAAATAGACAATAGTATCGGATTGTAGCCATGGACAGTTCGTACTTTATTGCTGGTCTGCATAACAATATAAAGGGTTATATGGAGAAGCTATATTGCCAATAATTTACCCATATTTATCAATAACTTGAAATTTCGAGGTAATTTATTAGCCAAATTGAAGTCCTGACTAAATCATTATCGTCAAGAAACTTACATAATTATAACGATACGGTGCAGATGCGCGCTACAAAATGACTGAAAATGTTGATTTGAATGGACAGTTCTATCGTGATGAAGTTATCGGAGTTGGGGATAAGCGTACTGTTGCACAAGACACCAAAGCCGAGGCTGGCTATTCAATTGCCTATCGTCCTGATGATAGTCCTTATACGGTATTAAATCGTTTTGATATAAGCATATGACAATGTGCAGGATCAAGATTCAAAAATTCGTCAGCGCAAAGTCGTGAATAATTTGAACTTAAACTACACCAATGACTCAGTGCCCCAATTCGCGACGCACCTGGGATTGAAGTACAACTTAGATAATATTGATGGACAAGAGTATGACGGCTTTACTGGTTTGCTAGGATTCCAGTATCGATACGATGTTAACACTCGACTCGATCTTTCTTTGCATGGCGATGTTTTATATTCGTCAAATGCTGATAATTATAGATATTCTTTTGGCCTTTCTGTGGGTGTAAATGTGTATAAAAACCTATGGGTGAGTGTTGGTTATAATGTTGATGGATTTGAAGATGACGACTTCTCAAGCTCTGAATATACCGCGAACGGACCCTACATAAAGATGCGATTCAAGTTTGATTCTGATACGGTAAAAGGCATTCTAAAAAGAAATAAGTAATAAATTTTAGCATTCAATATATTGATAACCAGACAGGAGAGAGTCATGGGAATTATAACTTTGATAATTCTAGGGCTAATTGTGGGTGCGCTTGCAAAGTGGATAATGCCAGGCAAGGATCCAGGTGGCTTGTTTGTCACAATGGTATTAGGTATCGCTGGCGCTATGGTTGGCGGCTTTGTTGTGGCACCCAACTTGGCTTGGGTAGTGTCACTGGGTTTAACTTGGTCAGCATT
>PVMS01030464.1_pt1 | contig 12550 bp, 13 predicted proteins | sample 1853461 | NCBI WGS metagenome assembly PVMS01 (sample SAMN08582032, study PRJNA380276) | Marine sediment metagenome, whole genome shotgun sequencing project. | isolation source: ocean sediment barecode stripped | collected 2017 | reverse complement strand
GAGCCTCCGCCCCTCGGGAACGACCTCAGGAGCCCGTCAGTGTATCCGTGGCCAGAGGCAGGTGCACGCTGAAGCGGGTGCCCTCCCCCGGCTCGAACTCCACGAAGAGCTCGCCGCCGTGCTGGCGCACGATGCCATAGGCGATGCCCAGGCCGAGACCCGTCCCCCCGCCCACGGGCTTGGTGGTGAAGAACGGATCGAAGCTGCGATCTCGGATGGCGGAGTCGATGCCACATCCATCGTCTTCGATGCTCGTCACCACGAAATCGTTCTCTCGTCGGGTGAAGACGCGAATGCGTCCGCCCCCTTCGACGGCCTCGACGGCGTGGACCGCGTTGAGGATCCGATTCAGGAAGACCAGCAGCCACCTCGAGATCACCCCCATCACCGCCTTCCGGAGCCCCCCGCGCCTCAATCCGCTGTTGTTGCCCGCCGATAGGCAATATCGATGCATCGGCCGTCACTCTTCAAGGCCTGGCAGGGGGTTTTTGCGCTGGCCCCGCCCCGCGACCAGGCGGCGGCGGGCGTGGTGGCCCTGCTGTGCCTGCTGGTGCTGGCGGCCTCGGCGGCGATCCTCGCCTGGCCCCAGGAGGCCGTCTGGGATCAGGCGCGCCTGCTCGAGGCGCGCTTCGAGCGGCCCTTCCACCCCGCGCCGCCGTTCGGGTTCACGGCGCAGCTCTGCGTGATCGCCGTCAAGGCGCTGCTGCCCGCCGGGGCGCCGCTGAACGAGGCCGTCCGCATCTTCGCCATGGCGTTCTGGGCGGGGACCGCCTGCTGGCTCGGGCTCGCCGCCCTCGCGCGGAAGACCTGGGTCGCCGTGCTGCTGCTGGCGCTCTTCAGCTCCCAGCTGCCGTTCCTGTGGCTCTCGAGCGAGCTGATCGTCGGGGGGTTCCTGTTCCTCGCGCTGGGCGCCTGGCTCCGTGGCTGGCCGCCCGCCGCGGTGGGCGCGCTGCTCGCGTTGCTGGCGCTGTGCAAGCCCGACCTCGTGCTGGTGGCGCTGGTGCTGGCCGTCTGCTTCGGCGTCGAGCGCCCCTCGACGCGCCGGCCACTGGCCTGGGGCCTGGGGCTCACCCTCGTGGTCCTGCTCGCGCCGGGCCTCACGCTGCTCGGCCCCGACTACCTCACCGCCTACGGCCCGGACGGCCGCGGCCGCGGCTTCGCCGCCTTCGTCCAGCACTTTGCCGCGCTGGTGGCGCCCTTCCAGGTGGGACCGGCACCCGACCCCTGGGCGCAGCCCGGCCCCTACCCCGAGCGCGCGTTTCCGGGAGCCCGCTCGATGCTGGACGTGGTCACCGCACCCGGCGCCGCCTACCTCGACCACGTCGCGCTCTCCCTCTCCCGCGGCATCCGCAAGGTGGGCTGGCTCTTCCAGTGGGCTTGGCTGGCGGTGCCGCTGCTGGTGATCGCCCGGCGCCGCCGCGGCCTGGGGCCCGATGCGCCGGAGCGCGCACTGCTGCTCAGCTTCGTCGGATGCGTGTCCTTCGTGCTCTTCGCCTACCCGCACATCCGCTACTTCGCGCGTTACTTCCCGCTCTTCTGGCTGCTGGTGCTGATGTCCCTGGAGCGGCTCGAGCGCGCCGACCCCCGCGCCTGGCGACGCCCCCAGGTGGCGCTGGCGGGCGGGTGTCTGCTGCTGGCCCTGGGAGTCGGGGTGCAGCGTGCATCGATCGGTCTGGCGCTCGCACCCGGCCTCTCGCAGTACTGGTTCTCGGACTGAGGGGGGGCGCGGCATGAAGAAGCGCTTCGCCCTGATCCTGGGCGGTCCCCACGCCGGCACGACCCGCCGCTCAAAGCGCGCCCTCGAGCAGAAGCGGGGCAGGGAGCGGGAGCGGCTGGCCAACGAATGAGGCTTCGACCCTACACTCTGGCGCACCCGCAGAGGTCGTTGAGCAACCTCATCTTCTCAGAGCTCTCATGGGTGTCAGCAATCTATTGAGGCCCCTCAGCTAGCCCCGGGTGCTAGCGTTTCTCCCGGTGAAGAGGCAGCTTCAGAGAGCGATTCGCGCCGTTCACCTGCGCTTGCTCCAAAAACCGCTGCCCGAGCAGGTCGCGATCTACTGTCATTCGCTGGAGAGCAGCGAGCTCAGTCGATTCGAGCAGCTCGTTCGCTTCTTCAAGGAGCGCGACTACGCCTTCTGCCTGCCCGACGAATTGCTCGTGGCTGGTGAGAGGAAGGTCATGCTCAGCTTCGACGACAACTACCGCTCATGGTACGAGGCGCTGGACCTGCTCGAACAGCTGGAGGTTCGCGTCACGTTCTTCACCAATACCCTGCCGATTCGCGACAGCGCGACCGCCGCCGAGATCACGGAGTACTACGGCCGGCTCGGCCACGAGGGAGACCGCACTCCATTGAGCGAAGCGGAGCTCGAGGCACTCGAAGCCGCCGGGCACACGATCGGCAGCCACACCCACTCGCATCACATGCTGACGGGACTCCCGCGCGAGCTCGCGCTCGATGAGATCCTGCGAGGCAAGAAATGCCTCGAACGCATCCTGGGGCACGACGTGGACCACTTCTCCTATCCGTTCGGTCTCCGGCGCCATTTCGATGAAGAGCTGCGCGGCTACTGCAAGCGAATCGGCTTCAAGACCGTCAGCAACGCGATCCCTGCCACCCAGTATCGAGGGCACACCCCCTTCGACATCCAGCGTTCGGTCTGGCTGCTCGATCAGCCGTTCGAGCACAACCTGAAGAACCTGTGCGTCGACGGCCAATGGTTCGAGCGTCTCACGGGCCGCAGCGCCGTCGGCTAGCGATGAAAGTCGCCTTGTTCAGCACGAGCCCGGCGGAGATCCCGTTCCGATTCATCCAGCGCCACATGGCGGGCCTCGGCGAGGAAGGGGTATCGATTCCGCTCGTCGTGATCGACGAGAACCAGGCGAAGCGGGATGGGCCACTGGCGCACGCGATCCACGTCGCCCGTCGGCAGAGCAGGATCGCCGGGTGCTCGACGATCGTGGGTCTCACCAGGATCCTCGCGTGGAAGCTCGTCGTGCGGCTCTCCGCCAGCAAGTCCGAGCGAGCCCCGCCTCCTCCGCCGTCCGTCGAGATCGTTCGCGTGCCCACCCTCAACTCGACGGCGGTCGTCTCCGCGGTGAAGGCTCACGACTGCGACCTGATCTTCCTGATGGGAACACGAATCGTCACCCGTCAGACTCTTCGCGGACTTGGCGTCCCCGTCGTGAACTTCCACTCCAGCGATCCCACCTTCATGCGCGGCACGCCCGCCGTCGTCTGGGAGGTGCTCGCTGGCAAGCAGGACATCGTTCTTACGATCCACCACGTCGTTCGCAAGCTCGACGCCGGCAAGATCTACGCTCAGACGCGTCAGCCGATCCTCTTTGCTGGCGGATTGGGCAGGACCTCTCGAGCCACGATGAACGCCGCGGTCCTCCAGGCCACCGACCTCTTCAGGAGCGTCGCCCTGGAGTTCAAGGACGGAACCCTCGAAGGTCAGAGCTTCGAACCGGCGCCGGTGCACGTCACTCCATCCATCTCGCAGACGCTTCGCGCCGACCTCCGCTGCCGCAAGCAGTCCCGCGGCAGGAGCGGATAGGGCGCAGCGGATGCGACCGGGCGCGAGCGCGCGCGACGAACAGATGCAGCGCGATTGCACCGAGCGGCGCCCAGCCGAAGATCGAGAGCTTCACCAGCAGCAGCACCTCGGCCGGGTCGGTGCTCTGGTTCCAGAGCACCTCGCAGAAGGCTCAGAAGGCGGTGCAGCCCATCAGGGCGCTGGCCAGCCGGTTAGCGGGCTGCTCCGGGTCGCGGGTGTAGAGGACAGCCGCCAGCACCGAGCAGACGATGCACGACAGGGACAGCAGCGGGAGCACGATGTAGGGAGACATCGGAGGCTGCCTGGCCGGGCAGGAAGATCGGCCTCATGACGACGGCTCCGGGCGGATGGTGGAGATCCAGGGAGGCCCTAGAAGCCGTACATGCCGAACGTGAAGTACGTGATCGCACCCTTGGCGGCGAGCCTCAGGAACTCCTGGAAGGCCCGTCCGGCCTCGTCGATCGGCAGGTCCCCGGGACAGCGGGCGGCCTGCATGCCGCGCAGCAGGCCGACCTGATCGCCGAGACGCTCCTTCCACATCTCGTTCTGGAGGGTCGCGGCGCGCTGCTGCATGCCGACGTACTGGTCCACCTGGCGGCGCAGACGGGAGCACTCGGCGGGGTGCGCGGCGACGGAGCGGAACTGCTCGACCTGCTCCGCGCTCAGCGACTGTGCGGAAGCGACGGTCGGCGCCGCGAACGCAAGACAGATGATGATCGCCAGCAAGCTGCGCATGGATCCCCCCCGGCCGACCTCCGGCCACCTCCCTCTATCGGTCGGACACAGGAACGGGTGTAGCCCCCTGGAAGCCCCGGGAATCGAGGCGCGCGCGGCCTCAGGAGGGGGTCGCCTGGGAGCGCTCGGCGACGATGGCACCCGCGGTGCGGTGGGCCAGGGCCATGCAGGTGAACATGGGGTTCACCGACGGGCACTGGGGGAAGACGCCGGTGTCGGCGATCCAGAGGTTGTCGACGTCGTGACAGCGGCCGCGCTCGTCGACGACCCCCAGGCGCGGGTCGCCGTGCATGCGGGTCGTGCAGAAGGCGTGGTTGCCTCCCGTCACGAAATCGCCGGGATGGAAGTCCTTCTTGCGCAGGATCTGCGCATCGTCGAGAGAGAAGAGCTCGTCGGGCACGCCGTGAACACCCGGGACCACACTCTCGGCGCCGGCGGCGAAGGCGATCTCGCACAGCGTATAGAGAGCCCGGGCCAGGATCGGGACGTCCTCGGGATGGAGGTGCCAGAGCAGCTTCGGGTCGAGCCCGCCGCGCCGAACCTGCACCCGGCCCAGCGGCGATTGCAGCTCCCGATGGCGTCCCAGACCACCGAGTGCGGGATGCGCGCGATGCGCTCCTTCAGCTCCAGGCCCGAGCCCGGCATGCGCACGGCCAGCACGCCGGCCGGCGCCCACAGGGTCTCGAGCTTGTAGCCGTCCTCCAGGAACTGCAGCGACTGATAGCCCTGGGTGGCGCCGAAGGCCGGATCCACGCGCTCCTCGAAGACCGCGGTGACAGCGACGCCCGGGTGGAAACGCAGGTTCTCCCCCACCTGCCCCGAGCTGCTGGCCAGGCCTCCGCTCTTGGCGAGGAGCACGGGCGTGGCCATGCAGCCGGCGGCCAGCACCACCGTCTGCGCCTCCACCTTGAAGCGCGCGCCGGTCGGCCGCCCGGTGAAGGGCTCCACGATGCGGCCCTCCACGCCGGCGGCCCGCCCGCCCGCGGTGAGCACGCGCTCGACCCGCGCCGAGGTCAACACCCGTCCGCCCGCCTGCACCATGGCGGGCACGTAGCTGATGTCCATCGACTGCTTCGCCCGGGAGCGGCAGCCCGTGAAGCACTCTCCGCTGCCGCGGCAGCCGACGACGTTGCGCGGCATCGCTTCGCTCGAGTAGCCGAGCGCCTCGCACCCCTCGCGGAAGAGCGTGTTGCGCCGCCCCAGCACGTTCTCCGGCGTGGGTCCGATGCCGAGGAACTTCGCCACCGCGTCGAAGTGCGGGTCGAGGTCGGCGCGCGTCGAGTGCTCGAGCTGGTAGCGCTCGCACCACTCGTCGAGCACGAACTCCGGCGCACGCACGCAGATGGCGGAGTTCACGAGCGAGCCGCCGCCCAGGCAGATGGCCTGCATGGTCGGCATCACGGTGCCGAGGGTGGTGCGCAGCCCGCTCTCCCGCAGGGTCCGCGCCATCGAGATCGGCCCGTCGATCTCCAGGTCCTCGGGCGTGAAGGGGGGGCCCTCCTCCACCAGCACGACGTCCACGCCGGCGCTGGCCAGCTCGCGGGCGACCACGGCGCCGCCGGGGCCCGAGCCCACCACCACCACCTCCGCCCCTTCGACGAAGTCCGCCTCGTACTGGGCGAAGACCCGGACGTTCTCGCGGCCGCTCATACGCCCTCCTCGGCGTAGCGCGGGTCGGGCGGGCCGGAGAGATCGAGAGGCGTGCCGGCGCTGGGGGGCGTGGTGCTGGTGTGTCGGATCGTGTCCGGGCTCCTGCCGATGGCGGGGAAGAGCAGGTCCGCCGGGCAGACGGGGCTCTCGATGGCGCGCGGCACGAGTCCGAGCTGGCGCAGCACCGGCGGGTGCGCGAAGTAGCCCATGGTGACGATCGCCCGCAGGCTCTGGAACACGAGCCGGCGCACACGGACCCGGCTCTTCGCCCAGCCGTCGAGCACGGCGGATTGCTGGCCCGGCAGCAGCGCGGTGAAGCGGCGAAACCCCCGCCAGCCCGGCGCCGGAAAGAAGAGCGTCGCGTGCTCCAGCAGGAAGAAGAGCAGCCGCATCAGCAGCCGCATGCGCGGATGCAGCGTCGCGATCCACTGATCGGTGTAGGCCCCCACTCCGGCGTCGGCGCCCGAGGCCGCGATGGCGCCGCCGGGCGGAAACGTGGCCGTGGCCGCCGCCTCCAGAAAGGCCAGCTCACGGCGCGATAGCACCCGGGGCCGGTAGAGCGGACGCGGATAGCCCCAGAAGATCCGCGCGAGGACCCAGGCCAGCAGCGCGGCGAAGAGCAGCCAGACGATCATCAACGGATCATACCCCCGGCGATTTCTTCCCAGAAGGCCCGCTCCCGCTCGGCCGGCCCTGGCGGACTCCAGCGCGTCGCTGCCGCGGTCGAGGCGGCGTAGCGCAGTCCGCGGAATGCATGGACACCCTGCTGCGCCACACCGGAGACGCCCCCTCGAACCGTTTCGACGCTCACTTCCGCGATCCCTGCACCCTTTCGTTGCGGTCTGCGTCCTCGGCCGCCAACGATCGTTGCAGCCCGCGTGCCTCCGCGCCACGGAGCGGCCTCGAGGCGCTGGCACGCGGATTGCTGCGAGTCCTCCCATGCGGATCGCGCTGTCGCTGATCTCCCTGCTCCTCCTCGCGAGCCCCGCGCTCGCCGACGACTTTGGTCGCCAGCTTCCCGTAGCCGCAGGAGAACGACTGCAGATCACCCTCGAGCGCGGGTCCGTCGAGCTGATGCGCCACGATGACGCCGTCGTGCGCCTCGTGGCCCGGGCGCGCGGCGACGGCGCCGACGGCATGAGCTTCCGGCTCGATCGCGACGAGCAGGGCCTCGTCTTCCGGGGCAGCGCCCTGCCCTGGCTCTCCTGGCTGCGCGTCGGTCCGCGGGTGACGGTCCGGGTCTGGGCGCCCCGCACGCTCGACGTCGCCATCGAGACGGCGGGTCGCGTGGAGCGGCTCGACCCGGGCGTGCGGATCTCGCACCCCGCCACACCCGCGCCCTAGCAAGCTGCCTCCTGGCGCCCGACTCGCGGAACGCACGTCAGACGCCTGCCGGGCGGCGCTCCACGCGAGGGGCGCTCAGCCGAGCAGCGTGGTGACGTCGGCCGGCTCGGCGCAGACCCGCCGGGAGGCGACCCGGCACGCCTCGGCCCGGGCCTCGGAGTCGTCGGCCAGCAGCCGCACGCTCTCCGGCGCCGAGTGATGCCGCCACATCACCTGGTCCGCCAGGAACTCGCGATAGGCGTGCTCGCCGCTCTCGTGGGTGAGCAGCGTGGGCAGGCCGAACGCCAGGGCTTCGAGGGCGCAGGTCGAGAAGGCCGTCACGTGGGCGGAGGCCGACCGCATCAGCGCGTAGAGCGGCAGACCCGTCGCGCCCAGCGCGTCGACCGAGCGGCCCGTGGCCCGGGCGAGCTCGCGTTGCAGCGGGCCCGGCCGCGCCTTCGCGCGGCGATGGAGCCGCACGAGCCACAGCCAGTCCCGAGGCGCCTCGCGCATCAACGCCACCAGCTCCTCCCGGATCGAGACACCCTCCTGGAGCGTCACCAGCACGGCGCGGCGGCCAGCCACCAGCCGCTCGGCTCGCGCGCATGCTTTGGCGTGGCGCGAATCAGAAGCGTCCACCCAGCCCGAGAGCCAGCGATTTCCCACCACCCGCACGTGCTCCGGCGCGATCGCACCCGGGTTGCTGGCGACGAGCGACTCCGCATCCCACTCGCCCCACACCCAGAAGCGGTCGGGGAAGGCTGCCCAACGTTCCTCGGTCGTCGGGCTCCAGCCCGCGTAGCACGGATGCCCGCGGCCCTGGATCCCGTGCTGGAGATCGACCACCGGGATGCCCAGGCGGCGCGCCGCCAGTGCCGCACCCAGTGCCTCCCGCCGGTACCAGCAGTCGAGCACCAGCGCGCGGGGGCGGGCCCGCTTCAGCCAGGGCTCGAAGACGGTGCTGGCCCCGATGACGGCGCGGAGATCGGCCGCGAGGTTGGGCCAGGCGAGGTCGGCCTCGAGAGCGTCAGCGGCCCACGAGGCGAGCTCTTCGAACCAGTCCGGCGCGGCGCCGATGGGCCGGTCCGCGCGCGCGGCCTGGTCGCGGTCGATCGCCCGCTGGATCGAGACCTGGGGAATACGGGTGGGCCAGCGCGGATCGCCCAGCGACCAGACCGTGACCCGGCTTCCGGCGGCGGCGAACGCCTCCGCCCAGGGGTCGACCACCGTGTTGGTGAAGCGGGCGCTCAGGCGCTGTGCCCGATCGCCGCCGGTGAGGAAGACCACCTCGGCACGCGCATCGGCGCCCGGCTGCACGCGCTCGCCCAGCCATCGGCGCAGGCGCTGGCGCCGCCACGCGACCGAACGGGCCAGGCGCGCGGACCCTCTCGCAGGATCACCGTTCGCGTCGTTCCGGGCGGCTTCGCCCTCCCCGTGGAGCGCGAGCGCCAGGCGCGTCCGCACCACCGGCCAGACGCGCCAGCCCTGCCAGGCCCAAGCTTCGACCCTGCGCTTGCTCTCGAAGGTCGAGAGGAGCTCCGTCAGCTCTTCGCGCTGCATGGAGCCGCTCAGCTCTCCCCGCGCGATCCGAGCAGCAGGTCCCAGGTCAGCACCTCGTCCTCGGCGAGGTCCACCCCGGCGACACGCCCCACGACGAGATCGTGGTGCTCGGGCGAGACGCCGTGGCCGGGGCGCTTGGCGATCAGCATCTCCGGTGTGATCCGGGTGCCGCGCGGGATCGCCCGTGCCGCCACCAGGCTGCGTCGCGCGTGGCGGCGCGCCGGCTCTTCGCAGGGAAGCACGGTCTTCTCGGCTCGACCCCGCAGCGCAAAGGCGAGCTCGCAGCGCTGCCGGAACGCGACGACGTCGTCGGGATCCATGGCGTGGTAGTGGTCGTTGCCGGGCAGGGTCTTGTCGAGGGTGAAGTGCTTCTCCAGCACCTGCGCGCCCTCGAGCCAGGCGAGCAGCAGGGAGAGGCAACCGTCTTCCGGCGCGACGTGGTCGGACCAGCCGATCGTACAATCGGGGAAGGTCGCGGCCAGGTGTCCGATCGCGCGCAGATGCGCGTTGACGGACTCCGTCGGGTACTGGAGCACGCAGTGCAGGAGCGCCACGGCCGGCGCGCCGGCGCCTTCCAGCTCCCGCACCGCCGCCTCGGCCTCGCCCAGCGTCGCGGCTCCGGTCGAGAGCAGCACGGGCTTGCCCTTCTCGCCGATCCGCCGCAGCAGCGGCAGGTTGGTGATGTCTGCCGACGCGACCTTGTGGCAGGCGAGCAATCCGTCGAGGGCGTCGACGAAGCGCAGGTCGAAGGGCGTCGTGCAGAAGAGGATGCCGCGGGCGTCGCAACGCTCCTTCAGCTTGCGGTAGTCCTCGACGTCCAGGGCGTCGTAGCGCTGGAAGAGCTCGAACTGGCTGGTGGCGGGCTCCTGGCTGCGGTCCCAGTAGGCGGGGCTGTGCCGGCTGGCCAGACTCGCGGCCTTGTAGCTCTGGAACTTGATCATGTCGGCGCCCGCCTCGGCGGCGGCGTCGACCATTTCGATCGCGCGGGAGAGCTCTCCCTCGTGGTTCACGCCGGCTTCGACGATCAGGAACGGGCGATCGCGGTGCAGCGCAACGCCGCCGATGGCGCCGATCTTCATTCAGCGGTCCTCCGTCGAGCCGGCTGCGCGCTCGATCACGGCCAGGACGCGATCGATGCCGCCGCGGATGTCCGCCGCCAGCAACGAACGGTGCAGACTCTCGCGCAGGAAACGACTGCCGAGCAGCTGGGTCGCCGCCTCCAGGAACTCCAGCTCGTCGAGCTCGGAGGCCTGCGGAAGCGCCACCACGCCCGGTGACTCCAGGGCGAAGGCATGTCGGCACTCGCGGTCGTTCTGGGGGATCACCAGCATCGGCACGCCGAGGCTCGCCAGCTCGAACACGGTGCGCCCGGCGCTGGTGACGGCCATGTCGGCCCGGGCCATGTAGCGACTCACGATCGGCGTGTGCACGACCACCTCCACCGGGTGGCGGGCGTCCGCGGCGAAGCGTTCGAGCGCGTCGGCGTGGGGATAGCCCAGGCCCGACACCACCGTGATGCGCCAGTCGCCGGGCAGGCCGTCGAACCAGCGCAGCGTGCGCGCGGTGAGATCGTTGGGATCGGTGCCGCCGAAGAGCAGCAGCACCTCGCCCACCTCCTCCCGCACCGTGATGGGCGGCACCGTGTGGAACTCGTCGCGCAGCACGCACCAGCCGGCGCCGTACAGCGCCGTCGGGCCCGCGGGGCCGCCGGGCGCGTCGTAGAGGGCGTTCACCACCGCGTCGGCCAGGGCGGCCCCCGGGCCGAGATCCTCGAAGTTCACCAGCGGCGTCCCGAGCCCGCGCAGCGCCTCCATCTCGGCCTTGCTCGTGTCGAGCACGTCGCTCACCACCAGGTCGGGCTCGAGCGCGCGCAGGGCGTCGATCTCACGTTCGGGATTCACGCGGGTGAGCGGGTAGAAGCGGTCGCGGATCAGGTCGGCGGCGAGCTCGTGTCCGGCCGCCACCACGAAGTGCACGTCGTGGTCGATCAGCCGGTCTGCCAGGGTGAGCGCGCGGTAGGCGTGGCCCAGGCCGGTCTCCCGGTTGCCGACGACGCGGAAGCAGATGCGCCGACGCCCGAGCGACTTCTCGACCAGCCACCAGTCGAAGTGGTCATCGATATCGAGGGCCTCGGCCTTCGAGAGCTCGACCACCGAGACCTGCTCGCCGATGCGACTCCCGCTCTCCAGCACCTCGCGCCGGCACACCACCACGCCGCCGGTTTCCCGATAGCTGGGCGGCAGCTCCTGGCGATTGCGCCGGGCCGCGTAGAGCGGCCGGAGCTCGCCCTGCGCGTCCCGCCCCCACGCCAGGTGCCGGTCCGGCACCACCGTCAGCACCGTGTCGTCGCCGCGCTGGCGCAGCTGACGCACGGCGCGGTCGATGGTGGCGGCGCGCAGCAACGGCGAGGTCGCCTGGATCGTGACGACGTAGGCGAAGCGGCGACCCGCGTGCTCGAGCTCTTCGACGGCATCGACGATCACGTCGTCGAGGGTCACCTCGGGCAGTGCCAGGGCGTCGGGCCGCGGCAGCACCTCGGCGCCGAAGCGCCGGGCTACCTCGCTGAGCTCCGGATCATCGGTCGAGACGAGCACACAGGTGACCTCCTCGCTCGCCAGCGCCGCCTCGATCCCGTAGGCCACGAGCGGCTTGCCCCGCAGCAGCCGCGCGTTCTTGCGCGGGATTCCGACCGAGCCACCCCGAACTGGGATGATCGCCAGAACGCCCTCGCGTTTGCACACGTCCTTGCTCACGGCAGATGACTCATCGCAGCTCGCACTCCTCCCGGGACACCCCGGGCACCGATCTCCCGTATCGGCAGCGAGGCCGGCCAGGTTGACCCCCGAGTTGCCGTCTGCTGGAGGACTGCGGGGCGAACGCCCCGCTTGCGGGGGCCACGTTCACGGACCGGCAGCGAGGCGCGCCATCACCCCCTCAAGCATCGGGTTTCAAGCTCCGATGAGAGGGATGGGGTGGAGCACTGGAAGACATCGCGGGCCTGGATGCCCTGGCTCGTCGGCGCGGCGCTCGCGCTGGCGCTGGCGCTGCGGCTGGCGGCGGTCTTCCAGGCCAACGTCCACTGGGACGAGTTTGGCTTGCTCCACTTCGCCGACCGCACCGAGGCGACCGGGGTGCTCCACGCCGGCGGCCGCCCCGGCCTGGCCGTGGCGCTGCTGCTGCCCTTCGTCGAGCCCTGCGACGACGAGATCGCGGTGATCCGCCGCGCGCGACTCCTCTGGGTGGGGATCACTGTCCTGTGGCTGGCCGGCCTGGCCTGGTGGATCGCCGAGCTTTCGCCCGACCGGAGTACGCGCTGGCGGGACGCGGCCCTGGGCACGGCCCTCGTCGCCCTGGTGCCAGCCGTGCTGGAGGCTTCGCTGCAGGTCCGCACCGACCAGCTCGCGCTGGCGGGCAGCGCCTGGGGCGGCGCGCTGCTGCTCGTCTCGCGCCGGCGACCCGCGCTCGCACTCGCCGCGGGCGCCTGCTTCGGTGTCGCCTTCCTCGGCTCGCAGAAGGCGCTCTACCTCGGCGCCCTGGCGGGCCTGCTCGCCGCGGGCCAGCACGTTCTCGTCCGCGAGATCCGGCCCGGCCGCGAGGCGGTGCGCGCGGCGCTCACAGTCGCGGCCGTAGCGCTGGTGATGATCGGCTTCCGGCCCTGGGTCGGCGCCGGCTTCGTGGTGCCGGCACAATGGATCGTCGCCCGGGCGCTGGCGGGCGGGATG
>PVMS01012612.1_pt1 | contig 12550 bp, 10 predicted proteins | sample 1853461 | NCBI WGS metagenome assembly PVMS01 (sample SAMN08582032, study PRJNA380276) | Marine sediment metagenome, whole genome shotgun sequencing project. | isolation source: ocean sediment barecode stripped | collected 2017 | reverse complement strand
CCGGATCTGATCGCCGGATTTGCGTACGCTGCCCTCGAGCAGATGCTCGACACCGAGTTCCTTGCCGATGGTTCTCAGGTCCGTGTTGTCTCCCTTGAAGTGGAATGACGATGTCCTGCCAGCTACTTGCAGACCGTCCACTTCAAGGGAGACAACACGGACCTGAGAACCATCGGCAAGGAACTCGGTGTCGAGCATCTGCTCGAGGGCAGCGTACGCAAGTCCGGCGATTAGATACGGGTTACCGCACCACTGGTCCAGGCGTCCGATGGCTTCCACCTCTGGTCGGACACATACGACTACCGGATGGACGACATTTTTCGGATCCAGGATGAGATATCGCTGGCGGTTGTCGATGCATTGAAAGTGACCTTGCTGGGCGAGGAACGCGAACAGATCACGAAGCGGACGACAACCAATATCGAGGCGCATAACCTGTATCTCAGAGGACGGCAGTATATGCACCTGAGGACCCAGGAGTCAGTTGAACAGGCGATGACCCTGTTTGAGCAGGCGGTGCGCATGGATCCGGAATATGCCCTCGCCTACTCCGGTCTTTCGGACTCCATCAACATCCTATCCAATAACCATATGCTTATTACCAACGAGGACGCATTGGAGCGGTCCCGGCCTTTGATCGAGCGCGCCCTGGCGCTTGACGACTCGTTGGCTGAGAGTTGGGCGTCCCTTGGGCTGATCGAGATACATGACGACAATCCGAATGCCGCGGTAGAAGCGCTGGAGCGTTCGATGGCGATCAACCCAAGTTATACCCAGGCCCATCTCTGGTACGCCAGCGTCATCAGCAGCCCGCCGTTCGACAAGCCTGAGGATTCCGTCGCAGTGCTGGAAAAAGTGCTGGCCATGGACCCACTGTCCAGAGTCGCGCGTAATAACATTGCGGCCAATTTGCAGCAGATGGGGAGATTTGAGGAGGCGGAAGCCCAATGGCGTACCGCGATTGCACTCGATCCCGACTACGACACAACCTATGTCGCTCTGCATTTCCTGTACTCAAATAGTTACTACCGCCACGACGAGGCGCTCAGGTGGCTCGAAAAGGCCTACGAAGTGGCGCCGGATGACACGGGCAATGCCATCAACTTTGTTTCGCTCTATTTAGAACTTGATATGGATGATGAGGCGGAAAAGTGGGCGACCCATGTGCAGGACACCGCGCCAAATCACCCGATCTCCCAATTAATGCCAAGCTATGTCGCCCTGCATAGGCAGGATGTCGCCCGCGCACTGGCCGAAACGGCGCGACTCATCGATTCACCAATCTGGAACGCGTCCTATGTGAAGTCCACCAGAATCCAGGCGTTGATGCTCGCAAATCGAATTGACGAAGGACTGATGCTTGCTCGAGAATATTTTCCTGAAATTTTCGAACCCGAATTTGTCTTGACCAGTTTCAACGATTTGCAGCAAGTCACTTTGATAGCTTTCATGCTAATGGAATCAGACGATCCTGAATCAGCGGCACCACTGTTGGATACCTGGCGCCAGTTCGTGGTCAAGCAGATGCCTTCTGAGGCCGGCCGCGAATCGATGTTGGCCATGCAGGCTCTGGCTGCGCGGGACTACGATCAATTCATCGAGAGACTTACACATGCTGTCGATCTTGGCTGGCGGCAGACGATCGGAGTGAGCTGGACTCTGGATGAGGCTCCCGTTACACGCGGCTATGTTGGCCGACCCGAATTCGATGTGCTGGTCGAACGAATCGCGACAGACATCGCCGCACAACGGGCGCGTGTCGAAAAGCACCTGCGCGACAAGGCATCCGCGGACGCAATCTGAGTCGATGTTGACCCGGGTGTGACCACCACGACCCACCAGTCACCGCGGCTACCACTCACCAGAATTCGGCATCGATAGCCATGGCTCGCATTGAGGCAAAGCCTGCCCCTTCTGCAAGAGCTCGATAGAAATATTGTCGGGCGAGCGCACGAACGCCATATGGCCGTCCCTGGGCGGTCGACTGATCGTCACACCTTTGTCCAGCAAGGACTGACACAACGCATAGATATCGTCGACCGCGTAGGCCAGGTGCCCGAAATTTCTACCTCCGGGATAGTCTTCCGCATCCCAGTTATGCGTTAGTTCGACCTGTGCCTCTTCATTGCCAGGTGCCGCAAGAAAGACCAGCGTGAACCGACCGCTCTCATTATCGTATCGGCGCAGTTCCTCAAGGCCCAGCTTGTTGCAATAGAAGTCCAGCGATTCGTCCAGATCGGTCACACGGACCATGGTGTGGAGATATTTCATATGCATGCTCCGTCGAGTCACAAATATTGCGAGAATTATAGGCGGATCCATACGATTTCCGCCCCACTCATGCGAGCAAACCGGGCCGTTGCGGAAAATGGGCCCCAGGGTCTGGATTTTTTCGCTCATCGGTGTATCTTCCCGCCCTGTTGTTCCGGGACTATGTGAGCAGAAAACGAGGAGAGGACCCTTGAAGTTGACGTTGTTGCAGATGGTATCTCGTGCCATGGAAAGGATCACCGAGGTCAGTGTCGACGACTTCGAGAACAGCAGACTCGACGATGCTGTCGTGATCGATGTCCGGGAACCCAACGAACACCAGGAGGGACACATCCCGGGTTCGGTCAATATTCCCCGCGGTGTACTCGAAGCCGAGGTCGACACCTCACCTGAGATGGGCGGCAAGATAGCGCCCGAATTGCAGAACCCCGAAAGAGCGATCTATCTGTACTGCAGAACCGGAGGGCGCTCGGCGCTGGCCGCTGATGCTCTGCAACAGATGGGTTTTACGAATGTTTTGTCGCTGGCCGGTGGAATGCTCGCCTGGAGCGACTGGCAGAAAAATCTCTGGCGCAGCGGCTAGCCTGAATCCTCGACAGGTTCGGACTCGACTTTCATCTCACGAGGCCAGGCACGTAACAAGGCCTGCAGGACAGTCGCCAGCGGGATGGCAAAAAAGACGCCCCAGAACCCCCACATACCGCCAAACACCAGGACAGCCGCGATAATTGCGACTGGATGAAGGTTGACCGCTTCACTGAACAGCAACGGCACGAGAAGATTGCCGTCCAGGAACTGGATAACGCCGTAGGCGACCAGCGTCCAGACAAACTCGCCGGTTACTCCCCATTGGAAAAACGCCACGCTTGCAACCGGCACACCAACAACCGCCGCACCGATATAGGGAACCAGCACCGAGAAGCCGGTGACCACAGAAAGCAACAAGGCATATTGCAAACCGAGAAGTCGGAATGCGATGTAGGTAACGATGCCGACAATCAGTATCTCCCAGACCTTGCCGCGCGCATAGTTGCCGATCTGCCGGTCAACTTCCGCCCAGACCTGGTTTACCAACGGACGCTCTCTCGGCAAAAACCCGGCGCACCACTGCAGAATTTCGTCCTTGTCCTTGAGCAGGAAGAAGACAAGCACGGGAAGCAAGACAAGATAAACGCCGAGCGTGATGACGGTAATCAGTGACGACATCGAATAGGTCAGCACATACTGACCGGCGCCGAGTACTTGTGCGCCGACACCGCTGACCAGCTCCTGGACCTGCTCCTCCGTAATCATCGATGTCCGCGACGGTAGTAGCAGGAGCTGCTCCTGCAGTACCGAGATCATGGCGGGCACTTGCTGAATGAGCGATGCGACCTGCCGTATCAGCATCGGCAGGAGACCGAAGGCCGCGAATACCAGGAAAGTAAAGAAGACGAAGAAAACGATTAGCACAGCAGCTAGGTGAGGGATTTTTCGACGCTCGATGCGTTCGACCAGCCCTTCCAGCAGATAGGCGATGACGACCGCCGCCAGCAACGGGGCCAGCATGTCGCCAAACACGTACATACCCACAACGATGGACAATACGCTCAAGGTCAGGATGACGATCTGCGGATTCGCCATCTGACGGCGGATCCAGCCACCAAGCATATTCATCTGGTTTCTCCTGATATCGGTGCGGGAAAGGATAACAGGGGATCAACTGGCGCGCGCCACTGTGTTTCCCTCCGACGCCGGTTCGAAGTCGGACCTCAGCAGGAGACGACACATGGCAGGCACTACCAGCAAGGTCAGCAGCGTCGAAGCCAGCAAACCGGAGATGATCGACCAGGCGAGGGGCGGCCACAAGGTACTTTTGGTCAAAGTCAGAGGCGCCAGTCCGGCGACGGTGGTCACAGTGGTTAGCAGGATAGGTCGTGTACGACGCGCAACGGCGTCCGCAATCGCGTCCGACAACGACTCGCCGGCGGCCAGATTGGCATCCAGCAGATCAATCAGGACGATGGCGTTGTTGACCACGATACCGACCAGCGCGAAGACACCCAGCATGGCTGTAAAACCAAACGGGTTATTCGTCAGGAGCAGTCCGGGAACAACACCGGTGGTAGCCAGCGGCACTGTGACGAGGACGATCATCAGCCGCCGGAAGGAATTGAACTCGATCAGAAGGAAGATCAGCAGCAGGACGACTCCCACCGGCATGGCTGAAAACAACGCGGCATTCGCATCTCCCGAACTCTCCTCTTTACCGCCGAATTCCAGCCTGACACCCGCCGGCAGATCGACACCCTCGAGTCTGCGCTGGAGTTCGCTGGTCACATTGCCAAAAGCGTAGCCTTCGTCCAGCTGGGACAATACGGTGGTGACGCGTTGCAAATCCCGGTGCTGGATAGCGGACGGTTGCCACACGAGCGACTGTCGGACCAGCTGGGCAAGCGGTACTGTCTGCCCGTCGGGAGCAAAGACGTAGGCCGTATCGAGATGATCGGTGGAGAATCGCTCACCCTCGGGTGAGCGGATAACGATCGGAACGGGGTCCTGCCCTGCCCTGTACTGACCAATCTCGATGCCGAGGGTGCGACCACGCAGAGCCAGGGCCACATCCGATCTGTCCAGGCCATAACGTGAAGCGGCAGCATCCTCCACTTCGAAAACGAGGGTAGGACTGCCTGTGCCAAGCGATTCGCGCACATCCGCGGTGCCTGGCATCGCCCGGGCAAGATCCATGACCTGCTCGGTTGCCTGACGCAGCGATTCAAAATCATCGCCAAACAACCTGATTTCGATCGGCGCAGTGACGGGAGGACCCTGGCCGAATCGCTGAGGTACAACCTCTACGTCGGGCAGACGATCACGCGCATAAGCTCGTGCCCAGGTGAAAATGGCGGAAAGATCGTCAGCGCTGCGCGCCATGACGGCCAGGCGACCAATATGCGGACTGCGGGGATTCTCGGTCAGGTTGTAGAAAAAAACAGGACCTGAAAACCCCGTCCACGTGTAGACATCGTCTACCTCGGGCAGCAACAGGAGTTCGTTCGCCATCGCAACCGCCGCGGCCGATGTGGTACTGACATGGGTGCCTTCCGCAAAGTTGAGATCGATGACCATTTCGCTACGCGATGTGTTGGGAAAGAAATCGCGATCGACAAACTGCGCTCCAAAAGCAGCCAGCGCCACCAGCGAGGCGGCGGCGATCAAGACAACGACGCTGTGGCGGTCGGCGAATCCCCCAAGCCAGCGCCCCATGGCGACCAGCTTCTGGTCCCTATTGTGCGGGTTGGGCCGCAGTACGAATTCAGCCAGGGCCGGTGTCACGAATATGGCGAAGAAGTAACTTACAGCGAGGGTCAGCATCACCATCGCCGGGATCATTCTTGTGAAGTCGGCCGTATTGCCTTTCGAGATCAACATCGGCACAAAAGCGGCCAGGGTGGTGCCGGTCGCCGACCCCAGTGGTTTTGCCAGCTCTTTGACCGATTGCAGAGAGGCCTGTGTGCGACTCAGGCCATGGTCCAGATGCCATTGCATGTTTTCAACCATGACAATGGCGTTATCGACCAGCATCCCCAGGCCGATCACCATGCCGGCGATGGCCATCTGGTGAAGCACGCCACCACCGATGGCATACAACGCCAGTGAGGACAGAGTCACCAGAGGCACGACCGACGCCACCAAGAGGCCAAGACGCATCCCCATTGTCAAAAAGAGGATTGCCGCGACGATGATGACGCCCAGCAGCAGGGAACGACCCAGTTCGTCGAGACGGTACTTTACGTGATCCGGCTGAAAGAGAATCAGCCCGATCGACAATGGTTCGAATTCGGTGTCGAGCTTCGCGACCATCTCCTGGAGGCGTTGACCAAATTTGACAACATGCACGGTGTCGCGCTCGATAATGACGGACAGCCCGATCGCCGGCAGGCCATTGACCCACATGAATTCCCTTCCTGGTTCGGCAGGCCCGTAAGTAGTCGTCGCGATTTCCGACAATGGCACTGAAGTGCCGGACGGCAGCAGTATCGGGCTCATTCGAATTTCGTCTATGGAACGAAACTCGCTTTCCGGTCGCAGGGTGGCTGTCTTTCCTGCAACCAGTACCGTGCCACCACTGCTGACGCGATTACGTGCATCGAGCTGTGCGGCCAGAGATTCCGGCGCAAGACCGAGGCGGCGGGCTACCGCGTCGGAATAGGCGATTGTGACCTGCTTGCCGGGATCACCGACGACTTCGACACGTGAAATCCCGTCCAGCCGGAACAGTCTCTTCTTGACGCGTTCGGCGACATCGGCAAGCACGGTAAGATCATCAACGCCCGAGACGGTAACGACTGCCGATGCATTGTCCACCGCGCGGTCGTCGACAATCGGTTCGCCAACCCCGTCCGGAAACTCCTGTTGCGCCTTCTGAACGGCGACGCGGACGCGGTCCCAATGGGTATCCGTGTCGTATACGTGTTGCTCGAAGCGGATGCGTACGGTGGCCTGTCCCGAGCGCACCGTCGACTGTATGAAATCAATATCCTGGACCTGTGCGAGTTCTTCTTCGAGTGGCTCCAGGACAAGGCGCTCCACACGCTCCGGATCGGCACCGGGATAGGGCACCAGCACAAAACCACCCCGGTAGGGGAACGACGGATCTTCCTGACGGATCATCCCGGTCCAGGCGGCCATGCCAACCAGCGCCAGGACTGCTGCAACCGAAAGGATCAGTCTTCTCTGCGCAACCGCTGCGCCGATAAGTCCGCTCAACGCAAAACCTCGACTGATTGTCCGGGAGTCAGAGAACTAAGCGCCGTGACAACGACTTCGTCGCCCTCGCGTAGTTCCCCGGCGACATCGACATCCTTGCCGGACAGCCGGCCAACATCGACCGGCACCACTTCTATCCTGCCGCTGCGAACCACATAGACGCGCGGTCGCCCGGTACCCGGGTCGAGGATGGCAGCCAGCGGAACGGTCATGCGTGCCCTGGAGACGATGGGTATACGAGCCTCTGCAGTCAGCCCCGGACGCAGATCTCCACCCGATTCCTGCAATTCTATTTCGACCGGGAACAAGCCGCTCTGCTCGCCGCCGGCGTCGCCGACGTGAATCACAACGCCTGGCACGATGCGATCGTCAAAAAACGGAAGAATCAACTCGACTTCATTGCCCGGTGTAAATTTCGAGATGAGCGACTCGGTGACTGCCAATTCGACTTCAAGATTGCCGTCTCCGCTAACCTGCACGACCGGTTGTCCGGCCGCGACAAATTCTCCGGGCTCGAAAAAGACAGCATTTATTGATCCATCGAAGGGTGCGTACAGCCTCGCTTGTGCCAGCGTCTGGCGAGACTCGACAAGTTGAGCGGCGGCGAGATCGCGTGCAGCCCTTGTCGCATGATGATCGGTCCGGACTCGCTCCAGTTCCGCTTCACTGATCAACCGCTGTGCACGCAGGTCCGTCGACCTTTTTACATCCCGATCGAGTTGCCTGATCCGGATATCGAGTTCTCTGACACGCGCCTCACCCGCATGAACCGCCGGACCGAGCGAAGGATTGAAAAGACGCGCGATGTTCTCCCCTTGTGTGACTGCCTGGCCAAGATTGATCGGACGCTCGATCAGGGTTCCGGATACCAGGAAGGACAGAGTGGCACGGCGCGAAGCCCTCGTGACACCGGAAATGCGCAGTTCTCTCGTGCCCTCAGCGACGCGGACATGGCTGATGCGTACAGCCCGATCCTCGATCGTTGCGAGCTTTGCATCCGGCGCCTGGCCGCAGGCACTGATCGCGGTCAGACCCACAACGGTCAGGCAGAGCAGAAATCTACTCGTTCGCATCATTTGATCTCCAGCATCCAGGACTTGATGTTGTCAGCGTAAACATATATGTTGTCACTGTCAACATTGCTATCGGGTTGCGGCTCATAACAAATGGCGCTCCAGAAAAGACAATCGATTAAATGCACCACGCCCTATCACCATGGCGATCTTCGCGATGCCCTTGTGTGCGCAGCGGAAAAGCTGCTGGAAGAACGTGGCGCAGCTGGTCTGAGCCTGAGGGAAGTAGCGAAGCTGGCCGGTGTCAGCCATGCAGCGCCCTATCGGCATTTCCGCTCAAAGGCACAACTTTTCGAGGCCGTCGCCAAATCTGGATTCGAACAGCTGGCATCGTTCGTTGCAACGGTAAGAAGCAACCACCCCGGCGAGCCGGCCAGACAATTGATGGCGGCCGGACAAGCCTACGTCGAATGGGCAATAGCAAACCCTGAACGAACACGCCTTATGTATGGCGGCATGATGAAATCAGACACCGTTCCAGAGGATCTTCATGCGGCGGCCGAATCAGCCTATGAAGCGATATATCAGGTCATGGATGAAGGTCGCAGAACAGGCATCTTCAGAGGTATGGACACTGACAGCATGGTAGTCTCCGCATGGTCGCTCGTTCACGGTCTGACTATGTTGCTTCTCGGTAGCGGTAAGCTCGATCCGTCAGACCCGGACGAAGTGCGGGAACTGGTTACCACCGTGTGCAAGACGGTGCTTTTCGGCATATACGATCGTGGAACAGACGCCAGGGGAAATTTGATTGACGACTGAAGCCACCAGTACGGGCGACGCTCAGAACACGGCAAAGAAACCCGTGGATCGCCTGCGAAAAGAGCTGATAATCTTTAGCGTGATGGTCGCTATCGGTCTTGTCGCGCTTCCGATCGCGATATTCAAAACCGGTGAGATCCTGCTGGGAGAATACTCCGGCGAAGGTCACGGCATCGGTCACCTCTACGGCGACATTCTTGGCGGCCTGTCGGCCGGTGACTGGAACGCCTGGTTACTCGTACTCGGTCCCTGGCTGGGCGTCATGCTGCTGCGAACCCTGTGGTGGCCTTTGGCCCGTTCGCGTCGGCTGGCGAAGGCGCAGAATCAGTAGGCCCTTTCTTCTCAGGCCTAAATCAATGCCTGAGAACTGCGTCACGGACGCCACCTAAGTACCCGTTTATATTCATCTTATGGCAACGCCAATAGCTTGGCGGTGCTTCCCGTATTGGGGGGAAATGATATGACACAGATTAATAAAGGGCGGCTATTCGTCCGCCAAAGACCGTCAGACGATGAACTGGCCGGCGTCATCCGCAGGGGAATAGCCGAGATCGACTCGTCGCGACCGAGAGAATCGATCACGACCAGGAAACCGAGAGCTGGAAGCAATCCCTATGAGTGTGGGACGACAGGCCGGTTCAGGCATCATCATCGTCGTCACCACCAAACGGCTGACCAGCTCGCCAAGGACTCTGGCGATGCGTTCAATCCTTACGATACCGCTGCCGGATTGCAGACAGGCCGATCCTGGGATGATATGGAATTCGATACGCTGGAGTTCGACAACGAATAGACCGGGTAAGCTCTGATCTGTTCTGAGGGTAACGGTTGCGGCGATGCTAACCGAAATTCTTCCCTGCAACCCCGCCGTACTAGCGTCGTCGTGAGCGCATGTCTTGCTGCTGGCTGGCCGCCAGTTCCACACCTTGCCTCTTGACACACGGCGATGGGTCGACCACGCGAATCAGGTGCCGTGTATGACTGAGTCGCTTGTTGAATGCTCTGAGTCTGTCCACCATGTTTCCTCTTTCCTAAGGTCCTGCCTGTCGCAGAGATTATACTGCAGCGCACCATAGCTGGCAATCAAACTCCCCTTTTTTTAGGGCAGCACCTGAGCATCACGTTGGCCTGACAGGTCGGGGCTTCCCTGGTGCATTCGCGACGCGGCGGTCTGATCCCTTACGGCCTTGAATTGATTTCCATCGGCCCACTGTGGAAATCCATTCCCGCCGGCAAGTCTGAGCGCCACCTGGAGGTACAGATCCATGTCAAGCATCGCACCCGACAGGTCCCATGCGGGATCAATTTCGTCCGAGGGTTTGTGATAGCGGTTGGAGACGTAGTCAGTGTCCCTTTCGCGGCCCCATATATTTCCATGTTCCGTGTAATCCGTGCCGCTACCGGCGAGCAGTCCCGGAACACCGAATCGGGCTATGCTGAAGTGATCCGAGCGATAGTAATAACCCTTTTCCGCGAAGGGATCTGCGACCAGCCTGCGATCCTGCGACCGCGCTGCATCTGCAAGATAGTTTTCCAGCTGCGAGCTTCCATGACCTTTCACCTGTACATCGCGCGTCGGCCCCCAGACATTCATGATGTCGATATTCAAAACACCGACCATTGTTGCCAGTGGCAGCGGACTGTTTTCTGCGAAGTAAAGCGAACCGAGGAGCTGTGATTCCTCGGCGGTAAAGGAGGCGAAGAACAAACTGCGCGCGAGGGGCCGTTCACGCCCGGCGGCGACACGCGCAAGTTCGAGTAATGCGGCCACTCCCGTCGCGTTGTCCTTCGCGCCGTTGTAGATCCGGTCCCCCTCGAGGCCAGGGTCGATTCCCAGGTGATCCCAATGCGCCGACAACAGAATCGACTCATCGGGACGGGTGGCCCCCGGGATCACGGCGCCCACATTTCGCGACACCATCTTGTCCACGGCATTGTTCAATGTGACATCGACATCGACACCGAGCGGAATAGGTCGGAATCCTTTTTGCGCCGCTTGCTCGCTGAGGCTGTCGAGGTCTTTTCCCGCGGCCTGCAGAACCATCGCAGCGGCCGCGCGGGTGATCCAACCCTCGACCGCGAGGCGGCTGACGTTACCGTCTCCGCGGTCGAGATCATACTGAGGTCGTGTCCACGTATTGCTGACGACCTCCCACCCATAGGCTGCCGGTTCCGTCTGATGAATGATCAACGCGGCACTCGCTCCCTGTCGTGCCGCCTCCTCAAACTTGTAAGTCCAGCGTCCGTAGTAGGTCATGTTTCGACCATTGAAAAGAGCCGGGTCTTGTGTGGCAAGGCCAGGGTCGTTGATCAGTACGACGACGGTCTTCCCTCTTGCATCGAGCCCTGCGTAGTCATCCCACCCGTATTCAGGTGCTACCACGCCATAACCTGCAAATACGAGTTCGCTACCAGCCAGTTCGATCGCTTCCTCAGCTCGCCTGGTCCAGAAAACCACTTCCGAACCATAGCCGAGACTGGTCTGTTCGACTCTTGTCCGCACGACGAGTTTTGCACCTGGCCGTGTCTGTGTACGGATTAGCGGCACGTCCTGAACGTAGCTGTCCCCGAAGCCCGGTTGAAGCCCGTATTCGATAAATCGGCTCACGATGTAGTCGATGGTTTTCTCTTCCCCTGCCGACGCCAAACCTCTTCCTTCAAATTCATCAGATGCGAGTACGCGAACATGGTCGAGCAAGCGGGTTTCATCAAAAGACGTATCCGCCAGTGGTTGCTGACCTGACGATGGCTCTTGCACGCAGCCGGCGACGACAGCGGCGGTGCAGACGATCATGACAATGAGGCGATTCAACAACAGGGTTCTACCGTCAGAAATTTCGGGAGAAGCAAGGATGGCCCCCTCGATGGGGTCGGTCGGATGATGGCGCCGCGGTTCAGACAATCAGGCCTTCGTTGGCGCCTTCGCGTGTCAGACTCATGCCGTCTGTCAGGGCACGGATCAAAAGTCGCCTGATGGCACGGAAATCAGACGGGTCGGCAAGATACTCACGACGCCATATCAACTCACCGTGCGAAGAATTGATCAGTTGCGCCTGGATGACGAGTTCACTTCCCTCCTCCAGTTCTCGCACCGAGGTATAAAGAACGAGCTCAACCACCTGAGCAGCATTGTCCGACCAGTGGCTGCCGGACATTGTAAGACCGCGTATTCTCAGTTTCAGCCGCTCGTCCCCGCTGCTGAACTCGGCATTCTCCACCAGCGATGCCGGGATCATCCTGAGCAGTTCCGAATCGATGGCGGAAAGCTGACTGGGGGTCGCGGGTACCTGTAGACAGAGGACGGGTACCGAGATCGCGGCAAGACCTGCGACGACAGCAATAGCCCAACCTCCGGCAAGAGCCCCCCTGCCCCAACGATGCAAGAGGCGCGCAAAAATCATCGTGACCGGGAATCCCAGAAGGACAGCCCACGCGACCAGCTGTAGCCGGGCGGCGTGTGGAGTGAACTGAACCAGCAACCAGGCGAGAAAGAGATAAGCCGCCAGTCCTTTCAGAACGGCCCGGTTGGCGTCGCGATAAGATGTCCCCGTCGTCAATCGAGACCCCTGCGGCAAATGCAGTTCCTACAATCAGGAATCACTGGCCCGTCACTTTGGCAACCCGGTTGCGTGAGGGCAACTCGGTTTCAATCGTGTCGACTGTCACTTTCATATCGACAAGATCGCGTTTTACTT
>PVMS01012891.1_pt1 | contig 12552 bp, 14 predicted proteins | sample 1853461 | NCBI WGS metagenome assembly PVMS01 (sample SAMN08582032, study PRJNA380276) | Marine sediment metagenome, whole genome shotgun sequencing project. | isolation source: ocean sediment barecode stripped | collected 2017 | reverse complement strand
TATTGTACCCATTACATTTTGTCGGATAGTTCTGCCTCAGTTTTGACCCGTCCTCATTATCATATCGTCGGCCTTCTTCTGGCGCTGGCCATCGAACCCGCACAGGCGCAGGAATATCAGTGCGAGGCCCCCAGGCCCGGCGATATTGTGGACAAGTCCCTTTTCGTCGATCTCGCTAGCGATGCGTCCGCGGCAATTCAGTTTGAGGCGGGAAGTATTGAGGCACGACTTGGCGACAATCCGACCGCCGCGCTAACGGGCGGTGTTCGTGTGCGGCAAGGGGACCGGCTTGCTGAAGCTGAGAGCGCAAACTATGACCCCGACGGCATGTCACTGGCATTGGAAGGCGGCGTCAAGTACGAAGATCCAAACACGCAAATTACCAGCAACTCTGCCGTGTTCTCCTATTCCTCCGGTCACATCAGATTCGAGGTGCAGAGTTCCGACTTCAGGACGGTGGTGCAAGGGGGGCAGCGAGTGCGCTGGAGATAAACCAGCAGGGCCGGCTCGAACTGGATGATGTGAATTACACGACCTGCCCGCCGGGCTCGAACGACTGGTTGATACAGGCGCGCGATATCGATCTCGACACAGAGGCAGGCGTCGGTACGGCCAGGAACGTCGCGTTGAGATTTCAGGGCATACCGATTCTCTACTCGCCTTATTTTTCCTTTCCGATTGGCGATGCCCGCAAGTCCGGCATTCTGACGCCAGAGTTTGGCAGCTCAGGTAGAAGCGGCCGAGCCCTTAGCGTTCCCTACTACTGGAACATTGCACCGAACTACGACGCGACACTGACACCGCGGCTTCTGAGCGATCGCGGACTGCAGCTGAAATCCGAATTTCGATACCTGATGGACGGTCATGACGGTACGCTGAGGTTCGACTATTTGCCAAATGATGACGAGTTCATACCAGATGTTGACGAGACAAATGCAGACCGCCATTTGGTCGATATCAAGCACCGGACAATTTTCTCGGGGGCCGGTCGTGCGCTAGTCGATATTCGCGACGTTTCCGACCGTAGCTACTTCGAAGACCTCGGCGGCAGCCTGACCACATCGAGTATCACGCACCTCAACCGAAGCGTTCAGTATGACTTTCACGGCGAGCACTTGTCGGTGCTCGGCAGGTTTCAGGAGTTTCAAACGATTGATGAGGCGATAGAGCCGATGGATGAACCCTATCGTCGTGTTCCGCAGATACTCGTTAATGGATATTGGCCGAACCGGGCACTCGGTCTTAGCTACGGATTTGATGGAGAGCTGGTTAATTTCGATCGGGATGTGGGCGTAACGGGATGGCGCCTGGCCGCAGCACCGCAAATTGAACTGCCGATTGAGAGGCCGGGCTGGTTTATTACGCCGAGCGTAATCCTGCAGTACACGAGCTACGAACTGGAAAACGTAGCTCCGGGCCAAGCGACGAATCCAAGCCGGACGTTGCCGATTGCCAGCCTGGACACAGGCCTGTTTTTGGAGCGTGATATTAGGTCAGCGCCCGGTCGAATTCAGACGCTCGAGCCGAGAGTCTTGTATGTTCACATTCCGCACCGGGAACAGTCCGACCTGCCGATATTCGACACCATCGTTCCGGATCTGAATCTAGTACAGCTATTTCGAAAGAATCGGTTTCTCGGCGTCGATCGCATCGCCGACACCGATCAGGTCAGCATCGGCATCACGTCGCGAATCCTGAATGTCTCGACAGGACAGGAACTCGTTACGGCAACGATTGGCCAGGCCTTGTACCTCAGCGAACAGGGAGTCAATCTTCCCAGTCAATCGATGGCGATCGCCGACTCCTCCGACTACATTGCCGAAGTCCGATTTCTCATATACGAAAACTGGAACTTCGACCTGGGTCATCAATGGGGCACAGGTGGCGGTGGCGCAACCCAGTCGCAGGCCCGGATCCAATACCGTCCGCAGACCAACAAGATACTGAATCTGTCCTACAGGTTCCGCAGAGATTCCATCGAGCAAGGGGATGTGTCTTTGTCATGGCCTGTCGCCAAGAGCTGGAATGTCGTCGGCAGATACAACTATTCGTTTCGCGACAAGGAAGCACTGGAGGAGTTCGTCGGCATCGAATACGAGAGCTGCTGCTGGGGCCTGCGGCTCGTGACCCGTCGCTTTATCAGTACGCGTGATGGAACGCGGGATACCTCATTCGGTCTACAGCTTGTACTCAAGGGCATGACCAGCCTGGGGACCAAGGCTGACAGACTTTTAGAACATGGTATCCTTGGCTATTCGCGTGACCCCTACTAAACTTTTATGAATAAAATCAATTATTTATGTGCCTTTCTGTGTTTGACACCATGCGCAGTTTTTGCGGCGGAGCTCTCGGAAAACGGTGAGATGCTGGACGGCATCGCGGCGATCGTCAACGAAGGCATTGTCCTGAAGAGCGAACTTGCGTTGCAAACGGAGGCGATTACGGCTCGGGCACAGTCTGCAGATCCGCCAATGCGACTGCCGCCGCCTAGCGTCCTGCAGGAACAGGTCCTTGAGAGTCTCGTCATGAAGCAAATACAAATGCAGCGTGCCGAGCGAATCGGTATTCAAATATCAGACCAGGTGTTGAACACCGCAATCGCAGGCGTTGCCGAGCAGAATGGCCTGAAGTTCGAAGACATGCCCGAGGTTCTCGCGAAAGATGGTATATCCTACGCCGCCTATCGTCGCGACATGCGTGAGCAGTTACTGCTCGATCAATTGAAACGAATCGACGTAATTGGCCGAATCACTGTCGCGCCTCGTGAGATCGAGCAGTGTCTTGCAGACCTCGAAGACAACGCCATCATTAATTCCGAATACGATCTTTCGCACATCCTGATCTCAGTGCCCGAGTCTGCGACTGCGGAGCAATTCAAGGAGTCAGAAACCGAAGCACTTTACGTTTACACGCAGCTTCAAAACGGCGCCAACTTCGCGGAAATGGCTATTCGCTATTCGGATAGTTCAACCGGCCTGGACGGCGGCAATCTTGGATGGCGAAGTGGTGGTCAGCTGCCAACGATATTCTCGGATGTTGTCGGTCCAATGGAAGTGGGAGAATTCTCGGAACCGATGCGGGCCGTCAGTGGCTACCACATCGTCAAGGTCAATGACATGCGCGGCACAGTTCAGCGCAGCGAAGTCGAGCAGACAAAGATCGCCATATTCTGATCACGCCGAATGAGATTATTGATGACGCGACTGCCGAACAGCAGCTCAAGGAAGCGCTTGTGCAGCTGATCTCCGGTGACGATTTCGGCGAGCTCGCAAAGCTTCTCTCGGATGACCCTGGTTCGGCGAATGAAGGTGGCGAAATGGGCTGGACCAGTCCCGGTGAGTTCGTACCAGAGTTTGAAGAAGTGGCGAGTAAATCAAAAATTGGCGAAGTCAGCGAACCGTTCAGGACCAGGTTTGGCTGGCACATTCTCGAAGTGATGGAACGCCGCACCTATGACAACACCGAAGAGATCAAGCAAAGCAGCTGCATACAGCGGGTCAGAAACGGCAAACTGGAAGAAGAGACGGAACTCTGGATGCGCAGAATCCGCGACGAAGCATTCGTCGACATCCGCATCTGATCAACCTGGCCGAAAGTTTTCATCCGCGCCAGACGGAGCCTCGTGATACCCACAAATCGCAATCCTCTCGTAATCACTGCGGGAGAGCCTGCGGGTATCGGGCCAGATTTGTGCCTTGCCCTGGCGCAAACGGAATGGTCCGAATGCATCGTCGCCATCGCCGACCCTGAAGTAATCGAAGCCAGAGCGAGTATGCTCGGCGTTTCAGCAAGCGATTTGAACATACTGAGCGAGCCGCTCGCGAATCCAGCGGTTTGTGGAACGCCAGACCCCGCCAACGCGGAATCCTTGCTGACGGGTTTGAAACGCGCCGTCAAAGGCTGCATCGAGGGGGAATTCCGGCCTGGTTACTGCACCCTTGCAAAAGAGCGTAATCAACGATGCCGGCATCTCCTTTTCCGGTCATACCGAGTTCCTGGCGGAGCTAACTTCGACGCAGACTCCCGTTATGATGCTAGTTGCGGATGAACTTCGCGTAGCGCTCGCCAGTACCCACATGCCGTTGCGACAGGTCGCGGACTATCTGACACGAGACAGACTTCGCGATGTTATCGAAGTCCTGCATGCCGAACTGACAAGCAAATTCGGTATCCCGGAACCCGAAATCGTTGTGTGCGGACTCAACCCGCATGCCGGTGAAGGTGGTCACCTCGGCGGCGAAGATGCTGCAGTCATCGAACCGGTCGTAGCCGAATTCCAGCAACGAGGACTGTCTGTTCGCGGACCGCTACCGGCGGACACGGCGTTCACACCGGCAGCAGGTCACGCCGATGCGGTGCTGGCGATGTACCACGACCAGGGCCTGCCGGTATTGAAGTTCGCAGGCTTCGGCAACGCAGTGAACGTAACTCTCGGGCTGCCGATCGTGCGGACATCTGTCGATCACGGCACCGCACTCGATATTGCCGGAACGGGCAAGGCCGACGCCGGCAGCATGATTGCCGCGGTTGCGCTGGCCGCGAAATTGGCCAATCTATGAGTCGCGGTTATCGGCCGCGAAAGCGCTTTGGCCAGCATTTTCTGACGGACGAGTCGACGATCGAGCAAATCGTCGCCGCCATTCAAGTTCGGGACACCGACACTATCGTGGAAATAGGCCCCGGCCGCGGCGCGATCAGTCAGCCCCTGGCGAATCTGGCCGGAACGTTTCATGCCATAGAGCTCGATCGTGAGCTGGTGCCGGCGCTCGCAAGAAAATACCAGGCACAGTCGAAGGTGAATATTCACGAAGCGGACGCACTCAGTTTCGATTTCGCCAGCCTCGGCAGCGACCTTCGCATCGTTGGCAACCTGCCCTACAACATTTCGACACCGCTGTTGTTTCGGCTTGTGGGATTCAGAGACGCCATCAGGGACATGCACTTTATGCTGCAAAAGGAAGTCGTCGACCGAATGGCGGCACCACCAGGTAACAAGACCTATGGCCGGCTGACCATCATGCTCGGATGTTATATGCAGATCGAATCACTGTTCGATGTACCGCCGACTGCCTTTAGCCCGCCGCCGAAAGTTAACTCGTCAGTCGTCCGATTGAGGCCATTGCCTGAGAACGTCTATGAGATTAGCGATCACGCAAGATTATCCAGCCTCGTCGCCGAGGCCTTTAGCCAGCGGAGAAAAACCTTACGTAATGCGCTCAAGGCCAGTGTAACTGAGGAAGAGCTTGTCGCTGCCGGCATGGATCCTCAGGCGCGACCCGAGTGCGCGACGATTGCCAATTATGTCGAACTCGCAAATCAAATTGCCCGGAGATAGGACGAACATTGCGATAGAATGCCGTGAGTATGGACGAGAAGATCTGCGAAATTGGAATCGAAGTTGCAACGGATTACATTGATGACCAATCCGAGCCTGACGATAGTCGTTATGTATTTGCTTACACGATTACGATTGTCAATAACGGTGACGTAGCCGCCCGATTGTTGAGTCGTCATTGGGTCATTACAGACGCCAATGGCAAGGTTCAGGAAGTCACCGGAGACGGTGTCGTGGGCGAACAACCGCATTTGAATCCAGGGGAACATTTTCGCTACTCAAGCGGAGCGGTACTCGAGACTCCGGTCGGCTCCATGCAGGGCAGCTATCGCATGGAAGCGGACAACGGCACAAGTTTTGACGCACCTATCCCCCCTTTCACTCTGGCGGTGCCCGGAGTGCTCCATTAGATCGAATGGCCGTCTATGCCATAGGTGATCTGCAGGGTTGTTATGACTCGTTTCGCCGCCTCCTCGATAAACTGAAATTTGACGATGGAAAGGATCGTTTATGGCTGACGGGTGATCTCGTCAATCGCGGGCCGAAATCTCTGAAAACACTTCGCTTCGTTCGCAGTCTGGGCAAATCTGCAAAAGTCGTACTCGGTAATCACGATCTGCATCTGCTGGCAGTGGCGCACGATATCGGCGACTCGTCTGATCGCTTCGGCTCTTTGGCAAGGATTCTCAAAGCGGATGATCGTGACGAATTGCTCGACTGGATGAGACGGCGGCCGCTCGTGCATTACAACAAGAAGCTGGATACGTTGCTGGTTCATGCCGGACTGCCACCGGAGTGGAGTATCAGCAAGACGCTTGCGCGCGCAGACGAAGTCCAGTCCAGGCTGAGAGGCAAAGGCTACAGGAAGTTTCTGGCAAAATTATACGGCAACACGCCTGACCGATGGTCGGGCAAGCTGACAGGACATAAACGACTGCGGTTCATCGTAAACTGTCTTACGCGCATTCGAATGATTGACAGGAAGGGTCGGCTCGACTTTGAACACAAAGGCCCGCCAGCCGATGCAAGAAAAGGGCTAAGACCCTGGTTTGATGTCGAAGACCCTGACTGGGAAGGCACACGAATTGTATTTGGCCACTGGTCCGCGCTTGGCCTGATCATTAATCCGAAGTTAATCTGTGTCGATACCGGCTGCGTGTGGGGCCGGCAACTAACGGCGGTTCAATTGGGCAGGCGACCCAAAGTGACACAGGTACAATGCGGCGAATGACAAAAGAACCCTTACAGATATTTGGCGCCGGCCTTTGTGGCAGCCTGCTGAGCATCATGCTCGCGAAACGGGGCCTTGACGTGACGGTCTATGAGCGCCAGAAAGACTCACGCAGGGCCGACACCCCGGCTGGCCGATCAATCAATCTTGCGATGTCGGCCAGAGGCATCAACGCCCTCAAACACGCCGGCATTTTCTCGCAAGTCGAAGCCATGCTCGTGCCAATGCGCGGCCGTTTTGTACACCACGAGGATGGGGCGACCGAGCTTCAGGAATACGGACAAAGGCCCGAAGAGCAGATCTATTCGGTCTCTCGCGGTGATCTAAACCGGATTCTGCTAACTGCCGCCGAAGAGGCTGGTGTTGAAATTCACTTTGAACACGAAGCGCTGCGCCTCGAAGACGATGGCGCTCATATAGTGAATCACGCCGATGGCAATGAGAATATTGTCTCGCTCACGCCAATGATTGCTGCGGACGGCGCCGGATCCGTCTTTCGTCGCGCACTTCATGAATCCGGCACGATAAAGGCGACGGATGCGCTACTGGACCACAGCTACAAGGAGCTGACGATGCCGGCTGGCCAGAATGGCGAATATCAGCTCGAGAACGGTGCGCTGCACATCTGGCCGCGTGGTGGATTCATGCTGATCGCATTGCCGAATCCGGGTGGTGATTTCACGCTGACACTGTTTCTACCGAATGAGGGGCCGCATAGTTTTCCGAAACTGCAATCGGCGGACGAGATAGATGCATTTTTCAAAACGTTCTTTGCCGACGTGCACGCGCTACTGCCCGATCTCGGTGCGATGTTCAAGCGAAATCCCGTCGGCATTCTCGGCACGGTCCGTTGCGATGGCTGGCACGATGCTGGTCGCGTACTGCTGGTCGGCGATGCAGCTCATGCTGTCGTACCGTTTCATGGACAGGGGATGAATCTCGCGTTCGAAGACTGCGTATTGCTCGATCAGATTCTGGGCAAGGAGGAGCTTCCCTGGGACGAGGTATTCACCCGTTTCGAATCAGAACAGGTCGCCAATGCAAATGCGATCGCCGATATGGCCCTGGAGAACTACGTGGAAATGCGAGATACGGTCAGAAATCCCAAGTACGTGCTGCAAAAAGAGCTGGCATTCGAGCTGGAACGTCGCCTGCCGACTCGCTTCATTCCGCGCTACTCGATGGTGATGTTCCACGCGGAAATTCCCTACGCGGCGGCTCAGCAACGCGGCGAGATACAGGCGGACTTGCTGCAGGAATTGACGCGCAACGCCGACGAGATAGGACAGATCGATATTGATGCGGCGGAACGGGAGGCAGCGGCCAGACTAGCGCCTCTTGGCTAGTACTCCGTCAAGGCGATATTGATGGGGTACTAATGCTTCACACGATCGAGCGTAATGTAAGAATATCCGAATGCTCTGGTACCGTCGGCCGGAAAGTCTTCCTGGCAGATTACCCGCCATTCTTCGGGCTTGATATCCGGAAAGAAGGTATCGCCATCGACTGTATCGTCTATGCAGGTCATGTAGATCCGATCGGCATTCGCCATCATCTGCTCGTAGATCTTGCCTCCGCCTATCACCATCACTTCTTCGGCGCCTGCCACAAGCTCTAATGCGGCTTCCGGCGTAGCTGCAACCTCGCAGCCCTCGATCTCCAGGCCATCCTGGCCGCTAATGACGATGTTTCTTCGATCGGGCAAGGGCTTGCCGATGGATTCATGAGTGAGACGTCCCATGATGACGGGCTTGCCGATCGTCAGCTCCTTGAACCGTTTCAGATCATCGGAAAGGTGCCAGGGCAGCCCACCGTCGCGACCAATGACGTTATTCGTCGCGGCGGCAACGATTAGACTGATTTTCATGGCTGATAAGAATGTTTAAACAGCGACGGCTGCCCGAATATGGGGATGGCATTCGTAATTCAGGATCTCGAAATCCTCGAAGCGGTAGTCAAATATGCTGCCCGGCCGGCGCTTGATTGCCAGTCGCGGCAGTGTCAGCGGCTCGCGCTGTAATTGTTCGTCTGCCTGCTGCAGGTGATTGAGATAAAGGTGGCAGTCGCCACCGGTCCAGATAAATTCACCGACATTGAGATCGGCCTGTTGGGCAAGCATGTGTGTCAGTAAGGCATACGAGGCGATGTTGAACGGCACGCCGATGAAAATATCCGCGCTGCGTTGATATAACTGACACGAGAGCTTGCCCTCGGCAACGTAGAACTGAAACATACATGGCAGGGAGGCAAGGCCATGTTCGGTATCTCGGCAGCATTCCACGCTGAGACCAACAGACGGCGCGAGTCGGGATTCTTGCGCAGGGCCTCGACAAGCTCCTTGATCTGATCGATCTTCTTCCCGTCGGGCGCCGGCCAGTTGCGCCACTGAACGCCGTAGACCGGCCCGAGTTCTCCCTTTTCGTCCGCCCACTCGTCCCAGATCGACACGCCATTCTCCTTGAGATAGGCGATATTCGAGTCGCCACTCAGGAACCAGAGCAGTTCGTGAATGATAGAGTGAAGGTGAAGCTTCTTTGTCGTAACGATCGGAAAACCCTGACTCAGATCGAAGCGCATTTGATAGCCAAAAACACTGAGCGTTCCGGTGCCGGTGCGATCTTCCTTTTTGGCACCGCTATCGCGCACGTGGCGCATCATCGACAGATACTGTTGCATGTCAGGCGGCCTCCCCGTGAACTGAATGTTTCCGATAAGCCAGGATCAGCATTGTAAGGCCTACAAGAATCATCGGCACACTTAAGACCTGCCCCATCGTGACCCAGCCGAAGCCAAGGTAACCTGCGTTGTCACTCAGGTGGGCATCCGGTACCCGATAGAACTCGATTATGAAACGGAATACGCCGTACCAGAGCAGGAACATCGCCGAGACTGCCATGTAAGGGCGTTGCTTCGCGGAGAACCACCACAGAATCAGGAAAAGGACCAGGCCCTCGAGCAGGGCCTCGTACAATTGCGACGGATGCAGCACCTGGCCACCGACATTGAAGCCCCAGGGCACGTCCGTCGGTTTGCCCCACAGTTCGCCGTTAATGAAGTTGCCGATCCGCCCAACGCCCAGGCCGAGCGGGCAAAAAGGCGCCATGAAATCGGTCATCTGCCACATTGTCCTACCGAGACTGCGGCCATAAAGCCACATCGCAGTCAGCACGCCGACCAGGCCGCCATGGAATGACATTCCCCCTTGCCAGATCTTGAACAGGTATAGGGGGTCTTTGGCCATTTCGTCCCATCCATAGACGAAGGTGTAGCCAATCCGGCCGCCGATGATCACGCCGAGCATCACATAGAAGACCAGATCATCGACTTGATCCGGATTGATCGGCGAATAACTCCTGGCCGCCCGCTTGCGCGCCATCAACCAGCCCAGCACGAAACCGACGACGTACATCAGGCCGTACCAACGAATAGTCAGCGGTCCGAGCGAGAAAATATCCGGGTCGATGTCGGGGTAGGTGAGCATTAGGCCAGCCCGAAGATTACACGAGAGGCCGGAATTGTGGCCGAGAGTTCGTTGTGGCTGACACAGCTCTGGACTGAGAGCTATAGCGAGCTATGGCTCGAGGGAAGAGCCAGTCAGCTGCAAGGAGATCCGGCCACAAGCCGGACAGCCAATAAAAAATTCGAAGTAGATACATTTGGAGTGTCACCGTATGTCTGCAGACATGTTTTTGTCAACGACCTCGGGCGTTCTCGTGCAATCCTCGGGCAAGTTTAACATTGAGCTATAGTGCCGCAATGGGTACGTCGCCTAAGCACGAAAACCGTCTGTCGGCCGAGTCCAGTCCTTATCTACTGCAACATGCGGACAATCCAGTGGACTGGTATCCCTGGGGCGAGGACGCAATCAACCTTGCAAAGGATCGTGGCAAACCGATACTCCTGTCGGTCGGCTACTCGGCCTGTCACTGGTGCCACGTCATGGCTCATGAGTCATTCGAAGACGAGGGAACGGCCTCTTTGATGAACGACCTCTTCGTCAATATCAAAGTCGACCGCGAAGAACGCCCCGACATCGACAAGATCTACCAGACGGCGCACCAACTCATGACACAGCGGCCCGGCGGATGGCCGCTGACTGTGTTCATCAATCCGGATGACCAGCGGCCGTTCTTTGCCGGCACCTATTTCCCGAAGGACGCCAGGTACGGCATGCCGGCATTTTCCGACCTACTGCAACGCATTTCCGAATATTTCGTCGAGAATCGCCAGGAAGTCCTGGCCCAGAGCCAGCAATTGCAGGACGTGTTCGGCAGGCTGGCGCCCGAGGCCGTCGAGACCGATTTCGAGTTAGATGCTGAACCGATTCAGGCTGCCCGGGAGAAGATCGCGGAGAGTTTCGACCGCGAGTTCGGCGGCATTGGCACTGCGCCCAGGTTTCCTCATCCTGACGACCTCGATCGCCTGCTACGTCACTGGCGGGCGAGCGCAAATGACACCGAGCCTGACATCGACGCGCTTTTCATGCTGTCGCTAACGCTGACCCGGATGGCCGAAGGCGGCATATACGATCAGCTCGGCGGCGGATTCTGCCGTTACTCGGTCGATCGTTACTGGCAGATTCCTCATTTCGAGAAAATGCTCTATGACAACGGCCCCTTGCTGGGGCTCTATGCTCAGGCCTTTCTTGCTACAGGCGACAAGCTGTTCGGCCGGATTGCCAACGAAACAGCCAACTGGATGCTTGCCGACATGTGTTCACCGAAGGGCGGCTTCTACTCGACGCGAGATGCCGACTCCGAAGGCGAGGAAGGTCTCTATTACGTGTGGACGCCTGAGGAAGTGCGACAATTGCTCGACGAGGAGACTTACTCGATCTTCGCTGATCGATTTGGACTGAATTCCGAGGCGAACTTCGAAGGCAAATGGCATTTAACCGTGCGCAAGGCAACAGAACGGCAAGACGACGACATCGAGGAAAAGATCGATTCCGCAAGGAAAGTATTATTGGAGGCACGTAACAAACGCGTCGCCCCGGGGCGGGACGAGAAGCAACTGACCTCGTGGAACGCACTCGCGATACGTGGGTTCGCGATAGCCGGCATCGTACTCGAGAGGGTCGATCTGATTGATGCTGCCACGAAAGCTGCAGACTTTATCGACAATGAGTTGATGTCTGATGGCCGCCTGCTCGCCAGCCACAAGGACGGCGTGTCAAGATTTCCTGCCTACCTCGACGATCACGCCTTCATGCTCGATGCCTTGTTGTTCCTGATGCAGGCTAACTGGAACAACAAACATCTGGATATGGCGATTCGGCTGGCAGATCTTATGCTTGAGTTTTTCCTCGACAACGAGAGCGGCGGTTTTTACTTCACCGCAAATGACCATGAATCCTTAATGCACAGACCCAAGCCGCTTGCGGACGAGGCAACGCCGTCAGGAAATGGTGTTGCTGCATTTGCCTTGCAGCGACTTGGCTACCTGCTTGGAGAAACACGCTATTTCGACGCCGCGGAAGGCACTTTAAGAAACGCCTGGCGTGCAATCGCAGATTACCCCCACGGTCACGTCAGCCTAATCACGGCGCTGGAGGAGTACCTGAACCCGCCCGAGATCATCATCATTCGTGGTGCGGCGAGCGAGATTGGCGATTGGCAAGACACGGCCGCGAAAATCTACGCACCGCGGCGGCTGGTGTTTGCGATCAATGCCGAGGCAAGTGACTTGCCAGGGGCTCTGGCCGAGCGAGTTCCGATTGACGATAAGACCGTCGCGTATCGTTGCCTTGGTAGCCACTGCTCGTTGCCGATTACGGAACTGGACGATTTTGCCAGGGAACTCAGCGAGACCAGTCAATAGTCGAATTTTCGCTCGCGAAATATTCGCTGCGCAACTTCCCAGACCGGACCCGGACTTCCGCTGCCTACGGGATTGCCGTCGACTTCGATGACCGGTGCGACTTCCCTGGTGGAACTCGTAAACCAGATTTCGTCGGCCTCCTGTGCCTCCTGCAAGGTGACAACAC
>PVMS01126711.1_pt1 | contig 12553 bp, 10 predicted proteins | sample 1853461 | NCBI WGS metagenome assembly PVMS01 (sample SAMN08582032, study PRJNA380276) | Marine sediment metagenome, whole genome shotgun sequencing project. | isolation source: ocean sediment barecode stripped | collected 2017 | reverse complement strand
CTGCCGAAACTCCGGAGTCGCCAGCAGATCGGCCTCGGATTGATTGGCGATGTACGCCCCTTCGGCGATGACCGTCGGCATCTCGCTCCTACGCAAGATCCCGTAGTACTGCAGATTGTCTTCTCGCGGGCTGAGTCGTGACTTCGCCCCCGACTCGATCGCCCCCACCCAATCGGCGTCGAAAGGAGTGAAACTGCGCAGAAGCTCTTCCACCATGATCTTGGCGAACCGGCGCGAATCGGGAATCTGCGATTGGTAGTAGACATCGCTGCCGGGGATCTCCGTCTTGACCTCCCACCCCGCGTTGTTGTGGATTGTGACCATGGCGTGTGCGTTCGCGGCGTTAGCCAGGTAAGACCTATAAAGCAGACCCGCTTCGTAGTCGGCGGCGTCGCCATCGCCCACCCGGGTCACCAATACCCAGCCCGCCGCCGGGATTTTGTCGCCAACGTAGATCACGCCGGTTGCCCAGTCGACGGAGCGCGGCTCGCTGAGGAGGTCTCTTACTCGCCATGCGATATCGGCGTTGATCCCCTTCTCGGCCAATCCGGAAGGGCTCGCCGCACCCGTGTTCCACGGCCCACCGTGGCCGGGGTCCAGGACAATGGTCGCGTCGGAGAGGTCGAAGCCGGCCCCGTTTTCACCACCCGAAGCCGGGGGCTGCGCCAGCACGGTTGAGGAATGAACCCAGGCCACGGCATCGCAGGTCGTGAAGACTTCGATCCAATCGCCTTCCATCCGCTGCGCTGCAAAGACCAGACCCTCACGGGCGGTCACCAGCGGCTCGCCGTCTTGATCCTCATAGAGGTCGGCACCACCAGCGGCAACAGTCACGACACCTACGCCTGAGAATCCGTCGATCACGTGTGCCTCCGGCGCCGGTGGCGACGGTTTCGGATCCGGTACCCCCACTGGTATCGGAATAGTCGTTGTCGTGGTGGTGGTGGTGGTCGTGGTCGTCGTCGTCGTCGTGGTAGTCGACGTGGCAGGGGGAACCGTCGTCGTGGACGGCGCCGGAGCCACCACAGCGTCGCCGGCGACCGCCACGTCCTCAGCAGCAGTGCCCGTGCAGGACGCTGCAAACAGCGCGAAAGAGATCAACCAGGGGATTCTCGACATTGCGTGCACCTTACGGTTGCGCAGGCAGTACGCAGCCGCTTCCTGAGACGGTGCCGGAGTCGTACAGGAAGTACTCCGGGCTGTGCACGCCGTCGCCCTCCCCCGAAGTAGTCAAGAACCGCACCACGCCCCGATAGACGGCCTCGGCGTATGCATCGCGGAATTCGTCGGTCGCCAGCAAGGCCTCTTCTTCAGGTTCGGATATGTACACACCCTCAACGATCACGGCCGGGGTCGTTGCCCGCCGCAGTAATCCGTAGTAGTCATCGCCGGTGCTCGGGTCGATCCGGGCCCTTGCGCCTAAGAGCTCGCCACCGTGCCAATCCACATCGAATCCGGTGAAGCTTCTCAGCAATTCCTCATAGATCAGACCTGCGAGGCGATCGGAACCCTCGGCTGCTATCGAGTAGTAGACCTCGGAACCCGGGGTGTCTGTGTCGATCCGGGGCACGGTGTTGTTGTGGATGGAGATGAAGGCGTCGGCCCCGGCGGCGGTGCCAATAGTTGCGCGATACCCCAGGCCAGCCTCAAAGTCGCCTCCGTTGGGCCCTAGGGCGTCACGCGTCAGAACGACGCTTCCGAACGCAGCAATCTGGAGCCCGGGGGTGACGGCGCCAGAATCCCAGTCGACGTTCTCGGACGATTCCATCAGTTTCCGGACCCGGTCGGCGATATCGAGATTGACTTCCTTCTCGCTGAGACCAGTAGGCCCGACGCCACCCCAGTCCCTACCGCCATGGCCGGCATCGAGGACTATGACCGCATCGGAGACGTCGAAGCCGGTGCCCGTAGGAGACGGGTCGTGCTGGGCTTGGATCGTCACGTCGCCGGCCTTGACCCAGGCCGTGTCATTGCACGTCGTTGTTACCAACAGCCAATCCTCAGTGCGATGGAGATACCCGAGGACTACACCTTCGTGTATCCGGAAGAAGGGCTCCCGGTCCGGCCCGACCCACAAGTCAACACCGCCCGGCGGGACAATTGCGACTCCCGATGTCGCTTGTTCGACCTTCGAAGCGAGGGCAGGTGTGAAGGTTGTGGGGGTACCTGATTCGGCTTGAGCGATGTTCACGCCCATCACTGATGCAGCTGCGGCGAACAGCGCAATCGCACCGGCGACGGCGATCGCCACAAGAATTGATCGGGCAGAGCCGAACTTTGTCAGATCCATTTGGTTCACCCGGGGAAGGCGGTTACATGAAGTCTCCCACCCCATGGCCCATTTCCAGGGTATTTCAGTCCAGGGACTACGACGACTCGCGGCCTACCAAGCACTAAATTTCTGCGCGCAGGAGCTAACTGTCGCTACTGCTCGTACGACCTAGGACCTCTCAGTAACCGACTTCATCTCGGTGAAGAGCCGCAAATAGTCTGCCCGCCGGCTTTGGAGTTCGAACCGGACATTTTGAAACCGCCGAATGGCTGAACGCCGACCAGGGCACCGGTGATCTTGCGGTTGATATACAGGTTCCCAACGTGGAACTCACGCTTGGCTCTTTCGATCCGCTCCGGGTCGCTCGAGCACAATCCACCTGTGAGACCGTATTCGGTCCCGTTGGCAACCGAGAGGGCCTCTTCAAAATCGGGAACGCTGATGAAGGACAGCACCGGCCCAAAGATCTCATGCTGCGCCAAACGACCCTCCGGCCTGACACCGGCGAATATCGTCGGCTCGATGTAGAAGCCACCATCGCGGTCGATTGCCTCACCGCCGAGCACCAGATTGGCCTCGTCACGCCCCCGGCTGATCTCTTCGAGAATCGACCGGTGTTGGACCGCCGAGATGACCGGGCCCACGGACTTGTTCTCGGCGCCGGGACCGATCTCCAATGCGGCTGCTCTGGCCACCACAAGATCCAGCAACTCATCGTGAATCGAGGCAACTGCGATAGCCCGTGAGCACGCCGAGCACTTCTGACCCTGATAGCCATACGCTCCCCGCACAATGGCATCGGCAGCGTTCTCCAGGTCCGCAGTCTCGTCGACGATGAGCGCGTTCTTGCCGCCCAACTCCATAAAGGCCCGCTTCAGCCAGGGTTGTCCCGGGTGAACAGCCGAAGCACGTTGCGCAATACGCAATCCCACCTCTTTCGATCCCGTGAAGTTGATGAATCGCGTATCCGGGTGATCCACGAGGAAGTCACCCACATCCGACCCCGGGCCGGGAAGAAAATTGATCACGCCATCCGGGATTCCAGCTTCGGCGACGATGTCCATAAAGTGGGCTCCAAGAACGGGAGTGTTGGAGGCCGGCTTGATCACGACGGTATTGCCGGCGGCAACTGGAGCCACCGCCATCCCGACCAGGATCGCGAGAGGGAAGTTCCACGGCGGGATCACCACGCCGGGGCCGATCGGGATCAGGAACGACTCGTTGCTCTCCCCCGGGTACCCGACGACCGGTACCGGTTCCGCGATACGCACTGCCTGATGGGCGTAGTAGCGGCAGAAGTCGATAGCTTCCGCAACATCGGCTTCAGCCTCCACCCAGTTCTTGCCAGCTTCCAGAGTCATCCACGCTGACATCTCGAACTTCCGCTCTGCGATGAGGTCCCCAATACGGTGAACAAGGTCCGCCCGCTCCGCCGCCGGACGCCGTGACCAGTCTGTGAACGCCGCCTTGGCAGCATCGATCGCAAGCTGTGCTTCCGCTCGCGATGCGGAGCCGGTCGTGCCAACGACAACATCAGGATTGGCTGGGTCGATACTCGTGATTCGAACGTCCGTGGCGACCGGTTTGCCATCGATGACTACCGGCACGTGACCCCCAAGCTTCGACGTCACCGTGTCGAGCGCCTCGAGATAAGCGTCGCGCGGCGCCGCCGTAGAGAAGTCGGAGTACGGCTCGTTCCGGAATGGTTCCATGACGTTCCCTTTGCTCGCCGGCGTTCTACGCCAGAGGCTACGCCGTCGCCCTCAACTGCGCCATTCTTCCTACCGCGAGCCGACTCCCCATCCAACAATGAGCTATGCGTGCCGGGTTCTGGAGAAAAGTCCTGCAGTAGGGCGCCAAAGAGCCGATACTCACTACGTGACGGATTCAATACTGATCGTTGAGGACTCTGCAAGCGTGCGACGCCTCATCGAGGTTTGCTTGCGAGAACTGAGTGTCAACATCATCGGCGCCGCTGATGGTGTTGCCGGTCTGGAGGCTGCCCGCGAAACGCTTCCCTCCGCCATCGTGCTCGATATCGGGCTGCCCGGTATGGATGGCTGGGAGGTCCTCCGCAGGCTTCGCGCTGACGATGCCACCAGGGAAACCAAGGTGCTCATCCTGACTGCCCATGCCCAACCGGAGGTTGCAGTCCAGGCTCAAGAAGGCGGCGCCGACGACTTCATGACGAAGCCTTTCCGTCCCACCGACCTGAGAGACCGGGTCGCCAAGCTGATCGCCTCTTAGGCACACAGATTAGAGCGATCGGCGGGCTGTGGCCAGAATCTCAATCACCTCGTCGTCGCTCGTTTGCGTGAATGAGTCGTACCACTCGCCCACCGCCCGGAACCACCGCGGTGTGAGCGGACACACCATGGCATCGACAAGGCGCTCCACCATCGCAACAGAATCGGGAGCGCCCACGGGGACGGCACACATCAGGTACGCCGGACTCTGGCTGCGGACTGCCTCAAGCACCGCACGGAGGGTGGCTCCCGTAGCGATTCCATCGTCGACTACCACAACGACACGGCCGGAAACGTCCAGGGGTGCCGCATCACCCCGGTAGAGGCGCGCCCGGCGTTGCAGCTCGTAGCCCTCAGACTCAATCGTATCCCGCAGGTAACGCTCTGGCACGTCCAGGCGATCGATCAGATCGAGGTCGAGCACCGGCTCGCCGTATTCAGCGACTGCGCCAATGGCGAGTTCCGAGTTGTAGGGAGCACCGATTTTCCGAGCCAACGCGATACCAAGCTCTCCGTCTATTGACCTCGCGACCTCGCAGCCGACGACGACCCCGCCGCGGGGTACGCCAAGCACCAGTGGGTTTTCAGCGCGATCCTCGAGGTGGCCGCTCACGAGCGCCGCCACCCGGCGACCGGCGTCTGCACGGTCAAGGTATCTCATAGCACTCACGATACATCTAGCCTTGCTGTCGTATGCGTAGATTGCTCCTCGTCGCCAACCCATCATCGTCCGGTTTTACTGGCGCCGCCTTCCGCAATGTCGAGGCGACGCTTGGCGATGGTTTCGAGGTGACGACGGTGTGGCCCAACGGTCCCGCCGAGTCCCGTCAGGCTGCCGCTGATGCGGCCGAAGAAGGACATTCCGTGGTGGCTGCCATGGGCGGTGACGGTGTCGTCCATCATGTCGCCAACGGCCTTGCCTTCACGGGAACCGCACTGGGAGTTATCCCAACAGGCACAACCAACGTCGCCGCCCGAATCCTCGGTATCCCGATGAAGCCCGGACCTGCCGCCGCACACATCTTGACCGGCAACCGCAAGCAACTCAGCCTGGCGCACATCGCAACTGAAAGCCCTCTCGCGGCCCGATCCGAATACGCAGTTTTCTCCCTCGGAATGGGTCTTGATGCCGACGTGGTGGCAATATCCGATCGCCGTCCCGCGGCCAAGTACCACTTCTCGTCGCTGAACTTCGCTGCTATCGCCACCAAGCAGGTACTCACCAAATATCGCAACCGGGCCGCCGACATGCTCATCGAGTGCTCGGGGCGCAGAGTCCATGCTTCGTCGTTGCTTGTCCAGGTACATGACCTCTACACCTATTGGGGCCGGGTGCCGCTTCGACTCACGCCCGAACCGGGCGACGGCTTGACCGCGCTCGCCATCGAGCGGGTGTCTGCGATCAACACGGCAACTCTGGCAGCCAGAGGCATCCTTAAACGCAACCTGGATCGAGATGGCCGATCACAGGTGTTTCACGACTTCGAAAAGCTCATCGTCCACGCCGAGCCCTCGGCAGCGTTCCAGGCCGATGGCGAACTGCTCGGCAACGCCGACTCAGTGGAGATAACGCCCGCGTATGACGCTTTGTCGGTGATTGTGCCGTCTAGGACCTAGGTCAGGGCTCCTGGTACCTGTCACTTCCCGATTCGATCCTCGAGCTGGACCGCTCCTATCGCGGCGTGGGCCACGGTCGCTCCCAGAATGGCCCGCTTCCAGACGATTTCGCGCAGCGGTCGCCCTAGTTTCTCGTCGAGGAGATCACCACGGGGACTCGAGTGTGTCTCTGGTTCAGCCCCCGTGAGCCGGCTCCAGAGACCGGGAGTGGGCGTCGCCTCTGCGGGACCCGCAGCCGCCAACTCCGCGACGATCCCTTCGATTCTGGTGCGGCCGGCGACAGTACGGACATCTTCGCCAAGCACATGACCGGATTTGACCGCGATAAGCGCGGTGAGGTCCTCGAGGCGGCACAAGGCATCTTCGCGATCGGCCTGGCTGGATTCCGAACCGACGCCCGCCAGGACCTCGGTCTTGACACGATCCCAGGACTTGTCGAAGTCGAGAGAGCTTCCCTCCCACACTCCCGCAGCCTCTCCAACCATGCGAACAATCCCGGCGGCGTCGCGGATGACCTTGCGCAACATCACGACCTTGGTATCAATCCGCTCGGTGACGTGCTCCCGGAACAAGTCAATGCCGCGGGCAGCTCCACCCGGCGGGTCGGCGGCCAGCGCAAACAGGGCGGGTTGGGCGTAACCGTCGGCCGCGAGCGTGTCCAGGAGGTCCTGGCGGACTGTCTGCAGGTCATCGGCACGGAGCTTGTCGATCTTGTTCAAGGCAAAGATGAACTGGCTGCGATGTTCCGCAAGCTTTGCGAGGAACTCGTCATGCACTATCGGGTCCCGGTACTTGTCGGGATCGAAAAGCCAGATGACCCCATCGACTCGGGGAATCAGATCTTCGACACGTTCTCGATGCCAGTCGGCAATCGAATCAATGTCCGGGAGGTCAATGAAGGCTGTCTTTGTGAAGGAACCATGCTCATGCCGGTAGGCAATGCCGAGGGTATCGAGAAGGACGGTCACCGCGGGCTCTGGGTTCTCGGGGATCACGGCGAATGGCTCGTCGGTGTGTGGGCGAAGAACACTGACCGACGTCACGATTTCGCCGGCGAGTGCGTTAACGAGGCTCGATTTGCCGGTTCCGGTTCCTCCGGCAACCGCCAGTACGAGGGTCTCTCCCAAAAACCCGCGTCGTTCCCTGATCTCGCCGGCAAGTTGGTCGGCTTCAGCCAGAACGTCTGGCTTTACCACGCCATGGGCGCGTGCTATCACGAGATCGATCGCGTCGAGCAGCTCGGGAACGTCACGCACCTTCGAACTCCTCGTCTGCCTCGTCTGCCTCGGCCGCCCCGACCGAGTCCGGGACACTTTCGAGTTGAGGCATCTCGCCATGGAACAATGCCGATATCGCGGTGATCGTGCTCTCGGTCTGCATGACTAGCTCGGGGTCGGTGACGAGATGGCTACGGAATCGGCCTGCATCCACTTCGAGCGCGGCCACAATGACGGCGTCGAGGCTGGCCTGCGCATCCTTAACGAATTCCCCGATATTCGATTTGATCCGACGACGCACGATCCACGGTGCCTTCTCGCTCGGATCGATCAACAGCCGCCACGACTTAGCGGCCAGCTTCTTGGCGACGCGGGCCGAGACCGACCCGGTACGGACGTGTCGGGCGGCCACGTCTCGCAGCGTCTCCTCCCACTCTTCGAGCCGTCCATGAACGTCCCATGAGGTGTCCTCAGTGTGGCGCCATAGCGAGGTGCCCTTGCCCTCCAAGAGCGCAGAGCCGGTGTCGTCGTCCATCCAGTTTCGTGCCGTTTCTTGGGCTGCGACTCCGGCTCGACGGGTGATGATCGCTGTTAGATCGACCGCAGCTTCAGACCACGAACTGTGCTTCGTCATTTCTCGCAGAGCACCATCGGACATCAAACGGGCAATCTCTTTTGCCTGGGCCTGGTAGGACTTGTCCACAGCAGCACCCAACGTGGCAGCAATCGCGTCAAACCTGGCCAGTTCCTCGAGAACAAGACGGCTCCGGTCGACGATATTGCGACCGGTGGTGTAGGCGGTGGTGGAAACGAGGGTGTCGCGGTATCCCGAGTTGCTGACCGCACCCAGTTCATTCCGCAGGGCGCCCACCGCCGAAGGGTCGAGACCTCCATGCCATCGATCTCCGAGGGATTCGTTGATCCCAAAGACCATCGCCGCGTCCGCTTCTAACAAGAGACCATTGCTGTGCAACCTTGACGCGAAATCATTGAGCAGGGCCACCGCTTCCTCACGGTCGGATGGGAGCCGGTTGAGGACAAACAGCATCGGCACGCCACGCCACCGTATCTCCCTCAGGAAATCCCAAGCGGAGATGTCGGCATATCGGGATGGGCTCGTCACAAAGACGCAAAGGTCGGCCAACGCCAGGGCGTCCACGGCCGGCCTGCGCCCGGAGGCTGCAACGAACTCGGAAGGAGGCGTATCGATGACCGTGAGCTGTTTGGTGAGTTCGTCATCGCCTATTACCACCTCAACGGTCGGACCGACCTTCTCCCTCACTCTGGCGACAAACTCCGACCAGTAACGCCCGCCGTGGTCACGGTGGGCCCACAGGACAGGACTACGAGTTGTCGGGCGAAGGGGGCCCACCTCGCTTATCCGATCGTTGGCCAACGAGTTCACGATGGTTGACTTGCCTGTGCCCGAAGGACCCACCACCGCCGCGACTACCGGGGCGTCCGGCTCATCAAGCCGGGGAATCAGGTACTCGTTGATCGTTCGGATGATGGCTGCCCGCGCATGTTCGGCATCAGCGCTGCCATCTGTTGGGAGAGCAAAATCGACGCGCCCCAACAGCTGTGTAAGTTTCTCGAGCCGCGGCCGCAAGGCCGCAATGGCATCTGAGTCTGCTTGCATCAAACGATTACACCACATCGCGCCCCAATGACACGTAACCGGCTTGATCCCCGGCGCGATTACCAGCGGATTGGGGCCCGGCGTGTTTGCGGCGGGCGTCGTCCGTATCCGGTTGCGAGGTTGGTGAGCAGTTTCCTCCTGCAATCGGAATCGGACTACTGACTGCGAAACCCGGACTGTCCACCGAATCTGTCAGACCCACCGGATAAGTTCCGGGGATGGACGAAACAGCTACTCCCCCAGCCACTCCGACAACCGCATTCGACAGCGCTCCGACCATCACTGTGATCGATACGTCGGTCGAGATCGCCAATCTACGCATGACGGACGAAACTGTTGCCCGCTACATCGCCATGTTCCCCCAGGGGAGGCGCGGTGAGGAGCTCATCAGAGCCATCACCCTCGGGGTCCACGGTCTCGTTAGCACGAGCATGCGCGCCACCGTGGATGATATGAAACACGAGGTCCGCCGAATCATCGAGTCGGCAGCTGCTGCCGCCGATTCTCATCTCGGTGCCGCCCTGGAATCAGGAAGAGTGGAGCTGGCGGCCCACCTCGATCCTGACGTTCGCTCATCGTTGACTGCGCGTACGGTCGCTGAGCTCCAGGAGCTCCATGCCACGATGCTGGCCCGGCTCGATCCGGACCGGTCAGATAGCCACACCGGAAAGCTGATGGCATCGATTACCGACTTGTTGGGCCCTGCGGGCTTGCTGGCGCAGCGTCTGGAGGCTGCCTTCGACGCGACCGAGGCGGAGTCCGGTTTCGGCCGGTTACTCGACACGTTTGAGCGCCGCTTTCAAGAGATGCGAGATCTCGTCGTAGGCAACCAGCAGCGCGAGGCGGAGTCGGCCCGTGGCACCGCCAAGGGTGTTGATTTCGAGGACCAGGTGGAGGACCTCCTCCGCAGAGAAGCTCGCGCCCTCAGCGGTTGTGTGGTCGAGCGGACGGGGCAGGTCGCGGGGACACTGGGAGCGCACACCAAGGTTGGGGACTTCGTCGTCGTTCTTCCCGACGGGACGACAGTCGCCGTAGAGGCAAAGAACACAGCCCGCATCGGGCTAACGGGGTCAACAGGAATCCTCACTGAGCTCGATCAGGCAATGGACAACCGCAATGCCACTTGGTCGATCTGCATCTCGCACGTCGATGCCTACCCGGGAGAGGTCGGGAGCTTCGCTGTGTACGGGAACCGGATCCTTGTGGTTGAGGAGGGGGACGGAACACTCACTGGAGTCGCGCTCCGGTGGATAGCGGCAGCGGCATTGGCGACAGCACCCGGGGACGACAAGATAGATGCCGCGGCGGCCATGGAACGACTGGCGCGTATCCGAGACCTTGCGCAACACTTCTCACGCAGCAAGAAGATCCTTACAACGGCCCAATCGGGGCTCGAGTCCGTGAGGGAAGATCTCGACTCGCTCCGGAGCCAGTTGCTCGAGCTTGTAGACGACATCTCCCGAGCACTCCGTCCCGCGGCGCCGACCCGGCGGGGTGTCATCCAACAGCGAGTGGCGTAACACGCCGTCCCGATCAGAAAGAGCTCGGCCGGCCTGGCACCTGGCGTGCTGCGGTGTCGGATGCCCCCGGTGCGCTCACCCGGCGTCACCGACGCGTACCGCTGCGGCACCTTCGTCGCATTGATCCAACAGGGCACAGAACCGGCACCAGGGCCCTGCGATTCTGTCGATCTCGTCATGGCCGGCGGCGAAGGCCTGCCTCACGATCCGAACGAGGTCGACGACGCCGGCTGCCGTCTCCTCGATGTCACTGAGGGACGGTTGGGCAATGATCCGCTCACCCGATCCAATCGACACCGCCTCGACTCTGCCCGGAATCGCCCCGGTATCCATCGTCCACAGCATGGCGTAGAACGCGAGCTGCTGCTCCACCTCGTAAAGCCCTCCGGTCTTCCAATCGACCAGGCGCACGACTCCGCCGGCGTCGTCGAACACAGCATCAATTGAGCCGCGCAACGTCAAGTCATCGGTCGGTGCCACTTCGACGAACACCTCCGAGACGCGGAACCCATCACTGGAGAGGGTCTTGAATCGTCCATAAAGGTCACCGACTTCTTTGATGACGGCGTTGAGTTGCGACGGCTTCAAGCCGAGCGCGCCAACCTTCGCGTTCATCCCCTGTCCGATTTCTTGTTTACAGACTCGATCGAAGTCGCTCTCCGCAATCGCTCCACCACTCAGATGCCGGGCGAACACCCGGTGGGCAAGGCCTCCGCGGAAAGCTGCCTTGCTTTCTTCCGGAAAGATGCCGCGGAGGCGTCCCAATGCTTGGTCCGGGCACTTCTGGTACGTCGTATAGAGAGTTGCCGAAACTATCAAAGGTTCGCCCGGCGGAACTGGTGGGAACTCGATCACGGCGACAATGGTATCGGGTGTGACACGGTCCCCTCGGATCCGAACCAGATTCGCCACAGTGCGTGCTCGGTACGTCACGGTGCGTCACGCTGCGTCCGAACAGGGACAATTTGACAGCATGCGTCATTTCACCCAGAAAGCGTTACACTCTTGGCTTCCGAACTCCTCTTTCTCTCGCCGCGAGCTCCCATGACCCTGAACAGACAACAACGAATCCTCATCGGCGGCGTTGCCGCGTTGCTGTTGTTGCCCGGTTTGCTCTACACCATCGACAATATTCGATCCAACGGCGAGGTCGCCCGCAACATTTCCGCAGCGGGGATCGAGCTGGGTGGCCTCGGCGAAGAGGACGCTCTGGCGACGTTGCGGGAGTATGAAGCGCAACTGGCGCAAGCACCGGCGTTTTTCTCTGTGAGCGACCATGATTTCATCATGGACCCTCGGACGGTTGGTCTTGACATCGACGAAGAGGCGGTCCTCGCCGATGCCATGGGACAACGACGAGACAGCGGCTTCATCGGAGGGTTCTTCTCGTGGTTCGGAAGCTTCGGCGACCAGGTCGAGATTGACATTCCGGTGACCATCGATCCCGAACTGCTGGACGAGGTTCTCGAAGAGTGGGAGACGACGGCGATCGCCTTGCCTGCGTACGAGGGCGGCATCATCGTGCGCGACACAAGAGTCCTGCCCGACTACCCCCGACCGGGAGAAGGGATCGACCGGGAAAACGCCCAGCGTGTGGTCTTAAGCACTCTGCAGACGATCGACCGCGATCCTGCCGACCTCGAGACGAGACAGATTCAACCGATTCTCACGAGCGATGACATTGATGCCGCCACCGTCGAGGCGACCAGGTTGATTGACGCCCCCGTCACCCTCTCCTCAACTGACCCTGAATTCAGCATCACCTTCACCAGGGAACAACTCGCCCGAGCACTACAAACCGACGTTCATGCAGGCTCCGATCCTCCCTTCGTATTGGCATTCGATCCGATCCAGATCGGGGCGATCCTCGCTCCCTTCCACTCCGATATCGAACAGCCGCCGCGGGATGCCGAGTTCGTCATCGATGAGGAAGCCAAAGAAGTGACGCTGCTGGAAGGCCGGCCTGCCACTTTGCTCGACGCTGCGCTTGTCACCGACGCTCTGCGGAATATTGCCGCAGGACCGGCAAATGGTGGCGAGTT
>PVMS01033730.1_pt1 | contig 12553 bp, 15 predicted proteins | sample 1853461 | NCBI WGS metagenome assembly PVMS01 (sample SAMN08582032, study PRJNA380276) | Marine sediment metagenome, whole genome shotgun sequencing project. | isolation source: ocean sediment barecode stripped | collected 2017 | reverse complement strand
TTGAAAACCAATTAAATTCTACCTAATTTTAACATATTGGTCATTCCTTGTTCAGCAATTGGCATGCTAGTTATATTGATAACCAAATCCCCTTTTACAAGAAATTTTTCATCTTTCAGAATTTTTCGGATATCAGCTATAGTATTGTCAGTACTTACCGATTTGTCGTAATAACTACAGCTAACCCCCCAAACCAAGCTTAATTGAGTCATCAGTAACTTGTTCGAAGTAAAAGCAAAAATCGAAACATTAGGCCTCATACTAGAAACTCGGTATGTTGTATATCCGGAGTGAGTCATCATAACGATTGCTTTTGCTTTAACATTTTGAGCCAATTTTGCAGCCGAAAAACAAATGGAATCCGTTATAAATCTCTCGTTCTGATAGTGCACATCAGGCGGCTTGTTTCTTTTCCGTTCATATTTTTCAACACTTCCAATTATTTTCACCATAGCTTCAATCACCTCTAAAGGATACTTACCTACCGATGTCTCTCCACTAAGCATAACTGCATCAGCATTATCCAAAACTGCATTTGCGACATCATTAACTTCAGCCCTGGTGGGAGAAGGATTTTCTATCATGCTCTCCATCATCTGAGTTGCAACTATAGTGGGTTTGCCCATTTCCATGCACATCCGTACTATTTTCTTCTGAATAAGAGGAACATCCTGCATAGGAATTTCAACACCCAGATCACCTCTGGCGATCATAACTCCGTCAGAGAATCGTATGATTTCTTCAAGATTACTAATTGCTTCAGGTTTTTCGATTTTTGCAATCACTTTTGTATGCTTATTCCGGGTAGATATAATCGATTTAAGTTCAATAATATCCCGGGGTGATCTTACAAAAGATAATCCCAACCAATCTATATCATGATCAAGTGCAAAATTTAAATCACCATGATCTTTTTCCGTTAAGCTTGGCAACGACACTTTGGTGTTTGGTAAATTGACACCTTTCTTTGAGGAAAGCGTGCCATCATTTTTTATTCTGGCCCTAACTTCCTTTTCTCCATCTGTACTTATAATTTCAAACTGAAGTTTTCCGTCGTCAACTAAAATTAATTCTCCCGGGATAACATCGCTTGGAAAATTTTTATAGGTCATGTAAACCTTCTGCTTATTTCCAATAATTTTCTCAGTTGTGAAAATTAATTCATCACCTTCAATTAATTCAATAGCTTCATTTTCAATTTCTCCAATGCGCAATTTAGGACCTTGCAGGTCTGCAAGTATAGCAACATGTAGCTTTAATTCATCATTTAATTCTCTTATCAGATTTATTAGCTCAAGATGCTGTTTATGATCTCCGTGCGAAAAATTTATTCGGCATACATTTACTCCAGCTAAAAACATTTGTTTTAATGTTTCTTTTTGGTTAGTCGCAGGCCCAAGAGTTGCTACAATTTTTGTTTTCTTTTCAATCATTTAATAAATCAAATTATATTTAGAACGCAGATTTTCAGGATCAACCTGAAAAGCCATGTTAACCATCGATATTTTTCTTAATTCCAGAATCAATTCCGAAACAGAATCACTATAAAAATCATCAAATTTCAAAAAATAGTCTGCTTGTTTCATCTCAGGAATTAAGTAGCCATCTTCATTTCTATTGGCTATTAACTCAAACAAGATTTCACTTTCGGGACAGAGAAAATAAAATGCCGGAAAAGCCAATACCTCCTCCCCTTTTCTTTCTTGAATAATTATCTCGTTCTCCGAACGTTCGAGATTAAAACTTAACTTTTTATTAATGGCCCAGCACAATCTGTAATCATGGTAATGACTGGAGATTCCAATCAAATGAAAATTAAAACTTATGTCCTCTTCGAGCAGATAGCGAGCCACGGATCAAATATAGTGTATAATTAACGCTTACTTAATTTTAAAAATATTAATCACCAATTTACTTACTTCTTGATCGGCAGATTTTTTATTGGGGCCACTTGCCTTAGCAATAAATTTATCATCAATAAAAAGAGAAACTTCAAAAAGTGATTTACTTTCTAATTCGATCGCTTTAAATTCAAGAGTCTTTTTATTCTTTTGCGTCCATTGATATACCAAACTTTTATAGTCTTCATCCCTTGATATGAAGTCTTCAATATCGGTAAATCGCTCTATTAATTGAAGGATTCTATTTCGGGTAAAATTATATCCTTTACGCAAATAAATCGCCCCCATAATTGCCTCCATTGCATTGCCTGCTAAACTGAGACGAACACCTTCATCGTTTATATCACAAACAATATGCTTTTCTAAACCAGTAGATTTTGCGAGGTGAATTAAATGTGTACGACTTACAAGCTTCGACCTTGCTTTGGTTAAAAAGCCTTCATTTTTATCAGGAAATTTATTATAAAGATAATCCCCAATTACCGCATCAAGTATAGCATCGCCTAAAAATTCAAGTCGCTCATTTGAATGCCTTACACCCGCTGACCGATTTTTAGTAACCGATTTATGAATAACCGCTTGCTTAAATAGTTGGAGGTGGTATGGTGAAAATCCGAAAAATTCTTTTAGATATCCGGAAAGTTCCTTTTCCAGTTCACTTTTAGAAGAAAAAAAAGCAGAGAAAAACAAAGGATTATCCTTTAAATTTTTTAAAGACGGTAGAGGTATTATGACCTCCAAAACCAAAAGTATTGCTCACGGCAATATTCACTTCTCTTTCCTGGCCTTGATCGAATGTTAGGTTAAGCTTGGGATCAATTTCAGGATCATCAGTAAAATGATTGATGGTAGGCGGAACAAAATTATTGTTGATCGAAAGTACTGATGCAATCGATTCAATCGCACCAGCCCCACCTAGTAAATGTCCGGTCATTGATTTGGTAGAACTAATGTTCATTTTATATGCCTGATCTCCAAACACTTGCTTAATAGCAATGATTTCAACAATATCGCCAAGAGGTGTCGCTGTCCCATGAACATTGATGTAATCTACTTCATCCTTGTTTATTCCAGCATCATTAAGTGCATCAATCATAACCAATTTAGCTCCCAACCCTTCAGGGTGAGGTGCAGTCATATGATAGGCATCAGCCGAAAGGCCTCCTCCAATTAATTCACAATAAATTTTTGCTCCTCGCTTTTTTGCATGCTCCAGTTCTTCCAAAATCAAAGCTCCACCTCCTTCGCCAAGTACAAAACCATCGCGATCTTTATCAAATGGACGTGAAGCAGTTTCCGGACTGTCATTTCGGGTTGAAAGTGCCCGCAATGCATTAAAACCACCCATCCCCGCTTCGCAAACTGCGGCTTCTGAACCACCGGTTACAAAAACATCAGTTCTGCCAAGCCTGATCAAATTAAAAGCACGATCAAAGCATTAGATGCTGAAGCACAAGCTGAGACTGTAGCATAATTGGGGCCATTGAAACCATATTTCATAGAAATCTGTCCGGCTGCAATATCTGCTATCATTTTAGGAATAAAAAACGGATTGAATCGCGGAGTTCCATCGCCCTGACCATAGGCCATCGATTCATCTTGAAAAGTTTTAAGCCCTCCAATACCTGAGCCCCAAATAACGCCAACTCTATTTCGATTGACTTTTTCAATATCCAATCCTGAATCTACAACCGCCTGATGCGAAGCAACCATAGCAAAATGGGTATATCTATCCATTTTACGAGCATCTTTTCTATCAATGTAATCGGTTATCTCAAAATCTTTTACTTCGCAAGCAAATTGAGTTTTAAATTTTGAAGCATCAAAAAGAGTTATAGGCGCAGCCCCACTGACACTACCAACAAGGCCAGCCCAATAATCTTCTACAGTATTACCTATAGGGGTTATTGCACCTAAGCCGGTAACTACAACTCGTTTAAGCTCCATAAATGGGGGGTGTTAAGAAAATACTACTTTGTGTTTTCTTCTATGTATTCTACAGCTTGTGCTACAGTTTGAATTTTTTCTGCATGATCGTCAGGAATGGCAATGTTGAATTCTTTCTCAAATTCCATTATCAATTCAACAGTGTCTAATGAATCGGCACCTAAATCGTTGGTGAAGCTTGCTTCGTTTGATACTTCACTTTCATCAACTCCTAATTTGTCAACGATAATTTCTATTACTTTTGTTTTTACTTCTGTCATAATCTTTTTATTAAATTTAAGGGTGCAAAGAAAATACAATTAAAGATACTACAAAATTTATATTTCATAAAAAATCCGCAACATCTTTTAGGCCTTTTCTTTTGATATCTGGTACCAAAACATCATCAGGAGGATATCCGACAGGAATCAAAAGATAAGCTCTTTCATTTGATGGTCTATTCAATAGTTTCTCTAAAAAATTCATTGGACTGGGTGTGTGGGTTAAAGCAACTAATCCGGCATTATGAATAGCAGCAAGTAAAAACCCAACAGCTATACCAACTGATTCATTTACATAGTAATTTTGTTTTTTCTCACCATCTACAATATCAAAAGGTTTTTTAAAAACAACGATTAACCAGGGTGCAATCTCTAAAAATGGTTTTTTAAAATTTGTATCAAAAGGTTCCAGATCCTTCAACCAGGACTCACTCATCCGGCCAGTATAATTTTCGTATTCCTCCTTTTCGGCAGCTGCCCTAATTTTACTTTTTAGTTTGCTTGATCTTACCGCACTAAAAAACCAAGGTTGTTTATGAGCTCCAGATGGTGCAGAAGAAGCTGCCATAATTGCATTTTCAATTACTTTTTTATCCACTGGTTTATCCGAAAAAACCCGCAAACTTCTCCTTTTATCCATTAACTCATAGAACTCTTTGCTCTTTTTTAATACCTGCCTAGTTGTATAGTCTAATCCCGTATAAGAAATAAATGCTAAGTGGTTCATATTTATTTTGGTTTATAAGTCTAATTTTGCCGAAATTTAATCAAAGATAATAATGAAACGTATAGTTGTGTTTGCATCCGGATCAGGAACAAATGCTGAAAACCTGATCAAATATTTTAATCAACCAGATTCTAACGAAAGAGTAACCAGGATTTTTACAAACTTTGCTGAAGCAGGTGTAATAAAAAGGGCTGAAAAATATGATGTCCCTGTTACGGTTTTTAACCGGGAAACTTTTAAATCACAAGAATTTCTAAAGCAGATTGGAAATCCAGATTGCATTGTTCTGGCTGGTTTTCTTTGGTTGATACCAGAATATTTTGTTAAATCTTTTGCAAATAAAATTATAAATATTCATCCGGCATTATTGCCAAAATATGGAGGGAAGGGCATGTATGGAAGTCGGGTACACGAAGCGGTAATTGAGAATAAGGAAAAACAATCGGGTATTAGTATACATTACGTGAATGAAAATTACGATGAAGGTGAGATTATATTACAAGCTCGTTGTAAAGTGGTGAAAAATGAAACGCCTGAAAGCCTTGCGCAAAAAATTCATAAACTTGAATATGCTTTTTTTCCTATCACTGTTAAAACATTGTTAACACAATAAATAATGGAAATAAATATTGCTGAAATAGCTGCTGCATTTATGATCTTGTTTGCGGTAGTCGATATTATTGGGTCAATCCCATTGATTGTTGAGATTAAACGAAAAAGTGGTGAGCTTCATCCTGTAAGAGCAACCGCAGTGAGCTTTGCTATTATGATCGCTTTTCTTTTTCTAGGAGTAAAATTGATAAACGTTATTGGGATTGATGTTAATTCATTTGCTGTCGCCGGTTCATTTGTACTTTTTATCCTTGCTCTAGAAATGATCCTTGGCATTCAAATCTTTAAAGAAGATGATCAAACCCCAAAAAGCACGGCATCTATTGTTCCACTGGCTTTTCCAATTATTGCAGGTGCCGGCTCAATGACTACTATTATTTCGTTAAAGGCAGAATACGAATCGGTGAATATTGCAATCGCTATTTTTTTAAATATGGTAGTGGTTTTTGCAGTATTAAAATCAACCAACAAAATAGAAAAAATGCTTGGCCCTGGAGGAATTGCCATTCTAAGAAAGGTATTTGGTATTATTTTACTGGCCATTGCGGTGAAACTATTTACAAGCAATGCGATTCCGTTGATATTTCCTGTTGCTCAATAATACATGACAAAAATTTCAATCTATACAGATGGTTCTGCATTGGGAAATCCCGGCCCTGGAGGCTATGGAATTGTAATGATCTGCGGAAAACATCGCAAAGATATCTCTCAGGGATACCAACTTACTACCAATAATCGGATGGAATTATTAGCTGTGATAGTTGCCCTTGAAACTATTAAAGTAGAACAGGCTGAAGTGACGGTTTATTCCGACTCTAAATATGTTGTGGATGCAATTGAAAAAGGGTGGGTTTTTACTTGGGTTAAAAAAGGTTTCAAGAAAAAAAAAGAATCAGGATTTATGGAAACGATTTTTAAAGATCTATCCCAAGCACAAGCTGAAATTTGTGTGGGTAAAAGGGCATTCGGGAAATCCGTTAAACGAACGCTGCGACCAATTAGCTGTTGAAGACGCAAATGGCCCAAATTTGCTGGAGGATAGGGGTCATGTTGAATCTAAAGACACGGAAGGGGATGAACTTTTTTAAAAACTCGATGAAAAAGGTTAAATTTTGTTATTTTAAGTTCAGTTTTCTAAAATAAAAAAGCTGAAATACCTCATTGTGTTTTTACTTCCAGTAACTGTTCAAATCGGTTTTGTTATTTTCTTTTTATTTACCATTGGATACACGCCTGCTTAGTCGTTAGATTATTATGGCAGGATAAATTCGATGGGGTTGATGTGTTGTATTTGGAATTAACACCGGCCATGAACTTGGCCATAGAAGCAATCAATTGCTACTTCTTTTACTATTCTAGTTCTTTTCGTATTTAAATATTAAGTGGTTGTTCTATTTAAACAAAACGAATGAACTATTATCAACTCGACATTCTCATGTATATATGATCAATTTTTAATGCCAAGTCAAAATCCCTTCGGGTTAGTCCATCAGCATCGTGCGTGCTGAGGGATATTTTTACTTGATTGTAAACATTTTCCCAATTGGGGTGATGGTTTGCTTTTTCAGCCTCTAAAGCAACTGCAGTCATAAAAGAAAAAGCAGTTATAAAATCAGCAAAATCAAACGATCTATGAATAAAATTATCTTTAACAATCCACTCATTATTTAATGTTTTTAATTGATCGTTAATCTCTATTTCATTTAGTCTTTTCATAAAATTTAATAGTGTTTAAAACATAATTACAAGATTCTTAACTCATCTTCATTTAATATTATTTGCTTTTTTCTTTTTAATAAAAAGCAAGATTAAATATATGGCGGACAATAGTATGGTATAAAGTAAAAAACCAATTTTTTCATTCATTGACAAATGGGATAAAAACCATAAAATAATAAGAATAGCCAAAATCGGAACAGCATAACCTCCAGGAATTTTAAACGAATTGGGATCAGCGTTTTTTAAAGTCCTTAATTTAATAACAGCCAGAATCACTCCTAAATATATAATTAGTATAGATGCACTTGCTATAATTGCCATTTGTTTAAAACCACCAATCGATGCGAGAAAAAGACCTACAGCACTGTATAAAATAATCGCATTTGCAGGTGTAGCATATTTGCTATTAACTTTCGATAGTATTCTTGAGGGGAAAACATTATCCCTCGCTGCCCCATAAACTACTCTTGGCATACTGAAAATCTCACTACTTAAATTCCCAAACATCGAAACAGCAGCCCCGATGGTCATTAATGTAAAACCTATTGGACCAATAATACGACTCGCAACCTCACTTAGCGGGCTATCTTTATAACTAGCAAACGATGATCCTAAAACACCTTGTGAAACTGTTTGCAATAAAACATAAAGCAACATAACCACAGAAATACTAATAAAAATTGCTCGCGGAATGTTTCGTTTAGGGTTTTTTACTTCCCCATTAATCGTTAATCCCGTTTCAGCCCCCAGAAATGCAAAAAAAAGTATCAACGACACTTCACCAACCTCAATAATTGTAGGTGCCGATTCCCAAACCAGATTGTCGATTGAAACATGGCCCCAACTGATTAGAATTAATATAAATAATGGGATCAACTTAGCGATGGTAATAAATTTAATCAATCCAAGACCTTGTTTAACTCCAATAATATTGATATAAGCCAAACCAGAAAATAGAAAAAGAAAAAAAAGAAGCTTAACCCATCCCAAACTGAAAAAAGGCAAAATAGTACCTAATACACCAACAAGTGCATTTGCAACGGCCGCATCAGCAGTAACAGCGCCAGTTATAAATAACATGGCTGTAACAAAACCAAAATATTTTCCAAAAACGACTTCAATATACGCATAGGGACCACCTGGGCTAGTAATCCGGCTTCCTATTTCAGCAAAACAAAGCATGATCAATGTAATGAGAATACCACAAAATATATATGCAGTGATACTTGCACTACCAAGCCCTGCGGCGACTATAGCGGGTAGCACAAATATGCCGGCACCAACCATTAAATTGATTATATTAGAACTGAGTCCCAATACACCGACTTCTCTTTTTAATTCCTTGTTTTTTTCTTGCATGTTGCTCCGAAAATACTTTTTCTAAATGAGCTTTCACATATTAAAAATAAGTTAACTTATCTGGATTAAGGTATAGATAAATGTTTTGCGGTGTAGACTTATTAATAATTAGCCTATTATAATGGATCAGTTTACTTTTCTTAAAAGATCTTCGGTCATTTCCCAAAGGCGTTTCCCGTTTTCTGTATTAGATGCTTTTTGGTCTACATCTTCACGGCTCATTAAAAAGAGATAATAATTCGCCATACCTTCTACATCTTTTGAAGCCGCTAAATATACAACGGGTTCACTGGCCTTCTCAGGTGAACGGAAAAATATTTTAAAGATCACTTTCAACAAAGGCTGAAATAGTGCAGGAGCTTCCCGGGCAATATTAGAATTTACCGGTCCCGGACAAAGTGCAAACGACGAGTAATTGGTATGCTGATTGGTATTTAGTCGCCTCGAAAGTTCCTGTGAGAAAGTAGTCATCAACAACTTATAATACCCATATCGCTCTACAGCTTTGCCCATACTATACTTTTTAAACACACCAAAATCGTCCCATTCAAACTCCTCAGGGTTTCGATGACTTTCTGATGAAACAAAGATGATTCGGGGTATATTTCCCTCAGAAGTATTAAAACAATCTTTTTCTACTAGTAAATTCACCAATACAAATTTCGCCAGGTAATTAACAGAAAACATTTCTTCGAGACCGTGTTTAGTTTTTCGGGCTTCTTTTGTAACTATACCCGCATTGCAAATCAGAATATCAATCTTTTTATAGCTTGATTCTATTTCATCGACCAGCTTTCGAATGGAATCAAAATCTGAAAGGTCAACATGGTGCATATATATTAATTCCGATCCGGAGGCTTTTTTTACTTCTTCTCCCTTTTGTGGAATACCACTTCGTACAGCCATAATTACCTCGGCTCCCAAACCCGCCAGCTTTTTTGCTGTCGCCAATCCCAACCCGGAACTCGAACCTGTTATCAAGACTTTTTTGCCATCAAGTCGATCATCAGGACTTAAAACCCCTACCCGCTCCTGTTTTTTAAACAAATCACTAATCCCTTTATAAGTCGCTGCTAAAGGACTGTCGTATTTTCTATGGGTTTTCTGTTTCATTTTATTTCCTGCTGAAATTTTTGGTAATCTGAGGTATACCGGTCAATAAATTCTTTATCTATTCCAAAATCATCCATGCTGTATAGATGTTTTCCGTATTTGCCTTTTGGGTTTTCTTTATTGGCTATCAAAAAAATACTTTCCAATTCAGGCGATATGGTCTCATCCCGATCGGCATAAATTTGTTTTAATGCATTTATCGGGTCTCTTACAAGTTGCTCATACTGAATATTAGTAAACCGATATTTATCTTTGTTTTGTTTATAAAAATTCAACGCTTTCGAAAGCATGTATCCATTCTTTTTAACCCAGTGAGTAGCCACTTGATGTTGATCAACCTGATTGCTAAAGATTACCCTCGAATAAGCGATCATACTAAGGAATGAAGGGATACTTTCATATACATTTCTATGTGTCCAAATAAATTGCACATCGCCAAAATACTTAGCCGCTAAATCCAGGAATTCAAGATGATGCGGTGTTTTTAGCACCCATTTTTTACCGGGTCTTTGCCATTGTAACAGTTTCATCATTCCGGCCATATATTCATACGATAACGATTGGTCGGTTTTTTCGAGCCACTGAGCATAGAACGGAACATGCATTGTTGCTTCAGTCGTTGTGCTCATAAACGAAACATCCAAAAGCAGAACATCTTCCTCCGGTGCAAGGTGCTCGACGGGATGAATAGCAAAAAATCCGGGAGACATCATGCTGAGTGCTTTTTCACTGACTTTTGCAATTTTAATACGGGCTTTACCATCTTTATCATCTCTGTTTATGGGTGCCGGATTGAGCGCTTCCCAACTTAAAAGTGCACGTGTATCTGGATCAGAAGCCAACAGTCGTTGTAGTTTGGTTGTGCCTGTGCGTTGCAATCCGATGATCAATTCGACCGGGTAAAGTGGTGTTTCAAGAATCTCAGGATGTTTTTTAAACAACTCTTCGGCTCTTAGTCTTATGGCCAGTAAATTTATTATTCGCTGCCGTGTAATAAAATTTCCGGCTGGATGAAGATTGGCCTCCTCATTGATCGATTTAAGCATTCTTTCGAGTGGTTCATCCCAAAATAATTCACCCAGATCATTAAGGCCTGTGGTTTTTCTGGCTGCTTTTATCAAGCTGTCTTTATCCAGTTTCGATTTAGTCCCCAAAATATAAGTTCCTTGCCAAACCCCATTTAATACTTTAAACCATAAGGGTTGCTTCTGGTAATGCTTTGCATTTATATTTTTATTGGGATTCATGTAAGCTCTATATCTTTAATTTTTAAAACCTCACAATTTGGCTGAACCGGTTTAGCTTCATCCGACAAACGGTACCAACGCCAACACATGGTTCCTTCAAAATGTCCACAAGTGTCCATCCAATTTCCGGTTCCTGGGTTTTTATGTGCAACAATCACCTTTATACCCCCATCCGCTTCGTAAACCGCCGTTCCTTTGCTCACACATATATTAAAATATCTATAATCCAACGATTCCATCCAATAATTATTCAACTGGAAATTCCAGGAATCACATTCGGGTGGATTTACGGTAATTACTAAAGCCTCATCAATAGCTAGTTTCCAATAGCTATGGAAATAAATAATATTCTTATCGCCTCCTGCTTCGTTAGAAACTTTGGGGTCGAACATTGGAAGTTGATTAGGATGTTTTTGAAATCCTTTCGCCCAACGTGCAAACAACAGAGGAGCGCCGGCAATAAACATGGCCGCTGTTTTCAAACCTTCATCAATCATTTTGGGGGTAAGTAGATTGGGTGAAGATTTGCCGCTTACATTTACAATCTGTAATTCAGCAGGAACTTCTTCGAAACGATTTAAAAAGGTTTGCCTTACCATTACCATACCTGTTTCATCTTCTATTTTAAGCCAGTTTTTTCCTTTTCTTTCCTTGCTAAGCATTATTTCGAAACTGCCGTCCGGTTCAAGAATCATGTCATTCCCTTCGAGTGTTCCGCACGGTGCAAGACCACCTGTAGTTCCATAATTTCCATTTTGGGTAAAAAATCCGATGTAATGAACAGTATTTCGTTTACCGGTTATTTTGTATTCATATTCCCCATTTATCTGTGCATTAAAATAGTAATTATCGGGGTTGTCAGCACCCATTTTTACTGTTTCATGCACCATCCTTTTTAACATTGGAAAAGCCGGATCGGCATATTCTACAAAAGCTTCGAGCCCTGCACGTGTCAAGCGGGTTAAATATCTCAACCCTTCGGCTTGATTAAATGCATCTTGTGGAGTTCCTGGGTATTTTAAAACCGCACCGGCCAGTTTTAATTGATCGCAAAATTCTTCCCATGATTTGCCGGATATAACACGTTGATTATGGATATCATTTTCGGTTTTACCTGAAAGTTTTAATCCTATCTTCTTAAAAAAACCAAATACACTTAGAAATGCAAAAAGCAATTTACGCATGCAACTGAATATTTATTATCATTGTAATAGTCATCTATAGGATGTAAAAATAAAAATAAATCTGCGTGAACATCTTTAAAAATAAGTATGGCCCCTGGGTAATTATTGTTGGCGCTGCTGAAGGGTTGGGTGAAGCATATTGCGTTGCACTTGCAAAAAGAAAAATGAATCTGGTTATGGTCGATAACCGATTATCTGAATTAAATACCCTGGCCAACCGATTACATGATGAATATGGTGTTCTAACGCAAACACTCAATATTGATCTCAATAATAAAGACGCAACAACGATTATTATGAGTGCCGTTAAAGAGCTGGATACTGGGTTATTGATCTACAATGCTGCCTATAGCCAGATCAAAGCATTTGTAAATTATACCTCTGAAGAATTAGATACTTTTTTGAGGATAAATTCCAACGTTCAAATACAATTGGTTCATACATTTGCTAAGAAATTAATTTCCAGGAAAAAAACCGGCGGTAT
>PVMS01110710.1_pt1 | contig 12554 bp, 12 predicted proteins | sample 1853461 | NCBI WGS metagenome assembly PVMS01 (sample SAMN08582032, study PRJNA380276) | Marine sediment metagenome, whole genome shotgun sequencing project. | isolation source: ocean sediment barecode stripped | collected 2017 | reverse complement strand
CCTCAATAATAATACCTACATTTAACGAAGAAGAAAACATCGGGAGATGTCTTGAAACCATGGTGAACATCCCGGGTATTGAGGTAATTGTCTCTGATGGTGGAAGTACAGATAAGACAGTAGAAATGGCCGGAGGCTATCGCGACGTTAAAGTAGTTTCTTCCATAAGGGGACGGGGCACCCAGATGAACACAGGTGCATCATATGCCCACGGTGAGATTCTCCTTTTTCTCCACGCAGATAGTATCCTGTCAAGAGAAGTTATTTTAAAGATTCCGTGCGTTTGCAAGAATAACTCAATAGTAGGCGGCGCATTTAAGATAAGGCTGCTGGCTGATAGATTGCCTTACAGATTAATAGAGGCAGGAATAAACCTTCGTTCAAGGCTTTTAAAATTGCCTTATGGAGATCAAGGGTTGTTTGTAAAAAGGTCTGTATTCAACGAATTAGGCGGTTTCGGAGGAATGGCTGTTTGTGAGGATCTTGATTTTATATGGCGTCTCAAAAAACTTGGGGAAATAATCATTCTTGACGAAGAGATTCTTTCCTCTGTTAGAAGATGGGAAAATAGTGGCATCCTGAGAACTTTTCTAAGAAATCAATTCTTGCTGGCTTCTTATTTGTCATATAAAAGAAATTTGTGAATTAACATCTGAGTTAGACCATCAAGGCCAGGGAATAATGATTGGTAATTAAAACCAAATCTTTCGAGTTTCACTCCAATATTAATAAGGCAATTTTGCTTGATTATCCATTTGTCAACAAGCTCATCAACAAGCTCAATATGAGGAGTATTATGAATCGTAAACAGACCTGCCTGTGCTGTGATTCGTGGAGATAGATGGTGTGGTTCGAATAATTTAGGCTCCTTGAGTGAAAATGGATGTTCATTGTTTTTTCCTAGGTTTATTTTTGATCTATCTAATACGTAGATTGCGGAGTCTCCCATATACTGTTCAAAACAAGCAAAAAATGCAGCTACCAAGGGGTTGTCTGTCCAATCTAATAGCCTAGTTGTCAATCCGTGATGTTGCGCTAATGCGAGCCACTGCCAATCATCATCTGGGATTTTTTTGATGTAAGGCGTTGATCGTCTTTTAAAGTCTTCTAATACGGCGATTTCTTCAACATAGACACGTTTTGGTTGGTTACGCTTATCTATGGCTAGTCTATGAAGATATACTCTCCCAATTTTTGGAATAAGTTTCCAAGAAGCATTGCCGTGACCGCGGAATATTGGCTTCTGTTGTTTAGTATCTTCGATGGCATCCAATAATTGTTGAAAACTTCCTATTTCTTTAATAGCCATTTAATGCTTGCACCTAATGTTAAATAGACAGGTTAATAGATCCTCGCCCCGCTTATTGACACTTTTGCTATATCACGATTCTCTAGCCTCCAGCAATTGCTCCCTGCCTTAATGGTTCTTTTAATTCTTTCTTTGTAACCTCTCTCATAACAATTTGTAAAGCATTGTCTTATATCTAAGCTTTTAATCTTCAAGATTTTACATAATCGGATGCTGTTTTGTCAATCATTGATAGCTATATTCCAGATTCTTTTAAATGTAGGCTTTTTGCTGGTAGATTTGCTTCGCTTAATCCACCCTACAGTTTACGTTACGGACTTTCTATTTTCCCAGGCTATTTTAAAGCGCTACTTTTCTCATTTTTTCTATTTTTTGGGAATATTTTCTATTTATAATTTGTCATTAATTGTAGAAGGAGATAAAGATTGAAACAATGATGTAGTGTTCCATTATCCACGTTTGTGATTATGGGCGTCTAATATTATAGATTGCGATTTAAGGCATAGAATTACAACTTGTATGTTAGTAAGGACATATGATGAAAGTGTCAACAGTTTGAAGGCAGGGAATAGCATTTGCAATTTTAAGTTAGGTGGACTAAATCAAAAACAATTAAAATATTTTCTAACGGTAATAAAACGTGAGCCAAAAAGATAGTCTTCTCATTCACATAGATGCTTTGTACAGGTCGGCGCTGTATCTTGTAAAAAACAGAAGTAATGCAGATGATCTGGTTCAAGAGACTTATTTAAAGGCGTTCAAATTTCTCTGGGAGGATAAAGAAATTAGTAATGAAAAAGCATGGTTATTCAAAATATTAATTAATACTTTTATCAACAAGTATCGGAAAGACAAACGAGAACCTTCATTAGTTGATTTTGATACTATTGAATCCTTTTATGGATCAGTAGAAGAAGAAGCTATGGTGTTAACAACTACAGAAAATGAGATGGGATTAGATAAATTGCTGGACGATGACGTAAAAAAAGCTCTTGAGGGTTTACCTGATGATTTTCGAATGGTAATCTTGCTTTCTACTGTAGAGGGTTTCTCTTATAAAGAAATTTCAGATATGGTCAAATGCCCTATTGGTACGGTAATGTCCAGAATGTACAGGGGGCGAAGGATGTTAAAGGAAAAATTAACCGGCTATGCAAAAAAACATGGTTATGAAAGAGAATAAAAAATGAATTGCAATGACATTAGAAAATATTTTTACGCTTTTATTGATAACGAACTCGATGTGGAAAAGAACATAGAGATTCTGGCCCATCTTGATATGTGTTATGAATGTAGCCAGAAGATAGAAGGGGAAAGGCAACTTCATGAAAGGGTGAGAGAGACTGTTTGCACGGTAAAAGCACCTGCTTACCTTGAGAGCACAATTTTGAAAAAGGTAGAAAGGAAACCCGGGTTCTTTACTCTACTTAAAGAGAGCTTAGTGTTAAAAAGCCGCTTAATTCCACTGGCTGGTATTGCAACAGCCGTAATTCTAATAGTCAGCTTTTTTGTAATATCAAATAGTTTAAAGAAAGACGATATTCTTTATCTTGCAGAGTCAGAATTTCATAACTATCTGATGAAAAAGTTAGATCCTGACATCCGTTCACAGAATGTCAAAGCAATTGTTGAATATTTCCAGGATCAAACCGGCCTGAGTGTAACCTTACCTGCCATTAAAGAGAATGTACAATTGATCGGTGCGGCATTACCTGAGATTAAGGGCGTAAAGGTTCCGCTGGTTTTCTACATGCATGATGAGACCCCAATTGCATTATTTGTGATGTGTGATTCTGATCCCATGTCCGGGGATAAAATAAATATTGATTTCTCAAGGATGAGGGAACTCTCGAAAGATAATATGATGTTATATACAGATACCGGATATTGCGGTTCTTGTCAGATTATTGGGTGGAAGAAAGCAGGCAGTGAGTACGTTATGATGTCAAATTTAAATAGTGATAAGATGATGAGGATGCTGACGAAGGCCTGAGGGGGACAATAATGACTAATAAAAAATCTATTATAAAATTTGTTATTCTATTAATGATTATTGCGGGTGCATTTTTTGCATTCAGATACACACCTCTGTCGCAATATACTCAGAAAGAAGAGCTTCTGAGGCTTCTTACACAATTTAGAGAGCATTGGTGGGGACCTGTTGGTTTTATTCTTATCTACGGAGTAGGATGCGTCGTTGCGTTTCCGGGTTCACTCTTAACCTTGTGCGGTGGCGCAATATTTGGAGTGGCATGGGGCTCCTTTTATAACATATTGGCATCTAATCTCGGCGCTACCCTTGCGTTCTTAATGGCAAGGTATTTTGGGCGTGACTTTGTGTCAAGGTTTATGAAGGGACGAATAGAATCCTTTGATGAAAAGGTTGCTACGCACGGCTTCAGGTTTATTTTCACACTCAGGCTGATACCTCTCGTTCCTTTTAACGGACTTAATCTTGGATCAGGTCTTTCCAGGATCAAGTATCGTGATTATTTGCTGGGCTCTGTCCTTGGCATGTTACCGGGCACGTTCATCTATACATATTTTGCAGACGCCTTACTCGGTGGAGTGACAGGGAGTGGGAAAAAGGCAATGACCAACTTGATTATTGCCAGTTCACTGTTGATATTAATTTCGTTAGTGCCGACTATTTATAAGAAGTTTAAAAACCTAAAGCTGTTGAGGGGAAAGTGTAGCAAGAGGTGAGAAATTATGAAAGATTTTGATCTTACAGTGATTGGTGGTGGAGCAGGCGGCCTGAATGTTGCAAGTGGGGCCGTTCAACTTGGTGCCAGAGTTGCCCTTGTCGAGAAAGACAAACTCGGTGGAGACTGCCTCTATTATGGATGTGTCCCTACTAAGACATTGATACAGTCTGCAAAAGTAGCTTCACTCATTAAAAGGTCTAAGGAATACGGCTTGAATGATACAAATATCTCTTTCGATTTTAAGAATGTTATGGCTCACATGAGAGAAGTTATATCAAAGATTGGTGTGAACGATGATCCGAAGAGATTTGAAGATATGGGGGTGAAATTGTTTTTTGGTGATGGAAGGTTTGTGGACCCACACACCTTTGAATTAAACGGTCGTACGATTACGAGTAAGAAGTTTGTCATCTCGACAGGTTCAAGAGCTGTTGCTATTCCTATCAAAGGCCTTGAAAATATTAAATATCTAACCAGTGAGAGTGCCCTGGAACTGGATTCCTTACCCAAATCAATAATTATATTGGGTGCCGGCCCGATAGGATTGGAATTTGCACAGGTGTTTGCAAGATTGGGGTCAAAGGTTACGGTTGTAGAAAAGATGGGACAGGTTCTGCCACGTGAGGATAAAGAAATCTCCGATACCATTGAATCGATACTAAAGGAAGAGGGAATTGAGATTCATACATGTCTTAACGTACTCCAAGTTAAAGAAGAGGGTAATCAAAAAATTGTAGTAGCCGAATGCAGTGGACAGGAAAAAACATTTAAGGCCGATGAGTTCATGCTGGCTATTGGACGTGCTCCGAATCTGGAGGGACTTAACCTCGAAGCTGCCGGAGTAAAGGTGGAGCATAGGAATATCGTAGTAAATAGTTCCATGCGAACTACTGCCAGGAATATATGGGCATGCGGAGACGTGACAGGGCAATATCTGTTTACGCATATCGCGGAATATCAGGCTGGCCTTGTAGTAGCCAATGCCTTAATTCCGTTCATGAAGAGAAAGGCAAACTATCGTGTGGTTCCATGGGTTACCTATACTGACCCTGAACTGGGACGAGTGGGATTAACAGAGGATGAAGCAAGGCAAAAATACAGAAACATAAAGGTATATAAATATGATGTAAAAGATTTGGACAGAGCTGTCATAGAAGGTGAAGATAGGGGGATTATTAAAATCGTGTGTACGAAGAAGGGTAAAATATTAGGCGCACACGTCCTTGCGCCGCAGGGCGGAGAACTTCTGCACGAATTTGTCCTGGCGATGCAGAATAACCTTGGAGTTGGTAGTATTACGAGGACCATACATGTATATCCAACGTTGTCTCAGGCAGTGAGAAGGACAACTAATAAATACTATGCCGAAAAGATATTCTCCGGATGGATACCCAAGGTTACAAAGAAGCTGATAAGATGGTTTGGGTAGAAATGCCCAGACAGCCAAAATAGAAGGAGGAGATAAAGTGAAGTTTATAGTACTGATTCTAGTCTTCATAATAGGCCATAGCATGATGGCTACAGGTTCTGCATCAGAAAAGGATGATCCGGATTCCATATTTGATAGTATCTTAGGCCGTTATGTTTCAGAGGATGGATTGGTTAACTATAAAATGCTGAAAGAAGATAAGGAATTTGGGAGATATATTGAATATCTTTCTAATACAGACCCAGATGAATTGACATCTGATAAAGACAGACTTGCTTTTTGGATAAACGCATATAATGCATTTGTCTTAAAAGGAGTATTAGAAGAGTATCCAATAAAGAGTGTTCTTGATGTAAGCTGGATTCCTCATAGTTTTTTTAAGCGAAGAAAATTTGATACAATGCATGGAAAAATCACGCTACAAGTACTGGAAAATGAAAAACTCAGAGAAGCATTTAGAGAGCCGAGGATACATTTTGTTATTAATTGTGCATCAATGAGTTGTCCGAAATTATTAACAGAGGCATACAAGGCCGAAAAATTGGAACAGCAGCTTGAGGCACAGGCGATATCTTTTATTAACGATAAAAACAAAAATTATCTGGATAAAGAAAACAACATCCTATCTCTCTCTTCTATCTTTAAGTGGTATGAAGGAGATTTTATAAAAAAAGGTGAAGAAATAGCAGAATACGTTGCAAGATATTTAAGTACAGAAGATGCTGAATTTGTCAGAAATAATGAAGTTACAATAAAGTATCTTGATTACGATTGGGGCTTAAACGAACAGAAGTAATATGATGAAAAAGTTTTTTATAAATTATCACTTAAGAATACTTTTTATTGTGATTGCAATCTTATGTGTTTTTTCCTCTTTGGGAGTAAATAAAAAGACCTAAAGCAGAGTCTAACAAATTTTTAGATTCTCCGGATGCAGGACGGATTTCTAATGACAATATTAATAATTCTTTTTCTGGCTACATGTTTTCTTGCGTATTCAAATGGTGCTAATGATAACTTTAAAGGTGTAGCAACGCTCTTCGGCAGTAAGACCACTAATTACAAAAATGCGATTTGGTGGGCTACTATTACAACGTTTGCGGGTTCGGTTGCTTCAATATTCCTTGCACACGCCCTTGTAAAGACCTTTTCCGGAAAGGGATTGGTTCCTCAAGTTATATCTGCATCTCCTGAATTTCTCACCGCAGTGGCAATTGGTTCTGCAATTACGGTCATAATTGCAACGGTTACGGGTTTTCCCATTTCAACCACACACAGCCTGACAGGCGCCCTGGTTGGTGCTGGTTTTGTAGCCATCGGTACAGAGGTTAATTTTGCTGTTTTGGGTAACTCTTTTTTCCTGCCACTCTTACTAAGCCCTTTTATTGCGACTGCTTTTGCCAGTATTCTGTATATTATATTCCGTAGTGTTCGTATTCGCTCTGGTATAACAAAGGAGTGGTGCCTTTGTATCGGTGAACAGAAAGTGGCGTTACCATCTGCACAGCCAACTGTTGCTCTTGCTGTGAAATGTGGAAGTACTATTAATGCCACAATTGATAAGAGGGAGAACTGTGTGGAGATGTATAAGGGACATTTTCTGGGTATGAACAGCCAAACGATGTTAGATTATCTGCACTTTTGTTCTGCCGGTGTTGTTAGTTTTGCCCGTGGGCTTAATGATACACCTAAGATTGTTGCCCTCATATTATTAATTAAAGGCCTGTCAATACACTGGGGCATGCTGGCGGTTGCTTTTGGTATGGCTGCAGGGGGGCTCTTGAATGCCAGAAAAGTGGCCGAAACTATGAGTAATAAAATCACAAAACTTAATCACGGTCAGGGCTTTACGGCAAACCTTGTTACCGGTATTCTTGTCATATTTGCCAGTAAGTTTGGAATGCCTGTGTCTACAACACACGTATCAGTAGGGTCTCTTTTCGGTATAGGCCTGACCACGAGACGTATAAATACTCGCATAGCATTAGAAGTACTTTTATCGTGGTTAGTAACCCTCCCTGTGGCTGCTATATTTAGTGGTTGTGCATATTGGATGCTGGTCAAGTTAAGTCTTTAGCCTTTTATTTAAAAATCACATGTCAGGAACTTAAGCAACAATTATGGATAAAGTGTTTTTAATAATAATCCTTATTTTCTATTGCCCGGCAGCGCTATGGTTGTTTCTCTATGGTCTTAATAACTATTATATGATTTTTCTTTTTCTAAGAAGGGTCAAAAAAGAATCATCTAGTAATCAGGAGTTCCTTAAACAGTTCTGGTCAACTCACAGCAGAGATAAATTACCAAAAGTTACTACGCAATTACCTGTATATAATGAAAGGCATGTAGTAGAACGCTTAATCACGGCGGTTGTGAATATTGATTATCCAAAGGAACTCCATGAGATCCAGTTACTGGATGATTCTACTGATGAAACGAGGGTTATAGTAGCAGATCTGGTTAGTAAGTACAGATCGATGGGATTTAACATAAAACAGATTGTGAGGAAAAAGAGAAGCGGTTTTAAGGCAGGGGCTCTAAATAAGGGTCTTGAAAAAGCTGAAGGTGAATTTTTAGCGATCTTTGATGCTGATTTTGTACCGGATAAAGATTTTCTTTATGAAACCATCCCATTCTTTTATGAAAAAGAAAAAGTCGCCCTGGTTCAAACACGGTGGGGGCATATAAATAGAGACTACTCCCTGCTGACAATAGCACAGAGTATAGGCATGGATGGACACTTCATTATTGAGCAGGGTGCCAGGACATGGAACGGGCTTTATATGAACTTTAATGGAACTGCGGGAATCTGGAGGAAAGAAGCAATCATTGATGCAGGAGGGTGGCATTATGATACGTTGACTGAGGATTTAGACCTATCATACAGGGCACAATTAAAAGGGTGGAATACGAAATTCCTGTTTGATGTTGTTACACCTTCAGAACTGCCCGTTGACATAAATGCGTATAAATCTCAACAGCATAGATGGGCAAAGGGTTCAATACAAACTGCCAAAAAAGTGTTACCACTAATATTTAAGAAGAAAGATAGTGTTATAAAAAAGGTTGAAGCATTTATACATCTCAACCAGTATATGGTACACCCTATGATGATTATTCTTGCCGTGTTGTCTCTTCCTCTGATACTGTTGTTAAAACCGTTAGTAACCTCTATTTCTATTGCAATGGTAAGTTTATTGTTTCTAATATTCATAGGGGCCATTGCCCCATCATTTCTCTATATAATCTCTCAGAAGATAGGCTATAAGGATTGGCGGAAAAAGTGTTTGTTTATACCCGCGCTTATGTTTATAGGGTGTGGTGTTGCTATCAATAACACAAAGGCCGTACTTGAAGCGTTATTAAATATTAAGAGCGATTTTATCAGGACACCTAAGTACGGTGTTATCAGGCGGGGAAGGAACATGATGGCAAAGGGCTATACCTTGCCGGTGAAGGGTTTCTTCGTTAGTGAAATACTCTTGAGTATATACTGTTTTATAGGGTTTATGCAGTATACGCACAACAAGAAATTTATCTTTGGACCTTTTCTGTTGATGTACGCAATGGGGTTTTTTTACGTAGGCACACTTTCTCTTATGCAGAAATTTAAAGAGAAGATAAGATGCTGATCAGGGGTGTTCTTATAAAGGGTCTTACAATATTTTGCATAATAGCCTGTACTGTATCTCCCGCAATTAATTTAAGTAGAATATGTTTTGCAAGTGCATATGAGAAGGATGAAATAATATATGCACTACCTCCTGATGCAATCCCTGCTATAAAGGGTCCTGAATTTGTCCCTGCGAGTAAAGCAGGACTGGATGACAAGGAACCCGTTATAGGCATAACCATTAATGGTGAAAGCCGTGCCTATTCTGTGTATCTCATGAATCATCACGAAATAGTTAATGACAAAGTAGGGGATGATGTATTCGCAGTTACCTGGTGCCCTCTTGCGAACCTGGCAGTTGTGTATGACAGAGAAATTGATGGCAAAGAATATACATTTGGAGTATCGGGAAAACTACTCAAAAATACACTCGTGATGTTTGATTACGAAACTGAATCCCTCTGGCCAATCGCCTATGGAAAGGCGATAGATGGAAAATTATCAGGCAAAAAAACAGATAAAGTAGTTAACAGTCAAAAGATGTCCTGGGCTGCATGGAAGACATTACACCCGGATACCATGGTACTCTCTCACCGCGGTTCAAGAACAGTTGGTTATGATGTTTATAGAGACTATCACGAGAGTGAACAAACAGGCATATATCCTGTTAAAAATATAGATAAAAGGTTAGGCGCTAAGACGGAGGTTATTGGGATAGAAGTAAATGGCAAGCATAAGGCTTATGCTTGCAGTATATTTGATAATATGAAAATAGTAACTGATGAGTTTCAGGGTTTGAATTTGCTTGTTTATAGAAATAAAGAGACCAATAGTATTATGGCCTATGATAGACAAATAGACGGACACGTGATTGAATTTAATTCGTCAAAAGATTTTGCTACAGATAACATTACAAATACTACATGGGATCTGGAAAATGGTATCGGAATACAGGGTAGTATGAGGGGTAAATTGCTCCGGCCTGTTAGTTTTATGTCTGTTTACTGGTTTGTCTGGGCAGATTATTATCCAGATACTGAAGTTTTTAATTTGAATTAAACAAATGCCATGAATAAAAGGCTGATTATGTTAATAATAACAGGATTGATTATTGAAGGCCTGTGTGTTGCGATTGCTTCCATTGGGGACATAAAGGAGAATATCCACGGGTTTTCTTTCCTGTACACGGCGTCTTTTATTGCGTACGTCTTTGCCATATTTTATGTTTTAAAAAATGTAGAAAGTACTGAACAGGATAGCAATAGTTCTAAAAAGATTCTCTGGACTGTCTTAATCTTTTCACTGATATTTCGCTTGACGTTATTACCTGCGACTCCATCTGATGACGTTTACCGTTATTTATGGGAGGGAAAGTTACAATTAAACTGGCTTAATCCCTACTCCAACCCACCGGAATCTTCAACCCTGGAACATCTCCGCGATAATTTCTTTTCCGGTATTAATCACAAACATCTGAGCACAATCTATCCTCCGCTTACGTTGATGGTGTTTGCTATGGCAGATTACGTCTCCCATTCCTTCTTATCTATGAAATCTGTTTTTTTGCTATTTGATGTGCTTACGTTATTTATAATAGTAAGGTTTTTAAGAGTGATGGGAAAAGACCCAATTAATGTTTTAATATATGCATGGAGTCCATTAGTCCTTATTAGTTTTGCTGCGAGGGGTCATTGTGATTCTTTGCAGATATTCCTTGTCGTACTTGCCTTATACCTTTTCTCTATTAGAAGGAATTTGCAATCTATCGTCTCGATCGGCCTGGCTGCGATGTCCAAATTTGTTTTCATTATTGTGGCCCCTTTCTTGATTCCCAGAGGGAAACTCAAATATCTTGCAGTCTTGCCTTTGGTTATTGCTGTTTTATATTTACCATATATCAGTGCTGGTAAAGGGTTATTTTCGACCCTCTTACATTTTGGCACTCAATACCATTACAATGATTCTGCTCATTTCCTGATTTTTTGTTTGTCTCTTGGCTCTCCTTTAATATCCAGGATAATTACGTCTATGATTTTTATTACCGTGCTTTTGTATTTATATAGAGAGCATTTAAATACGAGTTACCTTGAGGTCGACCAGAATAGAAATGATGCTGTTTTAAAATATGCATTTATGGTAATCGGTACCTTTTTGATATTATCTCCAACAGTACATCCCTGGTATCTGACATGGATCGTTCCTTTCCTCTGTTTTAATAATAGCTGGGCATGGATTGTCTTAACAGGGACCGTTGTTTTTTATTATTTTATGAATCATAATTTATTTTCAACACTGATTGAATATAATAACGAATGGGTATGGCAAGAGGTACACTGGTTAAAGATACCGGAATATGTTCCTTTTTATGGCCTGTTAATTTATGGATGGCTGGTAAAGAAAAACTTTACTTTACGCACTTTCTGGTTGAATAGAAATTTTATTGGAGGTAGAAGTTAAAATGGAAATAAACGATAAATCCAAATTTTATGTACCCGATTATGTTCAAATAGAAAGAGACTCTCTTTATCTTCTTATCGACCCGGAAACACCAAATTGGATTATGACTGATAAAAGAGGCAGCCGGATTGTAAGCAATATTAAGAAATGTAAGGCCTTTAGAGATCTCATATACGACTATGCAAACGATTTCGATATGGATCAGACCAAAGCATGGTTGGAAATAGATACATTTCTAAGGGACTTAATAAGGAGTAAATTTTTATCCTCAGAACCTGTAAAGAAAACGGATTACGTCGGCAGGGCAAATTTTATTCATGCAGACAAACTCAATGAACTGTGGATTCATACTAATAATCTCTGCAATCTGACATGTCCGCATTGTCTGGTGAATTCATCTCCACATGGGGGTAATGGACTCCCTACAGATTCCATTAAGAAGATTATTGACGAGGCCGTAACATTAGGGACAAGTCGCTTTTATTTTACAGGCGGTGAGCCCTTTATGAGAAAGGATATTTTTGAACTTATTGAATATGTGTGCAACCGTAAAGAGAAAGAGTTAATAATACTTACAAATGGAACCCTCCTGAGAGGGGACGTCATAGAAAGATTACAAGGGTTTGACAGGGAATGCTTGAGAATTCAGATAAGCCTTGATGGTTCAAGGCCGGAGGCCAATGATCATTTAAGAGGTAAGGGTAGTTTTGATCAGATTGTTGCAGGTATTAAGAATGTTATCAGGATTGGATATACTCCAACGGTAACGACTGTAGTGACAAAACAGAATATTAATGATGTGCCTGAAACGACGAAGCTGATTGCACGGTTGGGCGTAAAGACCCATCATCTTCTATGGGTTCACAAACGAGGAAGGGCAACTGATAATGGTAATGATTTATTTTCTCCAATAGAGGACGTAATTAAGACAATAAGAAAGGCGAAGAATGTTGCAGATAGTTTAGGTATTTCAGTTGACAACCTTGATTCCTACAAATTCAGGGTAAATAGCAACAGTGGAACACGATATGATTTGGG
>PVMS01036602.1_pt1 | contig 12554 bp, 16 predicted proteins | sample 1853461 | NCBI WGS metagenome assembly PVMS01 (sample SAMN08582032, study PRJNA380276) | Marine sediment metagenome, whole genome shotgun sequencing project. | isolation source: ocean sediment barecode stripped | collected 2017 | reverse complement strand
TATCTTTTTCATATAGCAGTTCAGCTCCGCACACCATGCATCCTGATTGGTGTTTTTGCAATAACGGTGCTATTTCTGCCTTCTTAACTTTATTCATATTATCAATATTTCCCACTCCCTAACCTACGTTTTTTATCTTCATCGTTACCAGATCCATCAACTCTTCTACTGATGTGCACCCGTTAATTTCAGAATGGTCAATAAGCACCGCTATATTATCCCCCTTTTTTATAAAGGCGGCTGGAAGTTGCGTATTTTTTAAATCATAACGCTTCAAAAATTCATCGCGATGCAAAAATTCAATTGAGATAGTTAAATTGTCAATATATTCTTTCCACTTTTTATTCATCCCCATATTGCCGTAGGTAATGGCACATAAATTACAGGGGTATGTCTTAGGTGAAAGAATTTTGTGGGCATAGTCAGTCATCACACTAAATAAACCGGTATCAGCGTTATAAACAAAAAGCAGTGTTGGTTTTGAATCACAACCGTCTGATTTGTTTTGAGCAATTGTATCCATACGTATCCCTCCTTCACAAAACTCTCGTTTAATTGACTGTTTACTTTAACCTTGATGATTACATAAAAAGTAGGATTTTCCCTCCCCTGGTGGGAGGGGATTAAGGGGAGGGGAAGGCTAACTATCTTAATTGTTGCTAGTTTCACCCTCACTTTCACCCCGTTAAATATAATATCACGTTTGTTCTATAACATTTATTATGTTCTATTTTAACGATATGTTATCTCAGTAGTTACATCACATAATTTAACGGGGCAGGCTCTCTCCCATTAAGGGAGAGGAATCAATGTGACTTTTTACGAAGCCGTTGATCTTCTGCGCTTAATATAATTTACAATTACAGGGAAGAGAACGAAGAGTGCCAACAGTGAAAATGCACCTATAATCTTCGCAGAAAAAATATCTTCCACGGATTCGATAGCATTAAGCTGATTGCCGGCAAAGGCATAAACTAAGGAACCAGGCAATATACCCACACTTGTTGTCCATATAAATGTCCTCAAAGAAATCTTTGTCAAACCAGCAAAAATATTGATCATGAAGAAAGGAAAGACAGGAATAAAGCGTAATGCTAATAGATAACGATAGCCATTTCCCTCAAGTTCTTTATTAAACTTATTGAGCTTATCTCCATATTTATCCTGAACCCATTCACCTGCCACATATCTGCAAAAGAGGAAAGCCAGTGCCGCGCCTGTGGTTGCTCCAACATTTACATAAACGGCCCCCCATATTACCCCAAATAAAAAACCACCGCTGAGTGTTAAAATTGTAGCACCAGGAATAGAAAAAGCAACAACTACTATGTAAAGCAGCACATACCCACCAACCGATCGCAGATAGTTGCCCTCTACAATCTGTTGTAATCGAAACTTATTCTCCTGCAGGGTTTCGAACGTTAGATAACGGTCGACACCGGAAAATCTGACGATCGCAATTGTGGTCAGGATGATAAGAAGTAAAATTATTCGTTTCTTATAAGAAGCCTTCACGTGAGTAATCCAGCAATCTTTGAGAGGTAAGATATTGTCTTTGAGTTGCGGAATTCTGTATTCTGATTTCTATCAATCAGATGCTTCAGATCAGCAATTGTATCTATATCACTCCACTTAGGGAGGGTGTGTACTTTGCATCTTGCGTTTTGTAAAACAGTAAGCGTATCGTGAAACACTGTATGAGTTCCCCAATCTATTCCATCAAATGCCTCTTGTATAAACTTATTCTCCCTGAAGCCTATTAAATAATATCCTCCATCAAAAGATGGTCCTATTACGACATCATGTGTTTTTAAGGATGAAAATGCTTCCTTAATAAACTCACATGGCAAATCAGGAATATCACTGCCAATAGCAACGACAAACTGGAAACCACTGTCGAACGCATTAACAAAACAGTCTTTCATCCTCTGCCCCAAATCTGCACCTTGTTGAGGCACATATGAATAGTTCATCCCCAACCATTCTGCAAATCTCTTTTGCGATTCTGGTGGATAACAACATAGTAGTAACTGAGCACTACTTTCTTTCAATGTTACTAAAGAATCTATTACAAAGTTTTTGTAAAGTTCAACAGTCAAATCGTCACCAAGGACAGCGGAGAGCCGTTTCTTCACTTCCCCCTTTTTGGGATACTTTGCGAAAAAGAGCATGCAATCTTTACCTGATTCATTCATCCTGCCAATATACCCATACAACTGGAACCTGCACCAGCAGTGCAACAATAACAATGATTGCCCATTACAATCTCATACTTATCTTTAACTACATCTTGTATCTCATTGACACTAAGGACTTTTCCTGTTCTATTTATCATGGGCAGTCCTGACGCTTGATTGAAATCACAATTGTATAAAATACCCTGCCAGTCCACATTTATAAGAGTCCTGCACATAATATTTCCAGCAATATCAGGATTAAGATTGTCAACCAGTAATTGAAAGTATTGTTCAGTCAGTCCATTAGATTCAAGATAGTTCATGAAACGGCCAAGTGGTGCATTCACAATTGCAAAAAGGTTGTTGAATTTGATTCTGTAGTTTTCAAAGAGTTGTTTCTTATAATCGTCCTCAAGTTTTTTCTGAAAGTCCGGCAGATAATTTCCACCAGGGTTATAGATCAAGTTTAGTTCCAGTGAGGTCCCGTATCCTAATTTGTTCAGTTTCTTAAGTGCGCTTATACTTTTTTTAAAAACACCGTTTCCTCTCTGCTTATCGACATTTTCTTCAGTATAACAGGGCAATGAAGCCATAAGAACGACTTGATGTTCTTTATACCAGACAGGTATCCAACCCATTCTTTCTTCTACTAACACAGTCAGATTTGTCCTCACCATTAAACGTGAAACAAGGTTAGAAGCTTCCTCAACAAAATATTTGAAGTGGGGATTCATTTCTGGACACCCACCGGTAATATCAAGAATAAGTCCTTTGTGGTTACCAAGAAACACAAGAATCTTCTCGATAACTTCTTTGTTCATAATCCTGTCACCCGCTGGACCAGCAGATACATGACAATGCTCGCAGTTCTGATTACAGATGTTTCCCAGATTTACCTGCAGTGTCAGGAGTTTATCAAAATGCAAAATTCCTGGATTTATTGTTTTCATTACGTCTTTAAAGTTTGGAACCATTTTCGATATTCGCCCTTAAAACTAATGTCATCAATTTGGCAGCTTTTAAACAATTGATCTCACCGTCAGTCTGTATTTTATATAAAGTATGTTTCTTAAAACAGACATCAGCTACAGTTCCCCATATTTAAAACAGTGTTGCCATCACTCCCTTTTTTCTCTGTATTTGAATATTTTTTGAATTCCCCAGAGTGCTCTTCAAAATTGCCTGTTACATTGAAACACTTTTTAAATCTTGTATGAGAGAGCATAAGGGCTGTGTTACCACAAACTTTCTCAGGTTTGTTTCTATGAAAAACATGAGCACCATCAAGCTCAAACTTAAAAGGACTCTCGGCGATCTCACCTGAATAAGTGGCAATGTGGCCATAATCTTCACAGGCATCTTCTAATCTATTTAATTTCCACAAACGGTACGTTATGGAATAAAAGTTTATGTTTTCTATTAATGCTCTAATTTCACTGTTGGTGATATTCATTAATCTTTTGGAGACTATACGCGGATCAGAGAATCCAACTTTTCTTGCTATCCGCTCAAAATCCTTATAATAAAGTGCTCCGCCTAAACACTCACCATAGAGAATTGGATTTGTCCTAATCTTTTCATGAGATCTTCTATCAGCATAAATATCTGAGAAATAAAACTCTCCACCGAATTTTAAAATGTCATATATCTGCTTCAATACGATCTCTTTATCCTCTGCCAAATTCATCACACAATTTGAAGTTATAAGATCCAATGATTCTTCAGAAAAATGATCTCTAATGTTTTCGATATAATCTAAGATAAATTTTATATTAGGATTTTTATATTCAAATTTTGCAGTCTGTTCTTCAATGTGTTTATCCGCAATCTCCAGCTGGTTCTCAGTCATGTCAATACCACAAACAAACCCTTTCTCTCCAACAAGCTTTGACATAATGTAACAATCTCTTCCTGTACCACAACCAACATCTAAAACCTTCAGCCCTTCAATATATAAAGGGATGGGTGAACCACAACCGTAAGATTTGGTTATTATTTCGTCATTCAAAAGTGGGATAATTTTTCTTATGTAATCAGGGAAGGCATCCAACGCACAACACGCATTTGTTTTTAAATCTGATGTTCCTTGTAATTCTTCGCCATAGTATTTTTTTACAGTCTGCTTAATATCTATTTTCATCCGATCATTCCCTTTGTTCATTTTACTGTACCCCCTAACACACTATTCCGTATTACATTCCCATCAATCGCAAAAATATAAAGAATTTCTCATATTGTCAATTTTAACATTACTTGAGTATAATATAACTATCCCCATTTTGCCACCTCTTTAATCTATAACGTTTTTATTTCTTATTTAGTTCCTTCCATAATACCTTGCCAATTTATCAGGCGAGATTCCAATTAGATAAAGAATTATAATTATCCAGTTCCGCAAAGTGCAGCAAATGATCCCCTCTTTTTCCCACCTTCGTGGTGAGGTGAACACCCTGTCTGAAAGTATACAAATCTTATCTCCTCGTTTCTTTATGCGTTGCATCAGTTCTACATCTTCCATTAAAGGAATTTCTTTATAACCACCAATCTTATTGAAATAGTCTTTTCTTATAAAAATTGCCTGATCTCCATAGGGGATGCGGGTCAAACGAGAACGAAGAGAAGCACATTTTGCAATCACTTTTAAAATGAGATTGTCAGACCTTATGCCTAAATCAAATGCTCCACCCACATACTGTTTTTTCTTCAAAGCATGTCTGATACGATCCAGAGCAGTAACAGGCAGATGTGTATCGGCATGAAGAAAAATGAGGATTTCTCCACTGGCACCAGCTACACCGGTATTCATCTGCCTGCCACGTCCCACTTTAGAAACCAGTATCTTAATATCCTTATTCCTTATAATATTTATGGTCTCTCTATTAGGATTTCCGTCAACAACTATAATCTCAAAATTCTCCTCAAACTCTTGAAGATCTTCAAGAAGTAGATTGATCTTCTTAAGTTCATGCAAAACAGGAATTATGATTGAAAAGGTACAGTTGCTACCCATCGTATTTTTATCTCCTATAATATATTAATCGCTTATTTGGAATACTCCAGTTGTCTATTAGTTCCTGGATCCCTGCTTTCGCAGGGATGACAGAGAAGAATGTAACCGATTGAAAAAACATGTCATTCCCGCGCAAGCGGGAATCCAGTATTGTTAATAATTTCATCGGGGTAATCTAACTGGAGTTTTCCAAGTAAGCAGAATATATTAATTAAAAATAGTGATAACTTATTGTAATGTCAATAAAAACTATTACTATTTCAATTGTAAGCCTTCTATAATTTCCAAGCTTTATATTTACATACTAACATTAGCATTGCGATTATGAAACGAAGAAAGGGATAGAATTTCCTTTATCTGGCAAAGAAAAAAAACTTGACAACGATAACAGTAATCATTATTATCTAGAATACTGAGGTAATTCTATATGGACTATAACGACAATCGAACAATGAATGATCTGAAATCTCAAGTTATGAGGCCAACTCGTCAAAGGGCTATGATCATGGAAGTCCTTAATGGAACCACACAACACCCCACAGCAGACTGGATCTATGATAAGGTCAGAAAGAAATGTCCGAATGTAAGTCTTGGAACTATATACAGAAATCTAAACTTACTCAAGGAAAAGGGATTAATCAGGGAACTTAAATATGGGAAAAATACTGCACGTTACGATGGCAACTTTGATCCTCATCACCATATATTCTGTTTAAAATGTGGGAAATTAGATGACATTCAATGTGAAGTTCACCCCAACCTTACTAAAAGTGTGGAAAAGTCAAGTGGATATAAGATAGAAGGCCATCAATTGGAATTTAACGGAATTTGCCCTGATTGTTTAAAAAAAGTTGAGTAAAAAAGCGTGCTATAAAGGCAATATTTTTGTTTCAAATGATTATTTAGTATGGCATAATAGGTTAAATACTGTTAAAAAGGAGCAATAAGAAATGTGGGATTATTCTGAGAAAGTTAAAGATCACTTTTTTAACCCAAGGAATGTAGGTGAGATTAAGAATCCTGATGGTGTAGGTGAAGTCGGATCACTTGCCTGTGGTGATGCTTTAAAGTTCATGTTTAAGCTTGATGAAAACAAGAGAATCAAAGAAGCAAAATTTAAAACCTTCGGTTGCGGTAGCGCTATTGCATCAGCATCAGTCTTAACCGAAATAGTAATTGGTAAAACCCTGGAGGAAGCAGATAAGATTACTAATAAGGATCTTGCTAATCACCTTGATGGTCTTCCTCAAGAGAAAAAGCACTGCTCTGTTATGGGAAGGGAAGCCCTGGAAGAAGCCATTGCTGATTACAAAGATATAGACATCAAAAAACAACTGGAAGGTGAGGTTACCTGCAAATGTTTTGGCATTACTGACAAAGAGATTGAACGCGTAATAAAAGAGAATCAACTCAGTACTGTTGCAGAAGTTACCCACTACACCAAGGCAGGCGGTGGATGTGAATCCTGTCACCCAAAGATTGAAGAAATTATATCTAAGGTAGAAGGTAAAGTTAGTAAAAAACCTGCCCCTGAAAAAATCCCTCAAAAACAAAAATTGACCAATATCCAAAAAATGAAGCTTATTGAAGAAACCATTGAAAGGGAAATAAGACCTGCTTTAAGAACAGACGGGGGAGATATTGACCTGGTCGATATAGAAGGGAATAAAGTTATTGTGACACTGCGGGGCACCTGTTCTTCCTGTCCCAGTTCAAATTTCACCCTGAAGGGTCTCGTTGAAGGAAAACTTAGAGAATTTGTATCCAATGATATTGAGGTGATGGTAGAAACATGAGAAATGTATATGCAGATAATAATGCGACAACCAGAGTAGCACCAGAAGTAGTTGAAGAGATGCTTCCTTACTTCTCTGAACTTTATGGGAATCCTTCCAGTATGCATTACTTTGGCGGGCAGGTCGAAAAGAAGCTAATCGAAGCCCGAGAAAAAGTTGCCAGCCTGCTCAATTGTGATCCCTCCGAAATCATCTTTACCAGTTGCGGTACCGAAAGTGATAGCACGGCCATACAAGGTACCGTGGAGTCTTATCCCTACAAGAAACATATTATAACTACCAGGGTAGAACATCCTGCTGTACTCAATCTATGCCGCCATTTGAGCAAAAACGGTTATAAATTAACTGAACTTGCTGTCGATAAAAAAGGGCGTCTTGATTTAAGCGAACTGGAAAATGCAATCGTTGATAATACTGCTATTGTCAGTATCATGTGTGCTAATAACGAAACCGGCGTCATCTTTCCCATTGAAGAAATTGGAGAGATTGTTAAAAGTAAGGGTGCTGTATTTCATTGCGATGCTGTCCAGGCCACTGGGAAAATTCCACTTGACATGAGCAAGTGCGCGATTGACCTCCTTTCTCTATCGGGTCATAAACTTCACGCTCCCAAGGGAATTGGTGCACTATACATCAGAAAGGGTGCCAAACTTACTCCCTTCATCATTGGCGGCCACCAGGAGAGGGGACGTAGAGCAGGGACAGAAAATGTTCCTTATATCATTGGATTAGGCAAAGCATCAGAGCTGGCTATGAAACATATAGAAGATGGAAACACAAGGATAAAGGCATTAAGAGATCGATTAGAAAAAGAACTGCTTAGGAGATGCACAGACTCCCAAATAAACGGTGATACAGAACATCGTTTGCCTAATACCACAAACATCAGTTTTGAATTCGTTGAAGGAGAAGCAATCCTTTTAATGTTAAGTCAGAAAGGGATTGCCGCCTCTTCAGGTTCTGCCTGCACATCAGGCTCCCTGGAACCATCACATGTGCTCAGAGCTATGGGCATCCCCTTTACTTTCGTTCATGGCTCTCTAAGACTAAGTTTGAGCCGTTACAACAATGAAGAGGATATCGATTATATTATTGAGCACCTGCCTCCTATCATAGAAAGACTAAGAGAAATCTCACCTTTTGGTAAAGACTAAGGCCAATGCCTAAGACCAAACTACCCCAGATCATTGGGAAAATTGTAAATACCTATGGCACTGAAGATGGCATCAATCACATTGAAGGTCCTAACCTTCCATCACGTGATTTGGTCCACGAGATCGCCACTAATTTCCTGGATGTTCTCTTCCCTGGCTATTACGCAAAGCAGGAGCTTTCAAAAGGAGATGTTACCAACTACATCTGGGAGAAGATTGCTTTCATATATCATCACCTTTCCAGAGAGAATTTCAAAAGTTTAAAGTCAGCTTATGGTAACCAGGAAGACGAAAAGAAACTTACAGATAGATCCATTGAGATTACCTTTTCCATGTTGAATAGAATACCTGACATGCGCGACAAGTTGCGTGGTGACGTTCTTTCCGCTTTTGATGGTGACCCTGCTGCAAAAAATCTCGACGAAATAATCTTAAGTTATCCCGGAATAGAGGCTATTGCTATCTATCGAGTAGCACATGAAATTCACTTGCTTAAGGTACCCTTGATTCCAAGAATTATGACGGAATACGCACATAGTAAAACTGGTATAGACATACATCCAGGAGCCACTATAGGAGAGCACTTTTTTATTGATCATGGTACAGGAGTTGTGATAGGTGAAACTACAGAAATAGGCAACAATGTAAGGATTTATCAGGGAGTCACCTTGGGAGCACTCAGTGTAAAGAAGGATACATCAGGTAACATTGAACGAGGGAAAAAACGTCATCCCACCATTAAGGACAATGTCATAATATACGCTGGCGCTACTATTTTAGGCGGTAAAACAGTAGTTGGTGAAAATTCTATTATCGGTGGTAGTGTTTGGCTGAACGAATCTGTTCCACCTTGCACCCTACTGTTTAACAAACCACCTGAACTAACTAAAAAGAAAATATGTTAAGCGAATAATAATCATTTGAAGACTGAAAGGGGGTGATACCATGACCTGGTTTAAATGTTCAAAATGCGGATATACACATGAAACAGAAAGTCCTCCAGAAGAATGTCCATCGTGCAAAGAAAAATGCGCTTTTATTGACACCACCTGTTATACCCCTGATTGTGGTGGTCCTGGCAACATTGATCCAAGAATAAAAGGATCTGAGTAGATTATTATAATATAACCTGCTTATCTACAATACTCAAGCGTATCTTATTAGTTTCTGGATCCCTGCTTTCGCAGGGATGACAGGCAAGGATGGAATCGATTGAAAAAACGCGTCATTCCCGCGCAAGCGGGAATCCAGTATTATTAATAATTTCATCAGGGTATTCACCTGGAGATTTCAGGATAACCAAATAACATAAATGAATTTTTATTTGAAAGGAGGGTCAATTCCATGCAAAAAGTAACCTGTCCAACATGCAATGTAGAGTTTGATTTACCAGAGGGTGCAAAAGAGGGAGATCAGGTAACCTGTCCCATCTGTGGTGCTGATCTCAAACTGGTTATTGAAGACGGTAAGCTAACAGCCGAAACCGCATAACTATCAAAACAAAAAGGAGGTCTAATCCATGGCAAACATTAAAATCTATTCACTCCCTACATGACCTCATTGTCACCATGCGAAGGAGTTTCTTTCGAAAAAGAATCTCGAGTTCACAGATTTAAATGTATCTGAAGATAAAACAGCAAGGGATGAAATGATATCATTATCTAATCAGAGGGCTGTTCCTGTAATCGTTATTGACGATCAAGTAATAGTTGGCTTTGACCAGCAGAAGATAGACGAAGCCCTGGCAAAACAATAGTATTTTGCGGAAAGGAGAAATTATCATGGCAAGGAAACGCTTCCCTCTCTTAATCCTTGTTTGTACTATGATTATGTCACTAGTTTTACCTGGTCTGACCTGGAGCACGAATGAAAAAAATACTCAAGAAGAAGCTAAACCACCTTTCTACCCATCACTGATAAATACCCACACAGGGAAGCCAGTAAAATCTACTGAATTCACGTCACCTGATATTTGCAGCGGCTGTCATGTTGAAATATATAAACAATGGAAAGGCTCCATGCATTCTCATGCCTATGTTGATCCGATATTTCACGCTCTATGGAAGATAGGGTCAAAAGAAACAAATGGATTCACGGATAAGCTCTGTGCTGGCTGCCACACTGGGATTGGTACTGTAAGTGAAGAAATTATTATGAAAGATGGTGAATTTCAAGCAAGCGAAATCGCCAAGAAAGGTGTTCAGTGTGATTTGTGTCACACAATAGTCGAATCAACATTCTTAAAAACACCAACTCATGAACCTCAAAATGCTTCTATTTCAGTAGAGCCTGGTAACATAAAGAGGGGGCCATATAAAGATTCCAAATCTCCTTTCCACGAAACGGCTTATTCAAAACTCCATACGACATCAGAGTTTTGTGCCAACTGCCATCATGTCTTCCATCCAGTGACCAACTGTCACATTGAAAGGACTTACGACGAATGGAAGTATTCCGTTTATGCCCAAAAAGGCATTCAGTGCCGGACTGCCACATGGTTCCAATAGAACAAGCCATCGAAACAGCCAGAACACTAACAAAGCAAAAGAACCCAGGCAAGGCTGCTTTTACAGGACCTGAGAGAGATCAGGTTTACACCCATGAATTTGTTGGTGGTAACTTTACAGTAACTAAACTCCTAGGTTCTGATAAACATGCAGAAATTGCTAAAAAAAGACTTAAAAACGCCGCTGAATTAACTCTCAATCCACCAGATTCCGTTGAAAGGGGAACGCTGGCAACATTGAGTGTAAAGGTAACCAATATAGGAGCGGGACATAATCTCCCTACCAGTCTCACAGAAGTAAGACAGATGTGGCTGGAGTTTTTGGTAACGGATGCCAAAGGTACCATTATCTATCACTCGGGCAAGTTGGACAAGGCGGGAAATATTGACCCCCAGGCAAAAATCTTCAATGCCAAAGCAGTCGATATAGATGGTAAACACACCTATAAGCCCTGGGAAATGAATCGTTTTGAATACAATTACACTATTCCACCTAAGGGTTCTTCCACAACGGGATATACTTTTCTGGTGCCCAAGGATATAAAGGGACCTTTATTAGTAAAGGCAACTTTGCGTTATCGTTCATATCCGCAGTCATTGGCCAATCTCCTGCTAGGCAAAGATACCATAACTTTGCCCATTGTAGATATGGCCCAAAAGGAAGTTACACTACTGGTAAACAAATAAATTCGCTCTTATAGAAAGCATATAGATTAATCACATTTTATATAGTCTGTAAGATCAGTTAAACATCTAGATAAGGAGGTAGTTATGAAAAAATTAGTATCAACGGTATGTACATTATTTTTGCTTTCTCTGGTAATAATACAATCTGGCACTTCAGCTCAAACAAAAGAAGAACAATCTAAAAATGACCCCCATAAAAAGCTCTTCGAAACCAAATGCCAGCAGTGCCACTCGCTGCAAAAAATAAAGGATGCACATCTAACCAAAGAAAAAGCAAAGGGAACAATAGAAAGAATGAGCAAGAAGCAAGGTGCAAATATATCAAAAGATGAAGTAGGTAAAATTTATAATTATTTAGGAGAATATTATATCATAGCACCTACTCCACCAGTTGCACCAGTCCTCATGCGATAATGAAAGGAGGAAATAGATTATGGAATTAAAAGGAAGTAAAACGGAAAAGAATCTTTTGGCTTCATTTGCAGGTGAATCTCAAGCCAGGAACCGCTACACCTATTTCGCCAGTGTAGCAAGGAAAGCGGGTTTCGAGCAGATATCTGCTATATTCTTAGAAACTGCTGAAAACGAGAAAGAGCATGCCAAGAAGTTTTTCAAGTTTTTAAAAGGTGGCGAAGTAGAGATTACTGCAAGTTACCCGGCAGGAGTTATAGGAGACACTGCAACAAACCTGGAGGCTTCAGCATCAGGAGAAAATATTGAATGGACAAAGCTTTATCCCGAAGCAGAAAAGGTTGCACGTGAAGAGGGGTTCAGCAAAATAGCAGATACCTTTAAGGAAATAGCAGAAGTGGAAAAACAGCATGAGAAACGATACAGGAAATTACTCAAAAAATGTAAAAGAAGGTACATTGTTTAAGAAGGATAACGTTGTTGAATGGAAGTGCCGTAACTGCGGTTATATCCATAAGGGAAAAGAAGCCCCTGAAGAATGTCCGGCATGTGCACATCCACAAAGCTTTTTTGAACTTTTTTGTGAAAACTATTAATATGTAAGGGTATAAATAAAATGCGTAATGCGTGGTGCTTGGGCAAGCTCTTTGGCATAAAAATATATATCGATTCCAGCTGGCTCATTATTTTGCACTTGTGATATTTCCTTAAGATATCTGCTGCTTCGCTGAACCCCTCTTTACGTGCAACCTTTTCTGCTTCGGGATAAAGTTTTGTCCATTCAGGTTTTCCCCAGCTGCTGCAGCTTCCAGG
>PVMS01158599.1_pt1 | contig 12556 bp, 15 predicted proteins | sample 1853461 | NCBI WGS metagenome assembly PVMS01 (sample SAMN08582032, study PRJNA380276) | Marine sediment metagenome, whole genome shotgun sequencing project. | isolation source: ocean sediment barecode stripped | collected 2017 | reverse complement strand
TTTCTGCAAAGACCCTAACCCGAAGAAACTATCTACTGATTTTACCAGGGCGCGCATGAGTTTTCACAGTCCATAAAAAGGGTGTGTTTAAGTATTTACAGTGTGGCTATTATTTGCCTGAAACACGCTTGGATGCAGGAATAGTGCAGGAATAATTTATATTCGTATTATTATAAATACGTTAGAATCATATAATTTATTGTATATATAGTACTTTATGAGAGTACTTGAATTAAAGTCCCACGCCTTCCGCAGGCAGTATTCTGATAACTGGTGATATTGAGCGCCCCATCGAGCGAAATTTGATAGAAAAGCACAGAAATTTGCTTGATACTGATGTTTTAGTCGTTCCACATCACGGAAGCAATTCGTCTTCAACAAAAGCATTTATTCAAGCCACTTCGCCGCAATATGCCGTGTTCGCAACTGGCTATCGAAATTCATATAGGTTTCCAAATGCAAAAGTGGTTTCGCGTTTTGAAGAATTTGGTACGGAATTAGTAAATACAGCTTCACAGGGTATGATTACATTCGAATTTTCCAATCAGCATGGGCTGCAGCTGCATCCAGGATATCGTGATCAGCGTAACAGGTTTTGGCAATCTCGATTTTAGAGAGAAGGCAAGGAAATACATGAAGGAGTATTGTTAAGTGTATGAAATCGTAAAAGCAGGTGGGTGGCTGATGTTGCCGATCATTACGTGTTCTATTGTCGCGTTAGCGATCACCATTGAAAGATTCTGGACCTTGCAAAAGGAACGCGTTACGCCTAAATATCTTGCTGCGAAAATTTGGCAATGGAGTAAAGATGACAAGCTTGACGAAAACCGAGTTTTTCAAATACGCAAAAGCTCTCCATTAGGCCGAGTTTTGGCCTCGGGTTTGCTAAATAAAAATTACGACCGTGAAATCATGAAAGAAAGCATTGAGGAAACCGGCAGGCATGTTGCTTATGAATTGCAACGCTTTTTAAACACGCTGGGTACCATTGCGGCAATTTCGCCGTTATTAGGTTTATTAGGAACGGTAATTGGAATGATTCAAGTGTTTAGTGTTATTACAAGTGTAGGAGTAGGGGATCCAGGTGAATTAGCTGGTGGTATTTCCAAAGCATTGATTACCACGGCAGCGGGGCTGTCTGTGGCGATTCCTAGTTTAATATTTGTGCGTTATTTTCGAAGAAGAGTGGATGGCTTAGTGGTGGGTATGGAAGAGGAAGCCATCAAGCTCGTTGAAGTAATGCATGGGCAGCGTAGACCCACAGCAAAATCATGAACTTTAGTCGCGCCGAAACTGATCGCCTTGAGGTAAACCTAACGCCACTTATTGATGTGGTATTTCTTTTGCTAATCTTCTTTATGGTAACTACAACTTTTAATCAACAAGCAGAACTTAGGGTAGATTTACCCGAAGCATCTGCAGAAGAGCAGTCACTTGATGTGATACAGATTGAAATCACCATTGATCCTACGGGGATGTATTTTGTTAATGGGACTAATCTAGTTAATAATGAAGCCAAGACACTTATGCAATCATTACAAAAGATTGTGAGTGATGATAAAGATAGGGGTGTAATTATACGTGCTGATGCCGCTACGCCTCATCAGGCCGTTATTACTGCCATGGACACTGTTGCACGTCTAGGTATTACTAAATTATCAATTGCGACTTCGAAACCTAAATAACATCCAACTCACTCATGGACGTACACGCCTCTAATCAAAATGGCTGGCAAATATATCGCCGGCTTTTAAGCTATACCTTATCTAAGTGGCAATACCTTTTACTTGCTTCAATAGCTTTGCTGATTTTTTCTGGTCTTGATGCGCTTATCGCTTATTTATTTGGCCCATTTGTTAATGGTACCTATGTGGATAAGAATTATGAAGAAATTAAATGGATTCCTTATGCCTTACTCGTAATTATTATTTTACGCGGCATTACGAACTTTATTGGAACATATTTTATTGGTTATATCGGTGCTCATGTAGTAAAGGCTTTGCGAAAAGAAATGTTTGATCGGATTCAATTTTATCCCACACAATACTTTGATCATCAATCCAGTGGCGTGATTCTCTCCAAATTTTCTTACGATGTGGAACGGGTAATTGGCGCAGCGGTTAAAAGTTTGCGCAGTCTTATCCAAGACAGCTCTAAAATAATATTTCTACTTGTAGTGATGTTTATCAATAGCTGGAAATTAACGCTAATTTTTCTGGTGGTCGCACCTCTAATTTCTGCAGTAGTTGGATACACCAGTAAACTATTTCGAAAGTATGGTACACGCATGCAAAAGTCTGTGGGTAAAATCTCCCACATTGTTGAAGAGAGTATTATTGGTCATAGGATTGTGAAGATATTTGGTGGCCAAGACTATGAGATTCAAAAATTTGAGCAAGCCAATGAAAAGTATAGGCGTTACACACTACGAATGGTGATGACTAAAGCTGCGAGCACACCCTTTATACAAATGTTAGTTGGTTGTATGGTGGTAGCGGTATTGATTATTGCAGCAAGACCATCAATAGCAATGGAAGAAACCGCTGGGAGTTTTATAAGTTTTATTATTGCCATGGCAATGGTGCTTACACCCGCAAGAAAGCTCACCTTGGTCAACGAGATGTTGCAAGCAGGGATTGCGGCTAGCAAAAGTGTGTTTGAGATGATCGATACTGAAAAGAGTTTGAGTCTTCAACAAACACTTTTGCAGATTGTAAAGGAAGTATCGAATATCAAGACGTATGTTTTAAATATTCCACTAGAGACGAACAAGCATTAGAGCATGTTAACTTGAAGATTGAGCCTGCTGAAACCATCGCATTTGTTGGTAAGTCTGGTAGTGGGAAAAGCACTATTGTAAATCTATTGCCAAAACTTTATAACCCTGACCAAGGGAAAATATTAATTGATGGTATCGACATACGCGACGTAAGCCTGGCGTCACTGCGCGGACAATTTTCGATTGTGAGTCAAGAGGTTGTGCTGTTTAATGACACCATTGCTAACAATATAGCTTATGCACAAAACTTAGAAGCGGATGATGCGCGTTTACTGCGTGCAGCTGAAGTCGCTCGAGTTATAGAATTCACTGACAGGTTGCCCGATAAATTAAATACTTTAGTGGGTGAGAATGGTGTTTTGCTTTCAGGGGGCCAACGCCAACGTATCGCAATTGCAAGGGCCTTGTTAAAAGACGCACCCATTTTAATTCTTGATGAGGCGACTTCTTCTTTGGATACTGAGTCTGAAAAATACATTCAAACTGCATTAGAGGCATTGCAGAAAAACCGCACTACATTAGTGATTGCCCATCGGCTATCTACTATTGAAAAGGCAGATCGAATTGTAGTGATGGATAAAGGACGCATAGTAGAAATTGGTACGCATCAAGAATTGCTACAACACAATGGAGCCTATGCAAGCCTTTATAAAGTGCAGATAAATCAACCGAGTGATGCAGTTAATATATAGTTGCTTGGTAAAACTATTTCTTGGTTAAATTTGAACATCGATCTCGAAAAAACTTGGTATTCGAATAGCATCCTTTCTTTTCTGCTGTTGCCTTTTTCTTGGTTATTTAGAACAATGGTAATTTGTAGAAGAGCATATTATCGTCTGCGAAATTCTGCACGAACTGCTGCTGAAGTATTTGTTGTTGTAGTTGGTAACATTACTGTCGGGGGTACTGGGAAAACGCCTTTTGTGATCTGGCTGGCGCAGCAGTGTAAAGATAGGGGTTTACGAGTTGGTATCGTCACGCGTGGTTACAAGCGCGAAAATGAACAACAACTAGTTGAAGTGCAGCCGCATAGCTTACCCTCAGAAGTAGGTGATGAAGCATTATTGCTCGCATTGAAAACGACATGCCCCGTTATTGCAGCGGCAGATCGTAAGCTAGCGGTCAAAATGTTGATTGAAAAATATAAAATTGATTTAGTGCTCTGTGATGATGGTCTGCAGCATTACAATCTTGCTCGGGACATTGAAATAGCAGTTGTCGATGGTGAGAGGAAATTTGGTAATGGCAGATGCCTGCCTGCAGGCCCATTACGTGAGCCCATTACACGTTTAAGCGCGTGCGATCTAGTGGTAAGTAATGGTCGCAATGATGCGGCTAAATATTATTTCGAAATTGAATATAATGACGTGGTTTCACTTACCTTGGATACCGTGTGCAAACCCTTAGCAGATTTTAAAGATTTCACTGTACATGCGGTTGCAGGAATCGGAAATCCGCAACGATTTTTTAATCTACTTAAGCATGTAGGCGTGCATATCATAGAGCATAGCTTTCCTGATCATCATGCCTATCAGCAGGCGGATCTAGAATTTTCTAGCAACGACCCCATTATCATGACCGAGAAAGATGCTGTAAAATGTAAAAATATTATCAATAAGAATATTTGGTATCTTCCAATAGTATTGTCATCTAACATTGTACTAGATAAAAAAATAGAAACAATTTTAGAAGGGGTCCCGCATGGATAAACAATTGCTAGATATTTTAGTCTGTCCGGTTACCAAAGGTCCGCTGAAATACGATAAAGAGCGACAAGAATTAATCTCTACCTCTGCACGTCTCGCATACCCGATACGCGATTCAATTCCGGTAATGTTAGAAGATGAGGCGCGTTCGATTACAGACGATGAGTACGAAAAGTATAAATCTATGTAGCGTGTGTGCTGTTTTTATAATGCTGATTATTTGATACCTGTACCGTTAAGTGAAATTTAATGTAGTTATTCCTGCACGGTTTGCGTCTACACGTTTACCAGGAAAGGCATTGTTGAAAATCAAAGGCAAACCTATTGTTCAATATGTCTATGAAAATGCCTGTGACAGTGGCGCTGAGAAAGTCATTATTGCTACTGATGATCAACGCATCGCTGATTGTGCTCAAGCATTTAATGCAGAGGTTTGCCTGACTTCAAAACAACATCAGTCGGGCACAGATCGAATTGCAGAAGTCGTGAATAGCTGCCGTTGGAGCGATGATATTGTAATAGTAAATGCGCAAGGCGATGAGCCTATGATGGCTGCAGAAAATATGCGTCAAGTGGCTGAAAACTTGCATAGGCATTCCGCTGCGAGCATGTCGACCTTATGCACGAATATAATTGATAAAAAAGAGTATCAAAATAACAATGTAGTAAAAGTTATTCGGGACGAAAATGGTTTTGCGCAAAGTTTTAGTCGCACTGCCAAATCAATTGGGCACGATGATTACAACAACCTAAATGCATATCGTCATTTAGGAATTTATGCTTATAGGGTAGGGTTTTTGAATTTGTTTACTAAATTGCCGCAATCCGCGTTAGAAAAACAGGAATCTTTAGAGCAACTGAGAATCCATGGGCGCGACGAAAAAATATACGTTGATGTATGTAACACGCCAGCAGGAATCGGTGTAGATACACAAGAAGATTATGAAATGCTATTAGAAATTATGTAGTTCAAAGTGTCTTAATGGATTGGAAAATTATTCAGAACCAGCGTGTTTATGATGGACACTTTAAAGTTGATAAAGTTGTGTTGCAACATGAGCTTTTTGACGGAGGATTAAGTAAGCCGCTGATGCGGGAACGAGTATCTCGACAAAATGCAGTAGCCGTCTTACCTTATGACCCAGAACGTGACGAAGTTGTACTCATAGAACAGTTTCGAGTGGGTCCGCTAGAACAGGTTGGCAATCCTTGGATGGTTGAAGTGGTTGCTGGTTTAGTAGAAGAGGGTGAAAGTTTCGAGGAAGTGGCTTCTCGTGAGTCCATGGAAGAAGCAAATTGTAAAATAGAGAAATTACATCACGTAGCATCATTTTTCCCGTCCCCAGGCGGCTTCGCAGAACAGGCACATGTTTATATTGGGAAAACAGATACTTCAAATTTAGGCGGTTTATATGGTGAACCTAGTGAAGGAGAAGACATACGCGTAATGGTGGTATCGTCACAACAAGCCTTAGAGATGCTTAAAGAAGGTGCCATACGTTCTGCAATTCCAATGATCGCCTTATACCGTTTTAAGGATATGAGATCAGAGCTACAGCGAATGTGGTTGAATTGATCAAAGGGCCAAAGTTATTGTTCTACCTCCACTTTGATATAGATTGAGCTTTGTTTGTCCGTAGCGGATCGGGAAGTGCTTAAAATTCCTTTTTCTTTTGATTTTGCATCGGTATCTATACCGCCAATTTGCACCCACTGGCCTAAATTCGCGGTAATCATTGTATCGGCTTCTTGCACCTCAATTGCGCCGCTGCGTTCGTCACTTAAAGATCGATAATGCGGTTGGACTTGCAATAAAACATCTCCGTTTCCAATGAGTCTAGGTGTTACATAAAAGCCACTTGTAATGTCTTGGTAGTCTACGCTGTCGTAAACCGATACACCGTGGCGGTGGCGTATGATAGTTCGGTGTTCATATGGCCGAATCTCACCTGCAATGATAAAAGCTTTTCCGCCTTCTATAACACGTATCATGTGTTTTGAGTCATTTTCTTGTGAGCGTTCACTTTTATTGATGCGTACAAGTGTGCCTTCATCACGCGGCGGCTTGTTACCCACAATAACCCGGGTGTCATCTCCAATTTTATAGTTTCCCGAATAATTAAATTCAGATGATTCGGAACCAATATCAACATTATTACGCACTGAAACAATTAAGTTGCGCGGTGCTTTATCCATTACTTGCAACAGTCGTGTAACTTCTCCTAGGGTATTGTCATCTGTGCGTAGGAACAGCTGAAATCCAGTGCCTGTGATAGCATCATTTGGCTTAAGCATAGGTTTAATGATGGGGATCATTTCTTCAGCGGGTCGATTATTTAAGTCAATAATCGCTAATGAATCATTTTGGTCGGCATGCGTGCTAGAAGTCGTTAAGAAAAAGAACAGAAGTAAGCCTAAATGTAGAGTTTTACTTAAATGCATAAATTTCTCACCGCGGTATCTTGAGTGCTTAATTCCCAGATAGCATTAAATTTTTCCATCAATTCCTTAGATTTCTCTACGTGATTAAAGTTTACCTCGGCAGCATATAAATCAGACTTAAGATTATGGATGTAGCCGATGCTGTCGGCGACTAGAAAGCTTTGATTAAATTGCGAGTAATCATTGCAGATGGTGCGAATTTCAATTTTCGAGGGAAGTCGCTGGCTCAGTTCTAATGCTCGGTGGCCATTTTTAACCATGGGTTCAGTGTTATGCACGAGTATTTTTATGCTCGTGTGTTTGGCGCGTCGCACTAGTTGAGAAGCGGCTTGCGAGAAAACATCGTTATTGTAAACCGTTGAGTCTAGGTGGCGGCTTATTATCACGATATGATTTTGGGCAGAACTCAATAATTTAAGCACCGCATCCTGATTATGCTGGCGTCTGTCGATTTGAATGCATTCATTGGTCAGACCTAGCATGAAATTTTTGAAAAAATTATCTTTTGAAATCCCCACTCTTTACATCCTTGAATTTAGGCTATCCGTGTACGCTTGAAGTGTAAACGGTCCATATAACGACCCTATTATTTTTAATTTCATCCTCATGGGCTTGGTAAGGAATGTAAGCCTTTGGTTGATATTTATACAGTTACAGCTGAATACTCAGCTGGCTAACTCGGATTTTAACTTAATTTCGCGTATAGTTGTTCGCAATAAGTGCTTGAAAAATGCTAAATCTTTAGTAACATTTCGCCGCTAAAATGAACGAGGTGGAATGCCCCCCTCTGCACTGAAAGCAGTGTAAGACCATGATAAAAATAGAACATTTAAGTAAAAATTTCGGCCATTTGGTGGCTGTCGAAGATATTTCCTTTAGCGTGAGCTCAGGCGAAGTGCTGGGCTTTTTGGGGCCAAATGGTGCTGGCAAGTCCACCACCATGAAAATGATCACCGGATTCCTGGCCCCCAGTTCAGGTGAAATCGAAGTTTGCGGTTTCAATGTATCCAAACATCCCATCGATGCGAAAAAACGTATTGGCTACTTGCCTGAAGGTGCTCCTAGTTATCCAGAGATGACGCCATTGCAATTTCTTGATTTCATCGCGGAAATACGTGGGCTATCAGGACAGAAAAAGATAGAACGGAAAAAAGAAGTAATTGAGCTTTTGCACTTGGATAAAGTTCTCCACCAATCAATAGAGACGCTATCAAGAGGTTTTAAAAGAAGAGTAGGACTTGCACAAGCAATTTTGCATGATCCAGAAGTACTGATCTTGGATGAACCCACGGATGGCTTAGACCCTAATCAAAGACACGAGGTGAGAGAGCTAATAAAAAGCATCGCGCCTGAGAAGGTAATTGTTATCTGCACACACATTCTTGAAGAAGTCGAAGCCATTTGTACACGCGCAATCATTATTGCAGATGGAAAAATTCTAGTTGACGATACACCTGAGGGCCTTCGAGATAAGTCTTCGGGCAATACTTTGGATGATGTGTTTCGTGAAATTACACGTGCAAAGCTGACATGAAAAATAGCATAGCCATATTTAAACGTGAATTGAGTAGTTATTTCGCAACTCCGGTTGCGTACGTATTTATTGTGATATTTCTTATCATGAGCGGTGCATTAACTTTTTATCTTGGCAATTTTTACGAGCGAGGCCAGGCTGATTTAATATCATTTTTCAACTTTCATCCTTGGTTGTATTTATTTCTCGTGCCGGCTATTTCTATGCGCCTGTGGGCAGAAGAACGTAAATCTGGAAGCATCGAATTATTAATGACTTTGCCGATATCGGTAGGTCAATCTGTAACAGGTAAATATTTAGCCGCTTGGGTATTTATTGGCCTTGCCTTAGTTTTAACCTTTCCAATCTGGATTACGGTAAATTATTTAGGTGATCCAGATAACGGCGTCATATTTGCAGCATATATTGGAAGCTTTTTGATGGCAGGTGGGTTCTTAGCAATCGGGGCGTGCATATCCGCAATGACAAAAAACCAAGTGATTGCATTCATTATAACCGTAGTGATTTGTTTTATATTTTTATTAGCCGGATCCCCGTTAGTGTTGAATTTCTTTAAGGCATGGATGCCGCAAAGTATTGTTGATGCAATTTCATCGTTAAGTTTCTTAACTCATTACATATCTATTTCCAAAGGCGTGATTGATTTGCGTGACGTTATTTACTTTTTTACTTTGATCGGTTTTTGGCTGTATGCGAATGCTTTAGTCGTTGATATGAAAAAGGCGGACTAATCCTAATGACAACACAAAAAGAAACCTTGATCACACTTATGGGCTTGCTAGTACTTGCGGTTTTATTTCTAGTCGTAAACATGGCAAGCAATGCCTTATTCACTTCTGTGCGCGCTGATTTGACTGAAAATAAGCTCTTCACGCTCACGCAAGGAACACTTAATATTATTGCTAAAGTTGAAGAGCCGATAACGCTATATTTATTTTACTCCGACAAAGCTAGTGAAGGGGTGCCGCAATTACGCACTTACGCCACTCGAGTTAAAGAGTTACTGCAAGAATATGCGCAATTGTCGAATGGAAATATTGTGCTCAATATTGTCGACCCTGTTCCTTATTCTGAAGAAGAAGATCAAGCGGCTGGATTTGGCTTACAGGGCGTGCCGATCGGAAGCACAGGTGAAAAAGTATATTTCGGTTTGGCAGCAAGCAACGCTGTTGGCGTAAACGAAATAATTGGGTTTTTCCAGCCACAAAGAGAGCAGTTTCTAGAGCACGATATAACCAAGCTCATTTACACTCTCACAAGTCCAAAAAAGACTGTCGTGGGTGTGCTTTCGCGACTGCCTATGTTTGGCGGATTTGATATCGAAACAACGCAAATGACAAAAGAATGGGCCATCATTGCCCAAATGCGACAATTGTTTGAAGTAAAACTACTTGATATTGCAACGCAGCAAATTGAAGATGACGTAGACATCTTGATGGTTGTGCATCCAAAGGAGCTTGGCGAATCCACAGTATATGCAATTGATCAGTTTGTAATGAAGGGTGGTAAGGCATTATTTTTCGTTGATCCACACTCTGAAGTAGATACGCCAGTTCGCCAACAGAGTTCACCTCTAGAGGTAGAGGGTGGGCGCAGTTCGAATCTAAGGCAGCTATTTGATACATGGGGAATTGAATACGATCCTACTTCTGTAGTATTGGATCGAAAGTACGCCCTTACAGTTGGAGGTGCGCATCAAGGTCAGTCACGTCATTATGGGTTGTTGGCGATTACCAGAGAAGATCTTGCTACAGAGGATGTTATCTCATCTGAGTTAGAACTCATCAGTGTAGGCATCGCGGGTCATATTAAGGCTAAGGATGGAGCTGATATTCAACTCACGCCTATCGTTAGCTCTAGTGACGATGCAATGCTAGTAGATGCAGTACGTTTTCGATTTCTTCCAGACTTGAGCCAATTATCGAATAATTATAAACCAACGGGTGTGCACTATACGTTTATGGGACGTGTACAAGGCAAACTTAAATCAGCTTTTCCAAACGGGCGACCTGCAGTAGATGAAGAAGGAGAAGATTTTAAAGCTCCACATTTAGCGTCAACAACGGAAGATGCGAATTTATTTGTGGTTGCGGATACTGATCTTTTAAGTGATCGCATGTGGGTTCAGGTGCAAGAGTTTTTTGGGCAACAGGTGTTTAATTCTTGGGCGAATAACGGTGATTTGACCATTAATGCAGTAGACAACTTAAAGGGAAGTTCTGATTTAATTAGTATACGCGGACGAGAAACTTCGTCGCGACCATTTGTACGCGTAAACCAATTACGTTTAGCAGCAGATCAAAAATTTCGCTCTACGGAAGAATCTCTTCAAGCCAAGTTGACGGAAACAGAGCAGAAGCTAGTAGCGCTGCAAAAACAGCGCGATGACAGTAACGCGTTAATGTTATCTCCTGAGCAAGAAGCTGAAATAGATAAGTTTCAACAAGAAAAATTTAATGTACGTAAGGATTTAAGGCAGGTTAGACATAATCTTGATCTTGATATTGAGAAGCTAGGAACAAAGCTGAAATTTATTAACATTGGTTTGGTTCCTATTATCATTTCGATATTAGCGCTACTTTTATCCATTGTACGTAGTAGAAAAAGAAAGCATGCTTTAGGTATATGAAGTTAAAATCTCTATTCATCTTAGTCCTCGCAATTGCCATTGGCGGCTTGATCTACTATACAAATGCTAAACCTAGAGAAGACCTGCTAGGCGATAACTCCTTCCTGCTTCCTGGCCTAGCTAAGGTTCTTAATGATGTAACAAAATTGACGGTTACGGAATCTGGGAACACAGCACTAACCATCATTAGTAAATCTGATAATAATTGGGTGGTCGAAAACCGAGACGGCTATGAAGCAGATATGGCTGCAGTAAGAACGGTTTTCAATAAACTTGCCGAAGCAAAATTAATTGAGGCGAAGACCTCAAATTCTGAAAATTACAGTAAATTAGGCGTAGAAGATGTTAAAAACTCTACTGCACAGGGTGTGGAGTTTTCAATTGAAGGTTTAAGTGAACCTATAAACATCATTGCAGGTAATGATGGCAGTGCTAGTAAAAGTACTCAATACATTCGACGAGCTGGAGAAGAGCAAAGTTGGTTAATTAATAAAAAATTAAATTTAAACAGAGATGTCACTCAGTGGTTGCGCACGGATATTTTAGATATAGCGCCAGAGCGAATTAAAAGTATTCAGATTGCACATCTAGATGGAAGTGAGATCTCAATTGAAAATAAAGGTACTGAAGAGTATGAGTTTACTCTTACTAATACTTTGCCTGAAGGGAAAAAGGTTTCTGAATCTGAAATATATCAAGTCGCAAATGCATTATCTTCAATGCAGCTACGGGATGTAGCATCTCTTGAAAGGTTACATGAAGAGCTAGTTCAGCCAACGATAACCACTTTTGTGACTTATGATGGGTTAACGATTACGGCTAAAACATTCACCGAAGAACAAGAAGCATATTCGACTATAGAAATAGAGTTCAACGCTGACCAAGTAGACTCAAGTAGACATATGGAGGCTGAACAGTCAGATCCTGCCATGAAGTTTGATCCCAAGGCAGCTGAAGAGCTTGCGCAAAAAACTGCACCAAGGTTGAAGATTGGGCTTATGTTTTGCCTACGATTACACATAATGCGCTAGTCAAAAAGTTAGAAGACTTTTTTCTAGATGAAGATGCCTGAAGGATAGGGAATAATTATTTTTAACTATCCTTAGCTTGTTTTTCAGCTAGGCCAATATAATTAGAGGCAGTAAGAGTCAGTAAGCTCTTCTTTTCGTTCTCGGGTAAGTCTAATGATTTAATAAATGTTTCAAGTTTATTACTATCAAGTTCTTGTCCGCGCGTTAATTCTTTAAGTTTTTTCATAGGCGCCAGAAACTTTATATTTGCGTAAAACCGTTTGTATGGGTTTTGCCAATCCGGTATTATATTTTTCTAAATTATGTTGTCACTGAGCTTGATTAAGTTCTAGTTTGGATAAACCTTTCAGCAACGACTGGTAGCCAATTTCACAATGAGCTACCGCAACCCCAAGATTGCGTAATACGGTAGAATCACTCAGATCGCGTTGCCAG
>PVMS01040407.1_pt1 | contig 12557 bp, 13 predicted proteins | sample 1853461 | NCBI WGS metagenome assembly PVMS01 (sample SAMN08582032, study PRJNA380276) | Marine sediment metagenome, whole genome shotgun sequencing project. | isolation source: ocean sediment barecode stripped | collected 2017 | reverse complement strand
TTGCAGTAGAACCTGAAAAAAGGAACCGTGGTATTGGTGATCTTCTCATGAAAGAGATACAGAGAACGGCTGAGGAGATAGAGGTTGAGAAGCTGGTTTTGCATACAGCGGTTGAGAATTTGCCCGGCCACAAGCTTTTCAAAAAATATGGATTTATCCCCCTGGATATAAAGAAGAGTTTTTACCCTAAAGGCCAGAATGCCATCATGATGTATAAGGATATCGCCTAAGCCTTGGTGAAAGTTAGGGATAGCAACAATCGTACCATTGCGGGAATGTGTTCTTGCGAGTTTTTTGTAACGTGCATTTCGAACTGTTTTGAAGGTTCCTGCAGCCCCGATGCATAGGGATCGGGAATACGTTTGCTTTTGCAGTTCAATAAAGGAATCATTGGCGACATGGGGGACGGTCTGAATAAAAGATTAGGTGCATCCGAGGAACGACAATGGTGTCCAGAATGTAGAAAATATGTCGAGGCTGTCAGACTCAAGACGAACAACTTGATGATTAATCTCCTTTTGTCAGTCCTCACCATGGGGATATGGCTCATCGTTTGGGTTTGCACAGCAGATCTTAGTACAAGGAAGCCATACCAATGCCCAGCATGTGGCACAAGGACCCAAGAGATGACCGGGGTCGATGCCACTGACAACTGTGATAGTCCCACAAACGGCTCAAAGTGAAGGGCAAAGGTTAATGAGGCTATATAGAAAAGTCGGCAATCTTGCGGTGAGGGATGACCTCAATGGGTGGAGACAAGCGACGCTGGCATAAGATCACTTTGGTCGTGCCCCCACGAGACTGTAGTTTCCGCTGGGCGAGACAAGACCTGCATTAGGACGGATCTACATTCTTGACAAATCGAAAGACTTGCGGAATAAGGAGTAAAGCCTCGCCGCCATACATGGTTGAAGGCATTTTAAATCGTCCATACCTAGAACCTGCAGGCACATCGACGCTGACTGTCCCAAACTGGAGGATTAACAATGATCATAGGATTGCCCAAAGAGATAAAGGATAATGAGTACCGGGTGGCAATGATGCCAGGAGGGGTTCGGCAGATCGTGGAGAGCGGCCACCAGGTCCTAGTGCAATCAGGGGCCGGAGAAGAAAGCGGTTTTGGTGATAATGAATACGAGAAGTTTGGAGCTCGTCTGGTTCCCGGGGCCGAAGATGCCTGGGATGCAGACCTTGTCGTCAAAGTCAAGGAACCTCAGGCATCCGAGTACGGCTTTATGCGTCAGGACTTGATCTTGTTCACCTTCTTACATCTGGCAGCAGAGAGAACCCTGACGTTAGAAATGCTGAAACGTGGCGTGATCGGGATCGCCTATGAAACGGTGGAGCGCGCCGATGGCAGCTTGCCATTGCTTATCCCCATGAGTGAAGTGGCTGGACGCATGGCGGTTCAAGTGGGAGCCCAGATGCTTGAAAAAACACATGGCGGACGAGGGAAACTCCTGGGAGGGGTCCCTGGTGTTCGTCCCGCAGACGTGAGCATTCTTGGCGCTGGCATTGTGGGGACCAATGCCGCCCAGATGGCTCTTGGCATGGGGGCCCACGTGATTCTCCTCGACGTGGATGCGGACCGCATCCGGTATTTGGACCAAGTCCTGCACGGTCGGCTTACCACCCTGCGAGCCCATCCCTTGAATATCGCAGAAGCCGTCAAAAGGGCCGATCTATTCATCGGTGCTGTGCTGGTGAAGGGTGCCAGGGCACCGAGGCTGGTGACCCGTCAGATGGTAAAGGAGATGGAGCCTGGTAGTGTGATTATTGACGTTGCTGTGGATCAGGGTGGATGTGTCGAGACGACCCTTCCTGGTACACACTCTGATCCGATAAACATCATTGACGGCGTCCTTCACTACGGCGTCTCCAACATGCCAGGCGCTGTTCCCCGCACCAGCACCTATGCTCTGTCGAATGCTACACTCCCGTATGTTATGAAACTGGCGGAAGAAGGAGTACTGGATGGAGTGCGTAACGATCCTGCATTGGCAAAAGGAGTAAATGTCTACGGTGGAAAAATCACTTACAAGGCTGTGGCAGAGGCGCTTGGACTTGAATATACCCCCCTTGAGTCGCTGATCTGAGGGGAGGATTCACAAGCATTCCTTTGTGAAGCCTCCCCGCCCTGAAGGACGGGGTCAAGGGGAGCGAGCCGGTCAAATGACACGGTATTGATAAGGCGCTGAATCCACAATAGGAACAGGGAACGCGGAAATGATCGATATAGTAAAACGGTTCTTCGGCAAAAACAACAAGGACGCAGTACGTCAAGAGAAAGAATCAACCCATGACATCCGTATAGCAACGTGCGCTATCTTTCTCGAGATGTCACAGATAGACGGCGAGTTTAGTGAGTCAGAAAGAAAGCATATTATCTCCACCCTGAAGAAGGATTATCATATATCCGATGAATATGCCGCGGCACTCCTTGAAGCTTCACATGAAGAATTAGAGGGAAGTATTGACTTGTGGCATTTTACGAACCTGATTAATCAGAATTATTCTATGGAGGAAAAACTCCAGATAATTGAAAACGTCTGGAGGATTGCATATGCAGATGGAAGACTTGATAAACATGAGGATTATCTGGTTCACAAACTGGCTACATTGCTCCGTCTTAGCCACAAACAACTCATCGAAGCCAAGCTGAAGGCAAAGCAACCAACACCGGATCATTAGCATGGAAGTGATCTTTCGGTTGAGTGGTCATATTTCATTGTCGGACTTAGTTTTTTCGCCTTTAGAGCGGTTCTCAAAAATATGTTCCGTTTGCGGAATCTTTCTAATTATAACTGGTTCAAAACGGAACATACTTATGACAGTTACTGTTTATGTTGCGAAATGAGTATGACTTTCTGTGGGGTAAGAGAGGAAGGTGAACTCCCATGACACCGTATATCCAGGTAGTTACGACAACCGAGAACAGGGAAGATGCTGAAAAAATTGCCAGGGCTTTGGTAGAAGAAAGATTGGCTGCCTGCGTTCAGCTGGTTGGCCCCATAGAGAGCACGTATTGGTGGAAGGGCAGCATAGAGACTGCACGAGAATGGGTTTGTTATATCAAGACGCACGAAAGCCTCTATGATGAACTTGAGAGAGCGATCAAGGCCATTCATCCCTATGAGACGCCGGAAATAATAGCTATGTCTATTGTTGCAGGGAGTAACGACTATCTGGAATGGCTATCCCGTGAAGTCAAAAAGCCGTAGGGACACTTTTGGTCCCGCTCTTGGCGGAAGCCAAAATTGACTCGTCAAAGGGTTTTGAAACAGGCTCCAACCAGGAGTCTTATTTATTACCTAATCGAAAACCGGACAGGGCAAAAGATGACTAGTAGAAATGTTGGGAGGACATTGGTGGTCTGGATGGCGTGTATCCTGGCCAGCCAGCTATGTGGCTGTCTCGGGGCCCAGCATGCTCCCAGGAATACACAGAATATATGTGAGATCTTCCGGGAAAACCGGGGATGGTACAAAAGCGCCTATGCCTCCCAACAGAGGTGGGGCATCCCGATCCCGGTCATGATGGCTATCATGTATCAGGAATCTAAGTTCGATGCCAAAGCCAAGCCTCCTCGCACCACCTGCCTCTGCATCTTTCCTGGACCTCGACCCTCTTCAGCATATGGTTACTCGCAGGCTCTGGACTCAACATGGGAGAAATATAAGCGATCTGCGGGTAACTGGGGGGCTGACAGGGATGATTTTGCCGATTCCATAGATTTTGTCGGCTGGTATTGCAATGTCAGTCATGTGCGGTGCAGGATTGCGAAGAATGATACTTACAACCTGTATTTGGCTTATCACGAAGGTCAAGGAGGGTTTCTCAAAAAGAGTTATCGAAAAAAGGCGTGGTTGCGACAGGTTGCCGGCAAAGTGGCAGGCAGAGCAAAAACCTACAAAAAACAACTGGCTTCATGTGAAAGAGAATTTCAAAAGCGTGGAGATTGCTGTCTTTGGCCTTTTTAGGACCTCTTGGGCAAAGAGGACAGCCTCAAATAGTTGAGGGGTCAGGGTATTTCTTTTCACTCGGATGTCTCCGTCAAGCCGTAACACCCCGACCCCTGAAATGCTTTTGAAATAAGTATCGCCTAAACGAGAAACAGTAGGAAAGAGACCGGAAGAGGCAAAGGAAGAAGTGACATGATGATTATGGGGCATAGGGGGGCTGCGGCCTTGGAGCCTGAGAATACCCTGCGTTCCATTGAGCGGGCCGTGGAGATTGGGGTTGATGCCGTGGAGATCGATGTGCGCCTGAGCAAAGACAGGGAGTTAGTGGTCATACATGATTCAACAGTGGACCGTACGACTAATGGAAGCGGGCCTGTTAGCGGTTATTCGCTCGACGACCTAAAAAAGCTCGATGCCGGGGGAGGTCAGACCATACCAACGCTTCAGGAGGTCATGGAATTGATTGGTCGCAAGGTGAAGCTGGTCATTGAGTTGAAGGAAGAAGAGACAGAAAGGATGGTTGTCGAACTGATCAAGAGAAACAATCTTGACGACAACGTCTATGTGATCTCGTTCTGGCACGAGTTAGTCAAGACTGTAAAGGTGATAGAAAGCTGCATCAAAACGGGCGTACTTCTTGTCGGATGCCCCGTGGACACCTGCGTTGCTATTCAGGCGTCTGCAGACGCACTGGTGATGAAATATAATTTTGTCAATAGGCATTTTGTCGAGATGGTTCATAAGGATGGGCTCAAAGTTTTTGTATGGAACATTGATGACCGATATCTCCTGAAGCCGTATGTCGATATGGGAGTGGATGGTATCGGAAGCAATGACCCTCGGGTGCTGGTCGAGTACTTCATGTAGAAAAAGAGGAATAGGTCTTGACACGAGAGAAAAAGTCGGGTGAGATACAAAATAGTGGTTTGAAGCATTGAGTCAAGCTGGAAAGGATGAGGGAGCTATGGAAACATTTCGGTGCTTAGAGTGTGGTGAGAGATTATCAGTTCGTAGGTCGTGACGTGCCGTCAGTTTGTGCTGCAGGTCGTGTGGCGCAAAATTTCGTCTGGAGCAGTTTGCGGACTCAATGGACGATGCCCTTGAAGACGAAGTGGCAAATGTGCGCTCTGATAGGTTTTGACCGGCAACCTTTGCTGAGGGGAAGCACGGCCCCTATGCAGCACTCCCGCCTCATTCCAACTTCCCACCGGAGGTTCTTCTATGAAACCATCCGATGATACGAAAGACCTGCTTAAGGCATGCAGAACAGGATTTGAAACTCACACCCAATTCCGCGAACAACTCCCAAAGATTGTCGAGAATATCGTGGATAGCTGTCACGACGAGGGATGTTTCGAGCACATTGATGCCGAGTTGATTCCGTCCCTTGAGTCAGTGATTGACATTCTGACACGTCTGCGAGAGATCCTTTTCCCGGGATACTTTAGCGGAGAGAAAGTAGACTCTGCGAATCTGAGGTATCAAGTAGGTCAGTCGGTTGATGTCTTGTTTGAAAGTCTTTCAGAACAGATTACGCACAGTTTGCGGCATGAGTGCCTTCGGTACGATCAACCCTGTATCGAATGTGTGAGCCTGGGCTACGAAGAGGCTAGTACATTTCTGAAGTCGATTCCAAAGACGCGAGAGGTTTTGGCGACCGACGTACGTGCTGCATATGAGGGAGATCCGGCGGCCAAAAGTTATGACGAAATTGTCTTTAGCTACCCGGGCATTTTTGCTATCAGTGTCTACCGGATGGCTCACCAGTTGTTTGAGCAGCAGATCCCCCTATTGCCCAGGATCATGACCGAATATGCCCATACCATGACGGGGATCGACATCCATCCGGGCGCCAAGATCGGAGAAAGCTTCTTCATTGATCACGGGAGCGGAGTCGTTATCGGGGAGACAACAGTCATCGGTAAGAATGTGCGCATATATCAAGGTGTGACTTTGGGGGCCCTGTCGCTTCCAAAGGATGCCGGCAAACGTCTCAGAGGAAAGAAGCGCCACCCCAATATCGAAGATGACGTGATTATTTACGCAGGTGCAACGATTTTAGGGGGAGATACCGTTATTGGGGCACGATCTGTGATAGGAGGAAACGTCTGGATCACCGAATCGGTTCCGGCGGATACAAAGGTGCTTTTGGAGACTCCTGGGTTAATATACACATAGCCTATCTACGTATCCTGTTGATTTATGGCTATACTTCGCACAAGACATTGATGAGAGGAGGCTGACATGGCGAATGTTTTCTCGGACATCGGAAAGACCATTGGAAATACCCCTGTGGTCAGATTAAATAAGGTAGTCCAAGATCTTGAAGCCGACGTCATGGCCAAATTAGAATTTTTCAACCCCCTTGGAAGCGTTAAGGACCGCATAGGCGTCTCCATGATCGAGGCTGCTGAACGTGAAGGGCGGATTAACAAGAATACCCTCATTGTGGAACCCACGAGCGGGAATACTGGCATTGCTTTGGCTTTTGTGTGTGCGGCCAAAGGGTATCGTCTCTGCTTAACCATGCCCGATACGATGAGCATTGAGCGAAGAAAGCTCTTAAAACACCTGGGAGCAGAACTGGTTCTTACGCCGGGGACGCAGGGCATGAAGGGAGCCATTGCAAAGGCAGAAGAGATTTTGGCCGGCACCAAGGACGCCTATATGCCCGACCAATTTAAGAATCCAGCAAATCCCGAGATACACCGAAGGACCACTGCGGAGGAAATTTGGAACGAGACTGGCGGCACTGTGGACATCTTTGTTTCAGGTGTTGGGACAGGAGGGACCATTACCGGAGTGTCAGAGGTGATAAAGGGGCGAAAACCATCGTTCAAGGCCATTGCCGTTGAACCAGCAGACTCTCCTGTCCTCTCCGGGGGGAAGCCAGGCCCGCACAAAATACAAGGCATCGGGGCAGGTTTTGTCCCTGATGTCTTGAATGTCAATATTATTGATGAAGTTGTCACGGTGACCAATGAGGATGCATTTGAGACGGCAAGGCAGCTCGCAAAGGAAGAAGGCATAATGTGTGGAATCTCCTCTGGGGCTGCAGTGTGGGTTGCCCTGCAAATTGGCAAGCGACCGGAAAATGGAGGGAAACAAATCGTAGTGGCACTTCCCAGCTCTGGTGAGCGATATATTAGCACTGATCTGTTCAAGGAATGAAAAGGACTGTCTTCCTTTCTTCAGAAGAATGCTTAGAGAACTCGGCCTCTTGTTTTGTGAGCCTTATTGTCAGGCTACCATGATTGATTCATTTAAGAGAGTCATCAGAGGAACACATCTAAGAACATAGGAGGGTGTTGGTATGTGGGAATACACAGACAAAGTTGTAGATCACTTCTTGCATCCCAGAAATGTCGGGGAGGTTGATGACCCTGACGGCTTGGGAGAGGTGGGTTCACTCGCGTGTGGGGATGCGTTGAAGCTGACCTTCAAACTGGATGAGCAGAGACGGATCAAGGAAGCTAAATTTCAGACGTTTGGCTGTGCAAGCGCCATTGCTTCTTCATCAGCCCTGACCGAAATGATCAAGGGAATCACCTTGGAAGAAGCTGAAAAGATAACCAATGAAGATATTGCCCGCTACCTTGGAGGGCTTCCCAAAGAAAAGATGCATTGCTCTGTCATGGGTCGAGATGCCCTGGAAAAGGCGATTGCCCATTTTCGCGGTGAGCCTGAAAAGAAGGTTGAAGGTGAGATAGTCTGCGAGTGCTTTGGCGTTACAGATGTAGAAATTGAGCGGGTCGTCCGTGAAAGCGGCCTGACTGCGGTCGAAGACGTCACCGATTATACTAAAGCAGGCGGAGGGTGTGAAAGCTGTCATGAAAAGATACAGGAAATAATTGATAAGGTTCATGGCAAGCCGCACGTTGTACACCGAAAGCCGGCCCGATTGACAAATATTGAGAAGATCAAGCTTATTCAGGAAACCTTGGAACGTGAGATAAAACCTTCCCTCAAGAAGGACGGAGGAGATATCGAACTAATTGACGTCGATGGGAATACAGTCATCGTAAAGCTGCGAGGAACCTGTGCCACCTGTGTCGCCTCAGAGGTCACACTGAAACACTATGTTGAGTCTAAGCTGCGTGAAATGGTGACTCCAGAGCTGGTGGTTGAGGAGGTGCAATCATGAAGGTGGTCTATGTAGACAACAATGCAACAACACAGGTTGCGCCCGAAGTCCTGGAAGAGATGGCCCCTTACTTTCACGACCTTTACGGCAACCCCTCCAGCATGCACAGCTTTGGTGGTCAGGTGGCGGCAAAGTTGAAGGAGGCGCGCCATAAGATGGCCAGTCTAATCGGGGCGAGCCCGGATGAGATATTAGTGACGAGTTGCGGTACAGAAAGCGACAACACAGCTATTCGGGCGGCTCTTGAATCATATCCCGACAAAAAGCATATCATTACCACTCGAGTCGAACACCCGGCTGTTTTGAATTTTTGTGAGTACTTGGCTGAAAACGGATATCGGGTAACCTTTTTGCCGGTGGACCGGCAAGGGAGATTGAATCCGGAAGATTTGTACAAGTATCTATCCGACGATACTGCCATCGTTAGTATAATGTGGGCCAACAATGAGACCGGGGTCATGTTTCCCATAGATGAGATTGCTTCGGTGGTGCAAGAAAAGGGGGCTGTATTCCATACAGACGCGGTTCAGGCTGTTGGGAAGATTCCGATCAACATGCAGCAAATCCCCGTGGACATGCTCTCTCTTTCCGGCCATAAGCTTCATGGACCCAAGGGGATCGGTGCCCTTTATATCCGAAAAGGGACCAAGTTCTCGCCTTTTCTTATAGGAGGGCATCAGGAAAGAGGGCGAAGGGGTGGGACCGAAAATGTCGCTTACATCATTGGCTTGGGCAAGGCGTGTGAATTGGCTGCAGAACATATGGGGAAGGAAAACAAGCGCGTAAAATACCTCAGGGACAAGCTTGAGAACGAGATTATTGAGCGGATTCCCAACGCAATGGTCAATGGGGACCGTGAGCGTCGGCTTCCTAATACAACCAACATAAGCTTTGAGTATGTCGAAGGAGAGGCTATCCTGCTGATGATGAATGAATTTGGTATCTGTGCCTCATCGGGTTCGGCCTGTACGTCAGGTTCTTTGGAGCCTTCGCATGTGCTGCGAGCCATGGGCGTTCCATTTACTGCAGCGCACGGCTCGATACGGTTCAGCCTCAGTATTTACAACACCGAAGAAGAGATCGATTTTATTATCGAAAAACTTCCGCCAATTATTGAACGACTCAGAGAGCTGTCCCCCTTTTGGATACAATCAAAGATGGGGGCAGCCGCTCAGTAGCCTGTAAACTGTAACAACTAACGCCTCTTTGAAAAGGAGACGCTGTAATGAAACTTTCCAAGCGACGGATCGGCATATTTTTGATCGTTCTATTTCTTGTGTCAGCCTGCAGCACAGTTCCTGTGACCGGCAGAAAACAACTTCACCTGATTCCAAACTCCACCATGCTCCCAATGAGCCTTCAGCAGTATGATGAATTCTTGAAATCCCATAAAATCAGCACGAATCAAGAGCAAACTCAACTGGTCAAAAAGGTTGGCTTTCGGATTCAAAAAGCAGTGGAAGAGTATTTTGTTGAAAAGAATATGTCTCATCGATTGAAGGATTACGCCTGGGAATTCAACCTTGTGGAGAGTGCAGAAGCTAACGCATGGTGCATGCCGGGGGGGAAAGTAGTAGTTTATACGGGTATGTTACCAATGACCGAAAATGAAGCTGGTTTGGCCGTGGTGATGGGGCACGAAATCGCTCACGCAATCGCCGCACATGGCAGTGAGCGGATGAGTCAAGGGTTAGTTGTTCAAATGGGCGGCATGGCACTTTCGACAGCGCTGGCAGAAAAACCGGAAAAGACCCAACAACTCTGGATGGCAGCTTTTGGTATAGGTTCTCAGTTTGGCGTGATGTTGCCTTATAGCCGCCTCCATGAAAGCGAAGCTGACCATCTTGGGTTGATATTTATGGCGATGGCCGGATACGATCCGAATAATGCAATAGGATTTTGGCAAAGGATGGCGCAAGGGAAAGGCGGGCAGGCACCGCCCGAGTTCATGAGCACGCACCCTGCCGGCGAAACGAGAATACGGAAAATCAAGACCCTAATACCGGAAGTGATGCCTTACTATAAAAAGTCAGAATAGAATCAATCAGGCACTGCACACTATTCCTATTATAGCTATTGGCAATTATCAAGCGGCTACTACTTCGGCTCTTTCAGACGTGACAATAGAGAGACTTGCACGATACACCCCTCCTTTATCATAAGATTCCGATAGTCGACAACGCAGCCCATAACTTCAGCCCAGATGCGAGAAACTGTAGAGTGTCTAAGCGAGAGAATTAATAGGGAGAACGTTAATTATCCGACATAGGGCCACATTTCCATCGTCCGCTGCAGTGTATTTGGATGCTTCTACGGCTTGCTCCGGCCGCCCTGACACGGAAGTGAAGCTTTGCGCCAAAACTCGCCCTGACGGGCTGACGGGCTCAAACAGTTCAGGGCGCTGCCCGTCGCTTCGCCAAGAATCATCAAAAACACTCTGCAATGCTCCCTCAGGAAGAGAGGCCCTATGTCTAGTGCGTTTTGACCGCATTAGTAAGTTAGGATGGCGTGAGTGGTGAAGTCTGCCGGCGAAAGACCAAGGATTGTTGTAACAACGGATGTGAACGGAACAACTACGCCGCACAATACTTTTGCAGAACTTGTCAGGGCCGAGGGACTATTTGATGAAATGGAGACATTGATGCAAAGCTACACCTCTGGGCGCTGCAGCTTTTCCACTGTGCTGCCGAGGATGAAATACATGGCTGCAGGCATAGATCGGAGCCGTCTTGAGTCATATGCCCATTCAATGCCCATGTATACAGGCGTCCCTGAGATCTTTGAGGAACTGACCAAATCTGAAAATGTGGATTCAAAGGTTGCTCTTTCCACGACCGGCTTTGCAGGACTCATGGCTTTGGTGAATAAGTTTCGTCATGGATCTTTGTTGAGTGTGGCAGCGTCTCCGGTCCTTGTCCATTTGCTAAGTCAAAGAGAGAAGTCCTGTCTGATTAGGGAAATCACAGATGAGCAGGAAAAAGTAATGGTTATCGATGATCTCGTAAATTCGCACCGGCCAAACAGCCGGCTCTTATTCCACATTGGGGATACCATGGGGGATTTTCTCGCAATAAAACATGCAGCAGAACTGGGTGGCATTGGCATCTGTTTTAATCCAAACGAAGCGCTGAAAGCCAGGATTGGAGATGTTTCAAGCGAACTCCGAACCAGAATCTGTGAAATTGCTTTTGCGGCTGATGAAGAACCAAATTATGCTGTGGTTGGGGATATCATAAAAGAAAAGGTCTGGGAAAGACTTAGGACAGAGATTTAAAGTATGAAAACAGTGGCGATCGTGAACCCGACCTCTGGTCGACAGCAAGTTTCCCGGAAATGGTCTGCCCTTCTCAAAGCACCAACAGTAAAAGCTGATCACGTTGTGACCTGGTGGACCGAAGGTCCCGGCCATGCAGAAGTCTTGGCGGCACGAGCCCGCCGGGAAGGATTTGAACGGATTGTAGTGGCTGGTGGCGACGGCACACTATTTGAAGTTGTTAACGGACTGTGGTGGGAGCCGAAAGGGGAGTTGCCCAGTGTGGGTATGGTTTCGTTTGGCTTGGGTTGCGACTACATTCGTAATTTTGAAGTCGGCCAGAGCATGGTTGAGAGACTGGTTACCGCTTTAGGGGAATCTGTAGCATTAGTAGACGTGGGGGTGTGCCGTCTGCAAGGTCTGGACGGAGAACTGTTGCAAAGGATCTTTGTAAATGTATTGGGTCTGGGTTGCGATGCTAATGTTGTTGAACGTATCCAACGGAAACATACACGCACAGGTGGTAGAATTACTTACTTGCTCAGTGCGCTTCAAGAGATCGTCTGGCTGAAGTCCCACCAGTTGAAAGGAGAAGTAAACGGAGACCCTTTCGAGACAGACACTTTTCTTTTTGCTGTGGGGCTAGGACGTTTCTTTGGCAGGGGCATGATGATAACACCGGGGGCCTCGCCTCAAGCCGGTCGGTTTCAACTGGTGTGGGGTCAGTACACGGGTCGCCTGAAAGTGTTGCGCCTGCTTCAAAAGATTTACACCGGTCAACATCTGGATCATCCTCAGGTTCACATGCTGTACGGACGACACCTCAACGTTACTGCCCACCCTCAGGCATATGTGCAGGCAGAAGGGGAGCTGATCGGCCAGACACCTGTCGAAGTAAAACTATATCCAAGGACGCTCCACTTCGCAGTTAGAAATCCCGAACTCAGCATGCACGCCCTAGAAGAGGTTCATGGGTTGCGATCTTAGAGCGGTTCTCAGAAATATGTTTCATTTTGAACCATTACGAGGAACTGTCAAGGGACATCCCTTTTTGAAGTCAGGTCACTGAATATTTCCTGACAGGTACCACAACGGCACTATCTTCTGCACAGTTTTGACCCATTTACAAACACACTACCAAGCGTATAGGGGGCGTTGCCGTGTGCCTATCCTGTAGAGTTCCGTGCATTATGCCTCC
>PVMS01040716.1_pt1 | contig 12563 bp, 13 predicted proteins | sample 1853461 | NCBI WGS metagenome assembly PVMS01 (sample SAMN08582032, study PRJNA380276) | Marine sediment metagenome, whole genome shotgun sequencing project. | isolation source: ocean sediment barecode stripped | collected 2017 | reverse complement strand
ATTCAATCGTTGTGCTCGACGCGGAAAAGGCCGGGCAGGGCGCGAGCGCGCGAAACTCGGGTTATATTGTTGATATCACACTCAATGATGTACTGTACATCATCGATTTTGATGGAGAAATATTTAAGTTGGTAGGCGATACCAGCACCGGTGGGGGCAACGAAAACCCAGGCCCCGGGAACGGGGATTTTAAAGCCGTAGCAGCGATATTTCTGTTGCTGGATTAATAAATGCAATTCAAACACTATCATTCGGTCAATGACGATAGCTGTGGCTGGACACATATTGCCGGTGAAACGCCAGCTTTTCCTCGTTTGGAAGAGAAGCGACAGGTGGACTGGGTTATCGTGGGCGCAGGATTTACCGGGCTGGCCGCGGCTTATCGAATCGCCGAGCTCCACCCGGGTGATTCAATCGTTGTGCTCGACGCGGAAAAGGCCGGGCAGGGCGCGAGCGCGCGAAACTCGGGTTATATTGTTGATATCACACTCAATGATGGGGGTTCGAGCCTGGCCGATGAGCAAACGCAGCTCGTTAAATCTCGACTTAATTTAGCGGGGCTCGAGTTGTTAAAAAAACGAGTCCAGCACTTTGACATTGACTGTGACTGGGATGAATCGGGGAAACTGCATTGTGCGGCAGACGTTCGAAACATTCCAAAGTTAAAACATTTCGAAGGCTTTTTGGGCAGGGCAGATGTACCCTATACGGTTTGGAACAGAGAAGAATTAGTTCGGCGACTGGGAACAGGCTACTACCGCTACGCGGTGCAAACTCATAAGGGGGTACTGGTCAATCCCGCCGCGCTAGTGAAAGGTTTATTAGCAAATCTGCCTTCGTCAGTTACGCTGTACGAGCAATCTCCAGTACTGAGTATTCAGCCGGGCAAGGCGAATCGCCTGACTACGCCAAACGGCGAACTTACGGCAGACAGGATCATCGTCGCGGTCAATGCACTCATGCCGCAGCTCGGGTTTAAACGGGACAGAGTTTTTCCGCTCACCCTGACTGCCAGCCTGACCAGGCCGCTTGATGAACAGGAATATCAACGTATTGGCCAACCCGAGCCATGGGGTGTATTGTCCGCAAACTCGATGGGCGCGACGGTGCGCCTGACAAACGATCGCCGAATTCTGGTACGCAATACAGTAGAATGGTGGCCCGCGCTGGCCATGGATAAAGCCACGCTGGAACAAAGGCGTAAAACTAACTTGCTGGGTTTGCGCAAGCGATTCCCTGATTTGCAAAATCTGGGTTTTGATTTCACCTGGTCGGGCCATGTCTGCATTAGCCGGAATTCAAAGCCGGTGTTTGAAAAAACCAAAGACAATATCTTCCTCGCTGGCTGCTACAACGCGGGGGGAGTGGCGATGGGTAGCCTGTTTGGAGAATTGATTGTTGATTACGCATCGGGACATGATTCTGAACACCTGGAACAGGTGCTGGGGCAGGAAAAGCCGACTTTTGTACCACCACGCCCATTGCTTGATATCGGTCTGAAAACCCGACTGGCGTGGCAACGTTACCAGGGGCGAAGCGAGGCTTGAAGAGCCACTATACAGAATGGTTATCTGCGGTCTTGGCTGGCGTAAGCATCATCTGATTTTTCCATGCAGCGCCAGGCCTGCGCCGGCTTCGTCGTAGATGTTGAATACGGCGTCTACACCGCCGTTTTTCAATGTATCCTGTTCATCAGAATATTTGGCTGAGGCACTGATAAAGCCGGTATAACCCTAGTGCCTTGCAAGCGCGCCAAACACAAAAGCAATCGCAATCTATGTTGAATCACTGTAGTTGATCGTCGTAAATAGTGAGTCTCAAATGACGATTGCCCGAAGCTGAAATTAATTTAAACTGATCTTGATCGCTGCGCTGGTCGCAAACGGTGTGAATAGCAAGCTCAATACAGAGAAAGCGGCGAGCAGATATAACTGACCGCTGGCGGATAGACCAACGCTTGAGGCCTGTATAGCGCTGGCGCCAAATATGAGTACCGGGATGAACAAAGGTATAACCAGCAAGCTCAAGAGTAACCCACTGCGCTTGATGCCGGCGGTCAGGGCCACCCCCACCGCGCCAAGCAGGCTCAGGGCAGGGGTGCCGAGAAAAAGGCTTAATAACATTGTGCCATAGGCCTGCGCGGGCAGCTGCATCATCATTGCAATGAAAGGTGATATTAAAATCAATGGAAGGCCCGTTACCAGCCAATGCACGACAATTTTCGCCAGTATCAGAGCGCTACTGGCATGCGGGCTCAGGATGAGTTGTTCCAAACTACCATTTTCATAATCTTCGCGGAACAGGTGATCCAGCGCCAATAAGCTTGAAAGCAGGGCGGCAACCCAGATGACACCGGGAGCCAGATTGCTCAGCACTGTGCTTTCTGGCCCGACACCAAAAGCGAATAACACCGCTACCATGATGAAAAACATTAAGGGATTGAACAGGGCGCTTTTATTGCGAAAGGCAAGTTTTAGATCGGCGCGCAATTCAGCCTGAAACGCTTGTGAAAGTGTTTGATGTGGCATCGTCGACGGTTATGTCAATGAAAGCGAACGGGTGGTCGCTTCACCAAAATTCAGGGTTTGGTGCGTGGTCAATATCACCATACCGCCATTTAACACATGTGTTTCAATGGTTTTCTCGAAGGCGTTGATGCCGTCTACATCGATCGCTGTGATGGGTTCATCCAAAATCCACAACGGAGCGGCGTTCAGGGCCAGGCGTGCGAGTGTGACACGTCGTTTCTGACCGGCAGAAAGCTGATGCGCGAGTATGTGCTCATAGCCTGCCAGCCCGACTTCTTCGAGCGCGTGCTGCGTGGTTTTTCCGTTGCTTTTCCCTAAATATTGTCGGCTGAGTTGCAGGTTCTCAAGCGCGGAAAGTTCGGCTTTTAGCCCATTTGTATGGCCGATATAAATCAGATTTTCAAGATAGCTTTCCCGATCCACATCTATATTGGTATCTTCCCAGAAAATTTCGCCTGTTTCCGGTTGGCTTAGCCCGGTGAGTATCCTGAGCAAACTGGTTTTTCCAGAGCCATTGGTGCCCTGGATTTGCAAAATTTCACTCGTGTGAAGGGAAAAACTTATGTTTTTAAACAGACTGTTGTATCCTTTTACACACTCTAAATCAATGGCTCGTAACATGTTAAAAGTGGACTGCCTATGTTTTGGGTTTTGCGGTACGCTTCGCTAAACGGGCGTAGTGCCCTGCAGAATAAACCAGGAATTCCAGTTCCTGCTGGCTCAGGGCTCGTATTTGTTTGACCGGGCTGCCTACATATAAATAACCGCTCTCCAGGGTTTTGTAGGGTGGGACTAGCGAGCCCGCACCGACCATTACATCGGTTTCAACCACAGCGCCATCGAGCACGATCGCGCCCATTCCGATCAGGCAGCGATTGTGCAGGGTACAACCGTGCAAGGTTACATTGTGGCCGATGGTGACGTCTTCCCCAATCGTCAAAGCTTCACCGCCGGGCCTGGAGAAACGACTGTCATGTGTCACATGGAGTACGCAGCCGTCCTGTATATTACTACGGGCACCTATCGTAATAACATTAATATCGCCGCGTATCACTGCCATAGGCCACACATTTGCCTGTTTGGCGATACTGACACGACCACTTACAAAAGCCATGTCATGGACAATAGCATCGGGGTGAATGTCAGGTTCATGTGTTTCGAAAGGATCAATCATCGTGCATTTTTCGGTAAGATATCATCCGTATTTTGATGAGATTATCGCGCTGATGGAAAGGGCGAGAATCAGCGTGCGTTTGTTATGGCAGTTGAGCCGAAAACGTCTCGCCAATTATTTGCTGGCCGCTATTATTCGGATGAAAGCCATTAGATCCAATATTACTTCCGCTCATAGCGGCATTGTTATCCGCGATGCGAACTCCGCCGATGGCCCGGTAGCCTGCGTTGATCTTTTTGACATTGCCGTTCAGACTGCCGGAAAGTGTGATGGGTGGCAAGGTGCCAATAATACAAATTACACCGTTATCAGCGCATATCTGGGCCAGGGTTTGCATGGCGTTGATCGCGCCATCGGCTTCGCCACCGGAGCCCAGGGCGTTGTTGGTGCCCAGTAAGGCCACGATATATCGCGGATTGAGCGAATCGATTAATCCTTGAGCTTTGGCAACACCACCCTCGGCGCTGATGCCCGGTGTGCTGCTGTTGTTGACAGGTATGCCGGTTAAGCTGGCAATGATATCCGGAAAAGCGATGCTGGCATCCTGTCCTACTGCGATACTGTCACCCAGTACCACAATCAGATTTTCCTTGCTGCCTGAACCACTGGAACTCGACCCACCGCCACAAGCTGATAGCAGGGTAGACACGATGACGATGATTAACAGCTTAATTTTCATGGATTCCCTCTTCGGCTGGATCTGATTACGCCAAAGCGGTATCAATCTAATACATTTGGAGCGCGGTCGCCGATTCTAGCAAAATTTTCCAGCTCAGGTTTCTACAATTTTACACTGGAGCATGATATATCGCGGCGGCGAATTTGGTATTATTTCGGCGTAAGGTTTTTACGCTGAAAGTTGCAACAAGGGTTTGGCGTAAGAATTCAATTTTAATGTACTTGTATTGGAGATCATCGCATGACAAATAAGCCGTTCAGGGCTGTGGTATTGTTGAGTGGAGGGCTGGATTCCTCCACCGTGCTTGCGATTGCGCAGCAAAAGGGTTTCGAAGTGTTTGCCTTGTCGTTCAGCTATGGACAGCGCCACACCGCCGAACTCGATTCTGCTAAAGCGGTCGCGCAACAGTTTGAAGTGGCTCGACACGTGGTAGTAGATATTGATCTGCGGCGTTTTGGCGGGTCTGCGCTGACAGATGATATTGAGGTGCCGAAAGGGCGTGATATCCGTCAGATGTCTGGAGAGATTCCCGTGACCTATGTGCCCGCGCGTAATACAATATTTTTGTCCTACGCCTTGGCCTGGGCAGAAGTGCTGGCGGCCCAACATATATTTATTGGTGTCAACGCCGTTGATTACAGCGGGTATCCGGATTGCCGGCCCGAATTTATCGAGTCCTTCGAGCGCATGGCAAATCTCGCCACCCGGGCGGGCGTTGAAGGTGAATCTCCGCTGCGTATTGAAACCCCGTTATTGCAGCTGAGCAAAGCGCAGATAATTCTAAAAGGGATTGAGTTTGGGGTGCATTATGCGTTGACCAATAGCTGCTATGATCCTCTGGGTTCGGGTGCGCCCTGTACTGATTGCGATGCCTGCTTGCTACGGGCTCAGGGCTTCAGGGACGCTGGCTTGTGTGACCCACTGATGGAAAAATATGCCTGACAGCGACAATCCGATTTGAAGCAGCCTGTAAAATGGATTCTCTACCGGCCGGGAATATTGAAAAATAGTTGGCTGGCTTGCGCCACATCAAGTTTTCACTGCTGTAGATTCATATACTAGTCTAAGTTTTAATGGTATTACTCAAATGACGGCACCTCTTATTGAATTCGATCGGGAAATGATTAATCGCTATAACCATAGCGGTCCGCGTTATACCTCCTATCCAACCGCTGTGACGTTCCACGAAGGTTTCAAACTAGAAGACTATGATGCAGCCTGTAGCGATGGAAATAATGATCCGCTGCCCGCGCCCCTTTCTTTGTATTTTCATGTGCCATTTTGCGATACCGTATGCTTTTACTGTGGCTGTAACAAAATCGTCACTAAACATAAATCGCGGGCTAAGCCCTATCTTGAAATGCTTGATCGCGAGATTGAGATTGTCGGTGCTAAATTTGCGGGAGACAGAGAAGTCGAGCAACTGCATTTGGGTGGCGGCACGCCCACATTTTTGAGCGAAGCCGAAATTTCGAATCTCATGTGGAAGGTACAGTCACATTTTAATGCCAGGCCATCTGAGCACAAAGACTATTCAATCGAAATTGATCCCCGTTCGGTTACGCCTCGTTATATTCAGGTCTTGGGAACACTGGGTTTTAACCGCTATAGCCTGGGTGTACAGGACGTAGATCTCAAGGTGCAAAAAGCAGTGAACCGTGTGCAGTCGGTTAAGATGACGCGTGAGGTTTTAAGCGCCTGTCGTGATGCCGGTGCCAAGTCGATCAATATCGATTTGATCTATGGTTTGCCGTTTCAAACGCCTACCAGTTTTCGCGAAACCGTTGACGTGGTGATTGATATGGAGCCGGATCGCTTATCCATTTTTAATTATGCGCATCTGCCAGAGATGTTTAAGGCGCAACGTCGCATCAATGCTGAAGACCTGCCTTCAGCGGAACAAAAGATACAGATATTGCAAAACACCATCAAACAACTGTCTGATGCGGGATATGTCTATATTGGCATGGATCATTTTGCAAAACCCGATGATGAATTAGTTACCGCGCGTCAAACCGGGCATTTACATCGAAATTTTCAGGGCTATACCACGCATGGAAACTGTGACCTGGTCGCTATGGGCGTCAGCGCCATATCAAACATTCGTGGCGTATTCAGCCAGAACTACAAAGACGAAGCGAGCTATACACAAGCACTGGGTAAAGGTGAACTTCCGATTATGAAAGGTTATACCATGAGCGATGAAGACCGCTTACGCGCCGCGGTAATTCAGCGCATCGCCTGCTACGGCGAACTGGATATCCCAAAATTTGAAACGCGATATAAAATAGATTTTAAAGCGCATTTTCGTAGTGCGCTGGAGGCGCTGCAACCAATGGTCGAGGATAAACTGGTGTCCGTGAATGAGACGTCGCTGGAGGTTACCGCAAAGGGGCGATTGCTGGTCAGAAATATCTGTATGGCATTCGACGAACACATTCAAGACGTTGGGAGTGATCGATTTTCAAAAGCAATTTAGCCCGAATAATTCATGAATTCACGCGCGAATCGCAGATCCTTCTTCCTGTCCACAGGAGCGGCTCGCTAAATCTTCAATATCTAAAATATGCACGTTGCGCCGGTCAAATTCGACAATTTGGTCATCCTGTAATTGAGAGAGTAGCCGAGAAATAGTTTCAGGCGCCATGCCCAGATAATTAGCAATGTCGCCTCGCGTCATGCTAAGAGTAAAATCGGTGGCGGAAAAGCCGCGTTTTATATTTCGATCAGAAATATTCTTTAGAAAACAGACCACCCTCTGTTCGGCTGTTTTCTGTGCGATAAGCATCAATACTGAATTGCGCGCGCGCACATCCTTCGCGATCATGGAATGGATATGTTTTGAAACGCTTTTAATGTTTGAACATAAAAAATCGAGATGGCTGCCCGGAACCTTACATACCATAGAGTTTTCCAGTGCGATCACGCTAGAGGTGTGCGTAGAATCATAGCCGTCGAATCCAATCAGTTCGCCGGGCATATGAAAGCTGACTATTTGCGAATCGCCGTCTTTGTTGCTCACGGATGACTTGAAGCTACCGGATTTTACAGCGTATAGACCGCTGAATGTTTCGCCAGCAGCGTAGAGCTGTGAGCCTTTAGTATATTTCTGGCCGGTCAGAACATTTTTTTCCAGCAATGCCAGCTCAGCTTCAGTCAGGCCCGAGGGCAGGCATATATCCGATAATGCGCAAACATTACATGATAAGGTCATAGTTTCAGTTCTCTAAAATCGGGTGGGTCCAAGGTAAACGGAATCCTCGCTAACCGATAGCTTATCATTATCTGTTGCCTTTAGCTTGATTTGAAATTCTGTACTACGTACGCCGCCCAGTTTTTCCGGATCGATTTTTACACGAATGATATGATCATGGATGGTGCCGGAATCAACAGCGGGAATGGCCGAGTCCATATCGATTGTCGCGCCTTCCAGACCAGCAATGCTGACCTCAAAGGCATGTGCGGAATGATCTTTATTCATTATCCTGAGGCGAAACAGGTTTTCAATGTTGCCATCTCCTGAATCACGGAACAGGCTGCTGCGATCTCGGATAATATCCAGTGCGATCGCGTTTCGATTTGCCAGGCCCCAACCCACGGCGATGAGCATGCTGGTAATTAGTGCGGCGTAAATGAACACGCGCGGGCGAAATATGCTGTTTAGCTTGCCCGCCAGACGGTTTTCTGTGGTGTAGCGAATTAGTTCCCTCGGACGGTCTACTTTATCCATTATATTGTTACAGGCATCGATGCACAGGGCGCAACCTGTGCACTGGTATTGAAGCCCATCCCGGATATCAATACCCATCGGGCATACCTGGACGCATACCGAGCAATCTATACAGTCTCCCTTGTCATCGTCTAGTTTTCGTTTGCCCCTGGCGCGCGGTTCCCCCCGTTCGGTATCATAAGCAATGAGCAGGGTGTCGGGGTCGTACATCACGCTTTGAAAGCGTGCGTAGGGACACATGTAGATGCACACCTGCTCGCGCATTACCGCGCCAAGCAGCCAGATCATCAGCGCGTAAAAGAAGATCCAGAAGGCTTCGGCTGCGCCGATATCAAGAACGAAAAACCGCGGGGTTAAATCGCGAATGGCTGAGAAATAACCCACAAAGGTGAAACCGGTCCAGACAGAAAATACAATCCACAAGCCATATTTCAGGCTCTTTTTTCTAATCTTCTCAATGTTCCAGGGTGATTTATCAAGTTTGATGCGCTGATTTCTGCTGCCTTCTACCATTTCCTCGATCCATAGCAGCGCACGTGCCCAGACGGTTTGCGGGCAGGCGTATCCGCACCAGAGGCGGCCGGCAATCGTGGTGAAGAAAAATAATGCAAGCGCAGCGATGATCATTAACGCTGCGAGAAAAAAGAAATCCTGGGGCCAGATGACCAATTCAAAAATATAAAACTTTCGATTGGGTAGATCCCACAGCACTGCCTGGCGCCCACTCCAGTTCAGCCATGGAAAGCAGTAGAAAATAGCCAACAAAATAAACACAGAGCTATTTCGCAGTGTGTTAAATACGCCCTGATCTTTGCGCGGATGGATTTTTATATGCTTGGCGTATAGGTCAACCCGGACTGTTCGCGGCTCTGCTATTTCTGGATGAGGTTCAGACATGTCTATAGAATACCAAAGTTCTGATTAAATAAAAACGGAGACAGCTTCCACTGTCTCCGTTTGATTTTCTGTATTAGCTGATGAAGTATCAGGAGTCGTAAACAGTCATGCCGCGCAACTTAATGTGAAAGGCTGTATACGTAAGCTGATAGCAGGTGGACTTTATCTTCGCCTAAAAACTCACCATGCGCCGGCATCACACCTACACGGCCATTTTTGATGGTTTCAACAATTGCGCTGCGAGAGGAACCGTATAGCCAGACTGAATCGGTTAGATTCGCCGCACCCAGAGCCTGGTTGCCGGTCCCGGTTGGTAAATGGCAGGCCAGGCAAATCTTGCCGTAAACCTGTTTACCCAGTTCAGAGGCCGTTTTATCCACATCACGGCCCGCCAGTGACATAACGTACTCAGCCACGTTTTCGACTTCATCATCCGTTAATGGTAATCCGCCACGTGCCGGCATATTGGCGGTGCGGCCATTTAAAATACTGGTTTTAATCTGTTCGGGTGTGCCGCCCCACAGCCAGTTGTCATCGGTAAGATTCGGAAAACCTATGTTACCACGAGCATCTGAACCGTGACAGGCCGTGCAGTAGGAGGCAAAGATGCGTTCACCTGTTCTCATGGCGTCGGTATTTTTTGCAAGCTCTGGAATGGGTGTCGCGGCATAAGCTGAATACAGTTCGCTGTATTTTGCATCGTATCTCGCGCTTTCATCCTCATACTGATTTATCTGTGTCCAGCCGAAGAGGCCTTTATAAGTGCCCAGTCCGGGGTACAGCGCCAGGTAGATGAGCCCGAATACCAGTGTAATCAGGAACATATAATACCACCAGCGGGGCAGGGGGTTGTCGAACTCTTCGAGGTCTCCGTCCCAGACGTGCCCGGTGGGTTTAATTTCACCTTCGGCTTTTTTAATATTATTGGCGAATACCAGCCAGAAGCAAAAGAGGATGCTCAGGATGGTTATGATTGCGATAAGCCAGCCGACAATTGGATGTGTGAAATCGGACATGATTATTCTTCCTCTGAAGGATTGTCGTCGAAGGGCAGGTTTGCAGCGTCATCAAATTCCTGCTTGCGTTTGCCACTCCAGGCCCAGATCACGATTGCCACAAAAGTGATCGTAACCAGAACGGTTAATATGGTTGCGATGATAGACAGCATCTTATCGCGCTCTTTTGAGCTCAATGCCCATGCCTTGTAAATAGGCAACCATTGCATCCATTTCACTGATCTCTTCAAGGCTGGGTTTCCCGGACTCGGCCAGCATAGAATCCAGAGCGCCATCGATATCCGCATCCGTATACGGAATCCCTACCATTCTGAGGCCACGCATTTTCGCCTGTATATCGCCGGAATTGGCCATCGCAGTGTGCAACCAGGGGTAGGCTGGCATGACCGATTCAGGTACTACGTTACGTGGTTGTTCCAGGTGCACACGATGCCATTCATCGCTATAGCGGCCGCCAACGCGATGTAAATCCGGCCCGGTGCGCTTGGACCCCCACAAAAAGGGCTTGTCGTAGACAAATTCGCCTGCGACAGAATAATGGCCGTAGCGATCTGTTTCAGCACGAAACGGGCGTATCATCTGTGAATGGCAGGTGTTGCAACCCTCGCGGATATATATGTCGCGGCCGGTCAGACGCAGCGCGCTGTAGGGTTTAAGGCCTTTTATTGGCTCGGTCGTCGAATGCTGGAAAAACAAAGGGGTAATCTCTACTAAACCACCGATACTCACCATAATAAGTGTGAAAACAATGAGGTAGAATACATTGGTTTCGGCTTTTATCTGAAAACTCATTTTCTTATCTCCTGTTTATTGGCTTAGTGAGTGGGCGCTAAGACAGGGGCGTTGTACGCCTTGCCCTGCGCGATGGTTTTGTACACATTGTACGCCATGATCAGCATACCGAACAGGAACACGGCACCTTAACCGGCTGCTTTTAACGCGCTCCGCGCAGCGGTTTTCTCGAGCAGCGGAACGGTCTTGTGCACCCAGCCCTTCGGATCGCTCTTGTGCCCGGGGCACGGGATCACGCGAATGTGCGTGTCGCGGATCTCGGCCAGCGCTTTCGTGTCGATCCGGCCCATCTTTGTCCCGAAGTCCTTCGTGATCTTGCGCACCTGCGCGATCGTCACGTCGGTCTCGACGAGCAGTTCCTCGGCCGGTGATGCCGCCTGGCGCGGGCGGGTCGTGATCAGCACCGCGTAGTCTTCGTCCATGACCTGGTGTTCGGTCATCTCCATCAGCATCCTGTGCTGCGCCTCGGAATCTTTGCCGTCTTTCTGTTGCAGCAGCAGCATGAAGATCTGGCAGTTGTCGTTGTCGACCGGCGTGACACACGCGAGCACAATTTGCGGCGGGTAATTCGGCTGAGTATTCGTGTTGCGCGACATACTGCCGATGACGCTGTACTCCATCATCAGGCCGATGTCCTCGCTCCAGTTGCCGTCGGCATCCCAGGACGCGTGGAAGGCTTTGACATAGGTATCGGTCAGTTCGTGTTCCACGATCGAGACGCCCTTGGGCAACCACTTGGCGAATTCATGGACGTAATGCACGTGACACGGATCGTTGTAGTTCTCGTGCATGCGCAGGTAGTTGATGTCTTTGGAGCGCTTGATCGTGCCGCAGCGCCATTCGCCGGTGTCGTACTCCGGCACGATATCCGGCAACTCGGGTCGTTCGGCTTCGCCGAGGTCGCCGAGGAACACGAACACGAGGCCGTAGCGTTCCTCGACCGGGTAGGCCGGCACACGTGCTCTCTTGGGCGGCTGGGTCGGCGTCTTCGTGCCGGCCGGGATCAGCGTGCATTTACCCTCGCCGTTATACTGCCAGCCATGCTGCGGGCAGGCGAGCGTCCCGTCGGTGCAGGTGCCGAGTGACAGGGAAGCCCCGCGATGGCAGCACAAATCGCTCAGGCAGCGGATTGCACCCCCGCTGTCGCGAAACAGGACAAAGTTGCTGTCCAGCATCGTGACGCGCATCGGCGCGTCATCGAGGTCTTCCGCAACGCAGGCGGCATACCAGTTGTTGATAAACATCGCTCGGGGTTCCACACAGGACTTTTGGGCCAGCATACCGATTCCCGGGGGCCGGCGCCGCCAACCCGCGGTCCGCGCTCATGTCGCGGACGCCGCTAATCCCAGTGATTCAATCGACGCACGTAGCTCGCCAGCTCGGCAATCTCGGTGCCGGTCAGGGTTTCGCCGAATGCGGGCATGCTCATCGTGTTATTGCCGCCGCCGCTAATTGCCGCCTCGACGGCGCGCTGGTCGGTGCCGTATATGCCGGTGTACGCGTTGCGTTCGACATGACAGGCCGCGCAGTTCTCGTCGAACAGTTGCGCCCCGTGTGACAGGTCGCCCGTGTCGATCAGGGCGGCGACCGCCGCTTTGGCGTCCGCTTCACCGGTGCCAGATATGGCGCCCGCATCGCCTCGTGCGATGCGGAATCCCATATTCGTCGCACCGCCTGTCTGGGGTCGTCCGGCGCGGACTGTCGTAGTCGAACGCTCGACGAGGTTCAGATACGAGCCGCCGCGGAT
>PVMS01149134.1_pt1 | contig 12564 bp, 12 predicted proteins | sample 1853461 | NCBI WGS metagenome assembly PVMS01 (sample SAMN08582032, study PRJNA380276) | Marine sediment metagenome, whole genome shotgun sequencing project. | isolation source: ocean sediment barecode stripped | collected 2017 | reverse complement strand
GCAGCTTGGCCAGGTGGACACGGTTTCGTTCGCCTCCGGAGAGGTCCTTGACCCGTTTTTGCTGGTCTGAGCCGCGGAAATTGAAGCGGCCGACATAGGCTCTGGACTGTGTCCTGAAATTGCCCACCTGGATGAATTCCTGGCCGTCCGCAATTTCCTCCCATACCGTTCGGTCACCATTCAGGCTGTCGCGGCTCTGGTCGACGCAGGCCAGTTCCACGGTTGAGCCGATGCGAATCTCCCCGCTATCGGCCTGTTCCTGACCTGTGAGCATGCGGAACAGGGTGGACTTGCCGGCCCCATTGCCTCCGATGACCCCCACGATCGCGCCACAGGGAATCGAGAAGCTGAGATCGTCGATCAGCAAACGGTCACCAAAGCCCTTGCTGAGCTTCTCGACTTCGATGACCTGGTCCCCCAGTCGGGGGCCGGGCGGAATATAGATTTCATGAGTCTCGTTACGTTGCTGGTGTTCCTGAGAGTTCAGTTGCTCGAACTGTTGCAGGCGGGCCTTGCTCTTTGCGCGCCGGCCCTTGGGGTTGGACCGGACCCATTCCAGTTCCGCGTGGATGGATCGTTGCCGGGCCTTTTCACGGCTATCTTCCTGTTGCAGGCGTATTTCTTTTTGCTCCAGCCAGGATGAATAATTGCCTTTCCACGGGATGCCGTAACCCCGGTCCAGTTCCAGGATCCACTGCGCGGCGTTGTCCAGGAAATATCGGTCATGTGTGATGGCGACCACCGTGCCCGCAAATTCCGTCAGAAAGCGTTCCAGCCAGCCGACGGACTCGGCATCGAGGTGGTTGGTAGGTTCATCCAGCAACAACATGTCCGGACTGGACAGCAACAGGCGGCAGATGGCGACCCGCCGGCGTTCGCCACCGGAGAGGTGAGCCACCCGGGCGTCCCAATCGGGCAGACGCAGGGCATCCGCTGCGACTTCGAGCGTTCGTTCCAGTTCCCAGCCGTTTGCCGATTCGATGGCTTCCTGCAAGGCAGCCTGCTTTGCCAGCAATTCGTTCATCGTGTCATCGTCCATTGGCTCAGCGAATTTCATGCTGATTTCATCGAATTGCTGCAGCAGGTCGCGGGTTTCGGCGACACCTTCCTCTACGATATCCCGAACGCATTTATTTTCATCGAGCTCTGGTTCCTGTGGCAGGTAGCCGATCCGAATGCCGGGCTGTGGCCTGGCCTCGCCCTCGAAATCCGGGTCGGCTCCGGCCATGATGCGCAGTACGGTTGATTTTCCGGCCCCGTTCAGCCCCAGCAGGCCAATCTTGGCTCCGGGAAAGAAGGAAAGGGAAATATCCTTGATGATGGTTCTGTTGGGCGGGACGACTTTGTTCACGCCGATCATGGTGTAGATGTACTGTGCCATAATTTAGTTAATCCGTGGTTGTGGCGAATTATGCGCCAAGTACCCCCGCTGGTCCAGACTGGCATTTGATGTTTTCCGATGCGGGTTTATAGACCGCCCGGCTTGCAAAACTGGTAGAATTGAGAGTTGAAATCCCGAGCCGCCCGAATCCTGGGAATCCCCCGATACCACAGATAATTTTAGGAAAATTATGTTTGATGAAAGTTTCCGCATTCGCGGATTTGACGATGAGTTGGCCAATGCGATCAGTGCAGAGCAGAACAGGCAGGAAGACCATATTGAATTGATCGCCTCGGAAAATTACGCCAGCCCGCGCGTCTTGGAGGCACAGGGTTCTGTCCTGACCAACAAATATGCTGAAGGTTATCCCGGCAAACGCTATTACGGCGGCTGTGAATTCGTGGACCAGGCTGAAGAATTGGCGCGTAGTCGGGTCAAAGAGATTTTCGGCGCGAGCTACGCCAACGTACAACCCCATTCAGGATCGCAGGCCAACGCGGCTGCCTACCACGCGCTGTTGGATCCCGGAGATACTCTGCTGGGTATGAGCTTGAATGAGGGCGGCCACCTGACACATGGCAGCCCGGTCAATTTCTCGGGAAAGCTGTTCAATGCTGTGCAGTACGGCATCAATAATGAAACCGGCATGATTGACTACGACATCATTGCAGAGCTGGCTGAGAAGCACAGGCCAAAGATGCTGATCGGTGGTTTCTCGGCCTACTCGAGGATTATCGATTGGGCAAAAATGCGGGAAATAGCGGATTCCGTCGATGCCTGGTTCCTGGTGGACATGGCACACGTGGCCGGCCTGGTGGCCGCAGGTGTGTATCCCAATCCGGTTCCGCATGCCCATGTCACCACATCAACCACCCACAAGACCTTGCGTGGGCCGCGGGGCGGCATAATCCTTGCCGGCGGTGATGAAAAACTGGAAAAGGCGCTCAATTCCGTGGTCTTTCCCGGCACCCAGGGCGGACCACTGATGCATGTGATTGCGGCCAAGGCTGTAGCCTTCAAAGAGGCTCTTGAGCCGGGCTTCAAATCCTACCAGGAGGCGGTCGTTAGAAACGCGAAAATCATGGCTGATACCATCATGCAGCGGGGCTACAAGATTGTCTCCGGGGGAACTGACAACCACCTTTTCCTGATTGATCTGATCGGCAGGGAGTTTACCGGGAAGGAGGCTGAAGAGGCCCTCGGCCAGGCCTATATCACGGTCAACAAGAACACGGTTCCCGGCGAACCCAGGTCACCGTTCGTGACCAGCGGCCTGCGCCTGGGAACACCGGCTGTCACCACGCGTGGATTTGACGAGCAGGATTGTACCCGGCTTGCCGGCCTGATCTGCGACGTGCTGGATAAGGTCAAAGACAGTGACGCTATAGAACAAGCCCGTCTGGCTGCGCTGGAGTTGTGTCGCAGGCACCCGGTGTATTCGGGCTGAGCACATGTGGTGTCCGTTCTGCAGCCATGAAAACACCCGGGTGGTCGATTCCCGATTGACCCGGGATGGCATGCAGATTCGGCGTCGCCGTCAGTGCGAAAGTTGTGCTTCGCGCTTCAATACCTATGAAGCTCCGGAGCTAAAAGCACCCCGAATCATTAAATCTGATGGAGCCCGGGAGGCTTTTTCAGAGCAGAAACTGCGAGATGGCATGTTGCGGGCGCTGGAGAAACGACCCGTCGAAACACGTGAAGTGGAACGGGCCATCCGCTCTTTGCTGCGTGATATCAGCAGTGTGGAAGACGCTGAAATTCCCAGTACGCTGCTGGGCGAGTGGGTCATGCGCGAACTGATAGACCTCGACCAGGTCGCCTATGTACGTTTTGCCTCTGTATACAAGAGATTCGAGGATGTACAGGCGTTTCTGTATGTTATCGAGAGGCTGGAACGGGACGCACCCGGCGACGGGGATAAACGTCAGATCTCCCTGCTGGATTCAGCCGGTCGGCACAAGGGCCGGCACAATCAATGAATTTTTCGCGGTTTGACCATCAGTGCATGGCTCGCGCGCTGCGTCTGGCCAGAAAGGGTCTGTACAGCACCCACCCCAATCCCAGGGTCGGTTGTGTGATTGTGCAAGCTGAGGGAGTGATCGGGCAGGGCTGGCATGAGCTCGCCGGTGATCCCCATGCGGAAATCATGGCTCTGCGTGATGCCGGAATGGCTGCAAAAGGAAGCACCGTTTATGTAACGCTCGAGCCTTGCAGCCACCATGGCCGGACACCGCCCTGTGCGGTTGCATTACTGGGGGCGGGAGTGTCACGGGTGGTGATTGCATCGGCCGACCCGAACCCGCAAGTCAACGGTCAGGGCCTGGATTGCTTGAAGGCGGATGGTGTGAAAGTGGAAATCGGCCTCATGGCTGCCGAGGCGGAACAGCTCAACACAGGATTCTACACTCGCATGCGCAAAGGGCGGCCCTGGATCAGGGTGAAAGCGGCGATCAGCCTGGATGGCAGGACCGGGTTGCGCAATGGTGACAGCAAGTGGATCAGCAGCGAGGCTTCGCGCAGGGATGTTCAGTCCTGGAGAGCGCGATCTTCGGCCATCCTGACCGGGATCGGGACCGTGCTGGCCGATAATCCTTCGATGACCGCCAGGCTGGATGGTCTGAAACGGCAACCGCTGCGGGTCATTGCCGACAGCCGTTGGCGGACACCGGTGGACAGCAGAATACTGTCCGATCAAAAAACAGCGGTGATCGCCGGGAACCGTGCGGTCGCGATCCCCCGGGAACTCGAGGAAACGGAAGTGGACTGCCTTCAGCTACCCGCTGACAACGGCAAGACAGGGCTCAGGCCGCTGATGACCGAACTGGCCAAAATGGAAGTGAACGAAGTGCAGGTTGAGGCCGGTTCAGTTCTTTGCGGGGCGCTGATGAGGAACCATTTGGTGGATGAGATTCTGATATATCAGGCGCCCGTACTGTTGGGTGAAGGTGGGCCCGGACCGTTCAGACTCGGCCTGCTTGAATCCATGGACGACAGAACGCATTTAAGACTGTTGGAAACAGCTCATATTGGCAAAGATTTACGGCTCCGGTTCAGTCCGGAATACAGGTCCTGATCATGTTCACTGGAATCGTCAGCACAAAAGGTCTTTTACAGAAAATTTCGCAAACAGGCGGGGACAGCCGCCTTCGGATCGGCTGCGGATTCATGCAAACGGACCCAATCCGGGTAGGAGACAGCATCGCAGTGTCGGGTGTCTGCCTGACCGTATTGGAACCCGGGGAATCCGGCTTTTCGGCCGATGCGTCGAGGGAAACCCTGTCACTGACGACGCTCGGGAAGCTGCAGCCAGGCCGCGAGGTCAACCTCGAATTGGCTCTCGGACTGGAAGATCGTCTGGGCGGACATATGGTGAGCGGGCATGTGGATGGTATGGGGCGTCTGTTGTCGCGCCACGAAGACGGACGGGCCGAACGGTTCGTGTTTGAGTTGCCGCTCAGCCTGGCCCGCTACGTGGCCAAAAAAGGTTCCATTTGTATCGATGGCGTCAGTCTTACAGTAAACGACGTCGAAGGCGCCCGCTTTTCGGTGTGCCTTATCCCACACACGCTGGAAATAACAACGCTGGGCCTTTTGCAGCCTGGTGATGAAGTCAATATCGAAGTGGATCTGATTGCCAGGTATCTCGAACGCCTGGTTAATCCTGCATTGATCGATGATGAAATACCCGCTTCCATTGGGGCGGCTCAGGAGTAGAGAGATGGCGTTGAATTCCACGCGGGAATTGCTGGATGACATCCGAGACGGTCGAATGGTCGTGGTGATGGATGACGAAGACCGGGAAAATGAGGGCGACCTGGTCATGGCTGCTTCGAAAGTGCGCCCGGAAGACATCAACTTCATGGCACGCTTCGGCCGTGGGCTGATCTGCCTGCCGCTGACGCGGGAACGCTGCCAACAGCTTCGGCTGCCACTCATGGTCAATGAAAATCAGGCCCGCTTTGCAACAAATTTCACCGTTTCCATCGAAGCTGCTGAGGGGATCACAACCGGTATTTCGGCTTACGACCGGGCCCACACCATTCGCACGGCCGTCAGACCTGATGCCGCAGTGCAGGACCTTTCTCAGCCAGGACACGTTTTTCCCCTGATGTGTCAACCGGGTGGTGTCCTGACACGTGCAGGACATACTGAAGCCAGCGTCGATCTGGCCATGTTGGCGGGGCTGGAGCCGGCCGCCGTACTGGTTGAAATACTGAATGAAGATGGCTCCATGGCGCGCCGGGCAGAGCTGGAAAAGTTCGCCCATGAGCACAAGCTGAAGATCGGGACCATCGCGGATTTGATTCATTACCGAATGCAAACGGAGAAATCCGTCCGGCACGTTTCCACTCACGAGGTCACGACAGATTACGGGCCGTTCAATTTGCATACATACAGGGATTTGATCGAAGAACGTCTGCATCTGGTCCTGATGCGGGGAACAGTCAACCCGGAAGAACCTTTTATGGTCAGAGTACATGTGCAGAATCCCCTGAGTGACGTGCTGGCCATCCAGCGGCCTGATTTTGGTATGCCTTTGCGCAGTGCGCTGGCCGAGATCGCCGCTGCGAACAGCGGCATGGTCCTGGTGCTCGGCGGGCAAAAAGATGAAGATGAACTGCTGCGCCAGATTCAACAGATTCCAGAGCCTGCGATAGCCCCGAGCGGAGACGACAGGCGTTCGAGAGAATTACGAAACTACGGCATTGGAGCCCAGATCATTGCGGACATGGGCGTGCGCAGAATGCGTGTCCTGAGCGCACCCTGGAAGCTCACCGGCCTGGCAGGATTCGGGCTCGAAGTTGTCGAGTACATTGATACCCTGGGTGACGGTGGAGATCCTGAATGAGAGAATTCGGTAACAGCATAGCTGGCGGTGATCCCAGGCTTGCCATAGTCGCCAGCCGCTTCAATCATTTTGTAGTCGAACAACTGGTCGCGGGTGCCAAAGACGCAATGAAGCGCCACGACATCGATGAAGAACAGCAGATTCTGGTGTGGGTCCCGGGCGCTTTCGAGTTGCCTCTGTTGGCCGATCAGCTGGCTGCTTCAGGCAGCTATGATGCAGTGATTGCCCTGGGAGCCGTTATTCGCGGTGGTACACCGCATTTCGATTACGTGGCAGGTGAATGTGCCGGCGGCCTCAATCGCGTGGCTCTGGATCGCGGCATCCCGGTGTCATTCGGCGTGCTCACCACCGACACCATTGAGCAGGCGCTCGAGCGTGCCGGGACCGGGCAAGGCAACAAGGGTTTCGATGCGGCAGTGACCGCCATTGAAATGGTGGAGACCATGCGGGCAGTTGCAAACCACCTTCAGACACCGCCTGCACCATGACCTCAAGTGGGCGCTTCGAGCCGCGCAAGCGGGCCCGGCGCCGGGCGTTGCAGGCCATATATCAATGGTTGATCACCGGCCAGGAGTCTGCAGAAATTCTCGAACAATTCCGCGCTGCACAGGATTTGAGTCAGGTCGACGAGGAGCATTTCGAGAAGCTGCTCCACGGAGTGACCGCCGACAGGGAAATCCTGGATCAGGCCTTGCAACCGTTTCTGGACCGGCCGATGCAGCAGGTAGATCTGATGGAACGCGTTGTACTGGGAATCGGGGCCTGGGAATTACTGAACTGCCCGGAGTTGCCGTTTAAAGTCGTACTGGACGAGTCTGTGGACCTGGCCCGGCGTTTTGGCTCCGAGCAGGGCCACGGCTACGTCAATGCCGTGCTCGACAAGGCAGCCAGGGTGTGGCGCGCCGATGAATTGCAATAGATGGCATGTCTGAATTTGATCTGATCAGGCGGCTGCAGGAAATCATCAGCACCGGACCTGGCTCAAGTGTGATTGGAATCGGCGACGATGCCGCAGTCCTGGCCGTTCCGCCGGACAGACATCTGGTCGTGACGACCGACACCCTGGTGGAGGGTGTCCATTTTCGCCCAGAAATGCCGGCTATGGACCTGGGTCACAAGGCATTGGCGGTCAATCTGAGTGATCTGGCCGCCATGGGCGCCGAACCTGCGTGGTTTTTTCTGGCCCTTACCGTACCGGCCGTAGATTCAGCCTGGCTCGATTCATTTGCCGAAGGCATGGCGAAGCTGGCTGAATATGCCGGCATCGAATTGGCTGGTGGGGACACCACCGCCGGGCCGCTCAGCGTCACCATCACGGCTCTGGGGCTGGTCGAAAGCGGACAGGCACTGACTCGCAACGGGGCGCAGGAAGGAGACCTGGTGGCAGTCTCCGGAGTACTGGGTGAGGCGGCATTTGCCGGTAAATCCCTGGACGGTGGAACTACGCCCGATGCGACCGCCAGGCGTGCGCTGGACCACCCGATGCCCAGACTGAGTCTGGGGCGGTGTCTGCGGGAGTTGGCTACTTCCTGTATTGACCTGTCCGATGGTCTTTTAGCTGACCTGGGACACATCCTTCATGCATCCGGAAAAGGCGCTGAGATCGAACTGGAACGCCTGCCCGGCGCGGATTGCCTGGATGATCTGGAAGAAACAGATCGACTGCAATTGCAAACGGCCGGCGGGGATGATTACGAATTGTGTTTCACCATTCCTCCGGATCGGGCGAGCGAGCTTGAGCTTATTGCGGAAAAATCCGGCATCGGGTTGACGGTGATCGGAAAGATTACCGCCTCGCAGGAGTTGCTATGCAAAACTCCGGATGGGGCTGTTTACCTTCCTCCCGGAAAAGGCTACGAACATTTCACAGGAGGCAGTCAGTGAGGCCAATACTGGAGCAGGATATGGAAATTCGTCAGGCTGCCCTTGGGACACCTGCAGGGTTTCTGGCCTTCGGCTTCGGCTCCGGGCTTTCCGGTTTTGCTCCGGGGACCATGGGCACACTGGTTGCGGTTCCATTCGCTTTGCTATTGAAACAGTTGCCACCGGTGCTGTTCTGGCCAGTGCTGATTGTTTTGTTCCTGATCGGTATCTACCTGTGTGGTGCAACGGCCAGACGCCTGGGGAAACATGATCCGGGCGGTATCGTGTGGGACGAGATGGTGGGTTACTGGCTGACCATGGCTTTTATTCCCGCCCAATGGCCCTGGTTGCTGGCGGCCTTTATCCTGTTTCGCCTGTTCGACATTCTCAAGCCCTGGCCCATCCGCCAATCCGAAAAGCTGTTCAGCGGCGGCCTGGGGATCATGATCGACGACATTCTTGCAGCCCTCTACGCGATGGGGATCCTGGCCATTTTTCAGGCGTTCTAACACCGAATTACAGCAGCCTTATTTGCATCTCCGCCTAAAGCCGCAAAGACGTACCTTTCAAGTCATGTAGGAGGCCGCCATGCGGGCGACTTGAAGCGTGCAAGGCGGAGCTGCCGGGTGTCTACCTGCAGGATACGCTCGAGACATCCCTGTTCGCTCATAACATGCTCCCGGCATGTTAAGGTCCACACCCAATCTCTCCCCCTGACAAGGCCCGGGTCGCCCGCATGGCGGCCTCCTACAAGACCGGGCAGGCTGAACGAAAACCCTGATCTTCAGCCTCGCTCAAGAGGCATCAAAAGCGTTTTGAATCCAGTTGATCAGGGTCTGACCCTCTTCGTTGCCGATGGCAACCACATCGAAGCGGCAGACCTGGGAAGGGTGGTGTTGCCTGAAGCGCAGAAAATTCTGAGCCGCCATGATAATGCGCCGCTGCTTGGTAACGGTCACGCTCTCAGCGCCACTGCCGTGTGCGTCATTCGCCCGGTAACGGACTTCCGTGAAGACCAGCGTCTGGCCGTCCAGCATGATGAGATCGATCTCACCCATGCGGCAATGAAAATTCCGTTGCACTGTTTTCAGGCCACGCCCCTGCAAAAACGATTCAGCCAGTTGTTCCCATTTGCTGCCTTTCCCATTCATTCTGCGCGTTCATTCTGCAATTTCATTGTGCTATGTAAGATTGATTATCCGTGTTTTGAGCCGGAATGAGCGGTGCCGGGCGCCCGCGGCTGAACACGGCCCAGGCCGGATCCCGTTGTAGGTTTTCATGGTTCCCGGCCCGGTAAATACCGGATTGTCCATTGACACTGAAATCCGGGTCTTTCCTCATCAATTCGAGCCAGGGAAGCAAGTCCCAGGCATCCTGGCCAACGGCAAAAAATGCGGCAAGATTTCCGTCACGGATGCTTTCCAGGTTCGGCATGTCAGCAGCATCGACGTGCTGCAACTGCCAGGGTGTAATCGGAAAGCGAATTCCGTTGAGATCCCGATTGTGCGCCGGATCTGGCTTGCCGGTGTAGACGCGGCCGGTGCTGTACACCGGAATGTCCCCGGCATCGTGAAATCTCAACTGCGGCCGGATCAGTCTGGCCTGGCTGGAATTCGCTGCCAGGAAGATAAGGTCAATATCATTCCTCCTCACCGCTTCGAATTCCAGCGTCATTTGCAGGGTGTTCTCCAACCGTTTTTTACGTGCTTTGCTTTCATCGATTTTCAATATGCGCTCGATCACCGGGCTATGGTCATTATCCGATTCCAGGAAACGTGCCGCTGCAATAATCTCCCTGTCTTCGTGTAGGAATTCGGATTGAAATGCCTCGGCCATTCTCCCGCCCCAGCTGGATTCTGGCGCCAGCACAACCGCGCGCTGGTATTCCGAGTCAACTGCTTGCCGTGCTACCGAAATGGCTTCTTTCTCCTGGGAAAGTGACATTCCAAAAATTCGATCCTGCAAACCTGCCGGAGCGCTGAAAACGCCTGGCAGTTCGTTCAGGGCCAGCACCGGCGTGGCCAGGCCAGCCAGGTTCAGAATGGCTTCAATATGGTCTTTTTGCAGGGGGCCTATGATCCAGTCTGCACCGGCATCCATCGCGCTGAAATAAGCTGCAATGGCCGAATCCGGTTCATCGTCAGTCGCAAAAAAGTAAATTTCAGCAGCGCCTGGATTATCCAGGTAGGCACTCATCAGGCCGTCCCTGATGGCTGCGCTGGGAGCACTCAATCGGCCAGTTTCCGGCAGCAGTACGGCGACTCTTCGGGGTGGTGAAAATTGTTGGCGATAACGCAACCAGATATCCAGTGCGTCAGACTCGGACAGCATGTGGTAGGGGTGGCGTGTTTTCCAAGCAGCCACGGCCTGCGTAACATGATCGGCCACCACCAGGTTTTGCCTGATGACCAAGGCAAGATCCAGCCAGCCAGTGAGTTGCCGCTCGGCTCGGGGATTGTCAGCGCGTACCGCGAGTTCGCCTGAGGCTACATTTTCCAGCGACTCGATCAGATTCAATGCGGCGAGGGGGTCGTAGCTCTGCAAGGAATCACTGAGCATGGCGGCCCGGGAGATATCGCGCGAGAGTGGCCGTGACAGCGATTCCTGCGCTCTGTCCACAAGCCCGGCATAACGGTTGCGGGATGATCTGGGCAGGAATGGCTGTGCATTTTTCAGATGAAGTTCAGCTTCATCCGGCCGTTCCTGGCGCAAAGCCAGGTCCGCCAATACCAGGTCCAGCATGGAACGATCCCAGTTATCGAGATCATCGCGTGAAATCCACTTCAGAAGGTCAGTGGCCGGACCTGGCTTATTGTCCAGCAACCAGGCATCCGCCGCGCGTACACGATAGCTGCTGGCCAGTCCTGCTTCTGCCGCCAGCGCTTCCTGCTGCCAGACGCGGGCGGCCTGCGCGTAATCTCCACTCGCGAATGCCTGTTCTGCTCCGGCATCCTGTGAGGCAGTCGGCGTCGGCGGTCTCGGGCTGGTACTGCAAGCGGAGAGTCCAGCCAGGAGGGCGAGGAAGAGCACTGAGATCAGCAGTGGAAAGGTTTTGAATGTCACTCGATTGGGTTCCGTTTCTGTTGCCATGAATGGCTCGCCCAAAATGATACCGCAAGCCAGCCCGGTTTGATCCATAATATCCAGCCAGATGCAGCGCAAAACCGGATAGGACAAACAGTATTGCCTGAACAGTATTTGTAGCGACTAAGATCTCTTAACATGACTCATGATTTTTCACATCTTTGTCCGCCTTCATGCAATAGGCGGGTCAACCATTTCAGGGGCTGACATGACTACTGCGGTGCTCCATGTCGTAGCAACACCCATTGGTAATCTGGACGATATCACTCTGCGGGCACTCCGTGTTTTGGCCGAGGTCGATATGATTGCAGCTGAAGACACGCGCCGTACCAGGATGCTTCTGTCACATCACGGCATACATACCCCGCTGCTGGCCTTGCATGAACACAACGAGGAACAGCTTGCCCCACAGCTGGTGAACGAGATTGCCGGCGGTAAGTCCATGGCACTGGTGTCGGATGCCGGCACGCCGTTACTGTCTGATCCGGGTTATCGCCTGATTTGTGCTGCTGCCGATGCGGGCATCACTATTTCAGCGATTCCGGGCGCCAGTGCGGTCACGGCCGCATTGTCAATTTGCGGTCTCGCGACTGATCGTTTCGTTTTCGAAGGCTTCCTGCCGCCAAAGCAGTCGGCCCGTCTTGGACTGCTGGCCTCGCTGAGGGAAGAACAGCGCACGATTGTTCTGTTTGAGTCGAGTCATCGAATCGTGGCCAGCCTGCAGGATATGGAGTCGGAACTGGGCGCCGGGCGGCAGGCGGCGATTTGCAGAGAAATGACCAAGCAGTTTGAGACGGTGCTGCGTGGAACGCTTGCCGATCTGCGCCGCCGCCTGGAGGAAGACCCGAACCAGAGAAAGGGCGAGTTCGTCATCGTGCTGTCCGGCGGTGACGCCGATTATCCGGCCGCGGTTGCCACAGCAATGGAACTGGGACGGGCCCTGCAGGAATATCTATCCATGAGCCAGGCGGCGCGGGTGTCTGCGCGGGTCTGCGGTGTTTCGCGACGCGAACTCTATCATCTCCTGGAACAGGAGTGAGCCCGCCCTGGAGTGATATGAGATAATGAATACGGGAGTCGGCCAGGCAATCGCTCCATCTCACGATGGGGAGGAAAGTCCGGGCTCCACAGGGCAGGGTGCCAGGTAACTCCTGGGGGGCGTGAGCCTACGGAAAGTGCAACAGAAAATATACCGCCCGGCTGTTCATTCGTGAATCGCAGGGTAAGGGTGAAATGGTGCGGTAAGAGCGCACCGCGCAGGTGGTAACACGCTGCGGCTTGGTAAACCCCACCTGGAGCAAGACCAAATAGGAAAGCGATGCCGTGGCCCGCGGCGCTTGCGGGTAGGTCGCTTGAGGCCGCCGGTGACGGCGAGCCCAGATGAATG
>PVMS01088486.1_pt1 | contig 12567 bp, 12 predicted proteins | sample 1853461 | NCBI WGS metagenome assembly PVMS01 (sample SAMN08582032, study PRJNA380276) | Marine sediment metagenome, whole genome shotgun sequencing project. | isolation source: ocean sediment barecode stripped | collected 2017 | reverse complement strand
CCCGCGGTGGGCGACGGCGACCCGATGGTCGTCCGAGGCCGCTGCAATGAGGGTCTGCGCCAGATCGCCGACCGTTGCGACGTCGGAGTCGTGGTCTTTCCACGCCTCGGTCGCGATCTCGATCTCCGCCGCGACGAGAGCCTCGAGGAGCGGCCGCAGAGTCGGCGTAGCCCGCCACGCACCGCCCGTGTCCTCGATGAGATGCTTAGCGGCAAGTTCATCAAGCCACCCGAGCAGCCGCTCTGGGGATGAGTACCGCATCCGCAGGAGTGCTACCTCTTGCGTCAACGCCCCCGCGAGCAGGAAGTCTTCGAGAAGGGGCAGAAACTCGAGTGATTCGAGTCCGAGTTCTTGGGCGAGACCGACGAGTCGCTTCCCGTGTTTCGGTCCGATGCCTCTGTATATGGAGAGAACGAGTCGGTCGATTTCCCGCGCTGCATCCTGTGTGATGTTCATGCGGGGAACTTACTCGACTCCAGCGCGGAGGTTGTGAGCTCGGACACTGACTCACCCGGCGCGACGAAGCGGTTGGGAACCGCGTCAGTCGAGGAGAACCGTGAAGTTGAGCGGAGATCGAGCCGATGGATTGGGTATGGCCGAACTTCAAGACGTCACCGATACCCGACCTTCACTCACGATCGTGCTCCCTGCTTATAACGAGGAGGCGATGATCGCGAATACGCTCGATCGGGTGACGGCGTACCTGGTGACGATCGAGGACCGCTACTCGTGGGAAGTTCTTGCTGTGAACGATGGGAGTCGCGACAGCACTGGTGAGATTCTCGACAGGTATGCCGCTTCGAGCGATCGGATTCGCGCGCTCCATCATCATACGAACTTCAACCTTGGCCAGGCGTTGCGTTACGCCTTCGCCAACGCCCGGGGTGATTACACGATCGTCCTTGACTGCGATCTCAGCTACGGGCCTGAGCACATCGGGCTGCTGGCCGACGCCATTGTTGAGTCCCGGGCGAGGGTGGTCATCGCGTCTCCATACATCAAGGGCGGCAAGGTCACCGCAGTGCCGTGGATCAGAGAGAAGTTGAGCCGATGGGCCAACAAGCTCTTGTCCATGAGCGCCAAGGGAAGCTTCTCGACTTTGACCGGGATGGTTCGCGCCTACGACACTGTATTCCTCAAGAAACTGAACTTGAAGGCGTGGGACTTTGAGATCAATACGGAGATCATCTACAAGGCCCAAATACTGCGAGCCCTGATCGTCGAGGTACCGGCCCACCTGGACTGGAGCGATCAACTTGAGGTGCCTGAGCGTGGTTCGAGCATCAGGATCATGCGAGGGATCCTTGGCCAGGGTTTCTCCAGCTTCCTGTTCCGCCCCTTCTTCTACTTCATTGTTCCGGGCCTCGGCGTTCTGGTCCTCGCCACCTATTCGTTGGGATGGACGTTCTGGCACGTCGGCCGCGAGCTGCTCAACGTCCCACCCGGAGCCGAGGCCAGCATCTCCGCGGCTATCGCCCGGGCTTACGCCTTCTCGCCACACAGCTTCTTGGTTGGTGGCGTTGCGTTGCTGGTCGCCATTCAGCTTGTGAGCCTCGGGATCATCTCGGCGCAGCAGAAACGCTACTTCGAGGAGAACTTCCACCTCGGTACCTCGGTCTTCAGCCTGGCGCAGACAATCCGATCCGATCAGGTCAAGCGGTAGTCGGACGCTTCATCAGATCGGGGACGCGCCCCTTGAGGTCTGTTAGAGATTCGACATATTTCCCCAAGGGCGTTGTCTGATACCGGTGATCCCACATGGTGAGAAAGTCGTCCAGGAGATCAAGCTTCTTAGCGGACTCCATGTTCATGCCGGGGAAGAAACCGAGTTCGGGTTCGTCATCACTTCCGAGGAAGTCGAGAGGGTGCAGCAATAACGACGGCACGGTGCCCGCCAGATGGCACATCGTCAGAGCCATTCGCCAATATGCCTTAGCAACGGGTCGGGACTTGCCACCCAGGAACAAGAGATAGCTGAAGTGGATCGGGACCCGGAACAGCGGCATTGTCGTGACCGGCACCTCCGTCATGGGTGCTCCGCTGTTGAGCTCCCACTGGTACGGCTGGTTGGGGCGGACCGCATCCTTCATCGTCCCGAACAGCGCTTTGCGTCGTTCCTTCTCCGCGTCTGAAAGGTTCGATGTTCTCAAGTAGTAGAAACGGCCAACCGGGCTGAGCGCATTGGGGAAGGTGGTGGCGTCATAGGTGTAGCCGAGCGATGCCAGCACCTCCAGCGTGTCCTCGGAAAGACTGAACCCGGGCCCACGGAACCCCATGGGCTGTTGCCCGGTGGCCTCACCGATAGCATCATGGGCCCTGCCGAGATCGTCTTTGAGCTCGGGAAGCGAGTACTGGTGCAACCACGGTTCGTGGAGGTAGCTGTGATTGGCAACCTCGTGCCCGGCTGCCACGATCGAGCGGAGCAAATCTCTGTTCCGGGGCGTCTCGGCGTCCTTGCCAACGAGAAACCACGTTATCTGCCAGCCCCTGTGATCGAGCACTGACAGGGCCCGTGGGACGATGGTTTCAAGGTAGCTGGGGAAGGCCTGCCAGGTTTCGTCACCGTGTGTCTTGAGATACGACCACTTGTTGTCCAGGTCGAGCGAGAGTGGTGCGAGCGTCTTACTTGTCATGCGCCATGTCCTTTGTGGTTGCAGTTTGACAGCGGCCGCCTCGAAGCTCCGGGAAGGCAGCCGCGATGACACCGAGTGTTTCGTCGACGTTGAGAGTTCCGTGGAGGATTTGCGCCGAGCTCACGATCGCCACATTGGGGACTGAGGTCCACACCGGCGGAATCGATAGGGAGTGGTTGATCCCGGATACGGCAAGAACGTGCCGGACCCGTGAGACCCTGGCCTCCACTACCTGCCCTGACGTGAGATCCGGGTACATCTTCTTCAGCGATGCCATGAAGCGGTCGATCACTTCCTCGTCGGACCACTCCCAGGCCTCATCATCGGCGGTTGTGTAGCGGGGGAGGTACACGAGAGTCTTATCGTTGAAAGTGGCAGGGTCGACGAGCGCGCTCATCTCGATTACGCCGGTGAAGGGAAACCCCTCATCTGTGATGTTGGTCACATAGAACCCGCCGAGGGGCCTGTTCAACACCAACGAAACACAGACGATCCCTTGATAGGTGATCCCCTCGAGCGTCCGACGTTCGGCCCTGGTCAAGCCGGTGACGATGCCGGCGATGGTCGGTGCCGGAGTTGTGACGATTACCTTGTCGAAGTGGTGTTGAGCACCGCCAACAAGCGTTGCGGTGACTCCTCCATGTTCGCCTACCGCGACCGACTCAACCCTTGCTTGGGTTATGAGCGCCGCCCCTTCGCTCTCGGCCGCATCGACAAGTGCTTCGAGGATCTGTGCATATCCGCCCGCGGCGTACCCCAGTTTTTCGATCTTGGCTCCGGTGGTTCGGGCGCGGTAGAGCCGCTTCATGATGGCCCAGATGAACGCTGCCGACGCCTTGTCCGCGTTGTCACCGAGTTTCGACCGAAGCAGAGGTCGCCAGAACTCGCGATAGGTCCTTCTTCCCGACCACCGGGAGAGCCATGTCTCGGCTGAGATCCGTTCGAGACGCTTCCAGTTGTTGACCCTGGATGCATACAGCATCGTGATCCCGAGCCGGAACTTATCGACGAGGCGGAGAGACGGGAGCTGTAAGAACTCACGGGTGCTCGACACCGGATAGAGGTTGCCGTTGGCGTAGAGACCGGTAGACGATTTACTCCAGACGACGTTCGAGCCCACACCGATATCTTCCAAGAGTGAAATGAGCCGGGTGTCGGTTGGCAGGATGACGTGATAGTGCTTGTCCCATCGTGTGCCCGCGATCGGCCAGCTGACTGCCAGGCCCCCGGGATCGGTGCCCGCCTCCAACACGGTGACCTCGTCTCCCTCGCTGGCCAGGCGACGTCCCAACTCCAAGCCGAGGACCCCGCCGCCGACTATTCCCCAGTGTGTCTTCGATACCACTACCTGTTCCCCCAAGTGCTTTGCCGGCGGCCTGTTCGTTCCTTCATAAGTGGCTCCACGTGAGGAGGTGGTCCACGATGCGTTGCGCGGTGTGGCCATCGCCATAGAGGTCCGGGTGTGGCGGCCGGTCGCCGAGAGCCGTCTTGACTGCCGTCTCGATCGCCGCCGGGTCAACTTCAGTCAGACGATTCCATCCTGTAGCGACGGTCTCCACCCACTCCGTTTCGTTGCGGAGGGTCACACACGGCGTTTCCAACCAGTAGACCTCTTTTTGCAGCCCTCCCGAGTCTGTCATGACCGCGGCAGCCCCTTTCACCAGAGCTATCGCCTCTGCGTGGCCTACCGGGTCGATAACGCGGACACCTGTCGGTGTTCCATGTCTGTCGAGCATCGGCCGGGTGCGTGGGTGCGCGGGAAGGATCACGGGGTACATGGAGGCAACTAGTTCAAGTCCTGCCATGATCGACTTGAGGCGTGCTTCGTCGTCGGTGTTCTCGGCCCGGTGGATCGTGGCAAAGAAGTACTTGCCGGCCACGACGGAATGGCGCTTTAGGGTTTGCGCGACGTCCACGTTCCTTAGCGTCCACCGGAGCGAATCTTGCATCAGGTCGCCAACGATGTGAACGCCGTCGACAATCCCCTCCCGGCGGAGATTGTCCGCGGCAACGATGCCGGGGCAGAATAAGATGTTGGCCAGATGATCGGTGACGACCCGGTTGATTTCCTCAGCCATAGCGCGGTTCCCCGACCGCAACCCGGCCTCGACGTGTGCCACGGGGAATCCGAGCTTGGCTGCGGACAATGCGGCGGCCAGTGTGGAATTGGTGTCGCCATGGGTGATGACGATGTCCGGAGACTCCGCCTTCAGGACCCGGTCGAGTTTCGCGAGCATCGCGCCTGTTTGGGCACCGTGGGAGCCGGAGCCGACTCCGAGGTGATGCAGCGGCTCCGGGAGGTCCAACTGCGAGAAGAATAGGTGGGACATCTCATCGTCGTAGTGCTGGCCTGTGTGGATCAGCCCCCCCGATATCCCACTCCGTGCGGAGATCTCACGATACAAAGGGGCCGTTTGCACGAACTCCGGCCGCGCTCCGACGACTGTGAGCGTCTTCACCGACATACAAAGTGGGGGGAGGTGGTGGGCGCGCACCTCCGGAGGAGCTCCTCGGCCATTTCGAGCACCCCGACGCCATCCGCCAATGAGACGACGGGTGCGGCATCGTCCCCAAGAACGGCGTCTCGAAACGCGGTGAGCTCTGCGACAAGGGGCTCCCTCTTTTGGATTGCATAGGTGGTGCGATTGCCTTCGGTGACACCCCGCAGCCGGCTGATGTCTTCCCGTTCCGTCAAGACCTCGCCGTTCTCGTGAAATGTCAGGTCTGCCGACAGCAAATCGGCGACAAAGGCGCCACGTGTGCCCAGGACGGTGACTCGTCGATCCTTGACCGGAGTGACCCAGTTGACCGTCATGGTCGCGACGATGCCGGACTCCAGGACTCCGATTACCTCGATCAGATCCTCCTGATCTCCGGTCACCACCGACTGGGAGACCGAATGCATGGATTCGAACGGCCCGCACAGCCAACGGATCAGATCGATGTCGTGGGTAGCCAGGTCAAAGACCACCCCGACGTCGGCGATCCGGGTTGGGAAGGGACCAACTCGTCTCGTCGATATCGAATAGACATTGCCGAGTTCACCGAGACCGAGTCGCTTCCGCATTTCCAGTAGAGCCGGATTGAACCGTTCGACGTGGCCGACCACCCCGATGAGCCCAGCGTTGTCGAACGCCTTTGCCAGGTTCCGGGCGGCGGGAACACTATCGGCCACCGGCTTCTCGATGAGAGCATGCACCCCGGCCTCCGCCAGCTTGAGCCCGACCGTCTCGTGGCTATTGGACGGAACGACGATTGACGCGGCATCAATGCCCATGGCAATCAGCGCCTCAACGTTGTCCACCACCGGGATGTCGGAGGCGACCCGTCGCACGTCTCCCGCCGGATCGGCCGCACCTACGAGCTCGACACCATCCATCTGCCGCCAAATACGAACGTGATGGCGTCCCATTGCCCCTAGCCCAGCTACCCCCACACGTAGTGTCATGTCTGTTCTCCCTCTACGATCGCGTTGACCACGCTTGTGATTTCTGTCTCAGTCAGATCCGGACGAACGGGTATCGACAGCACTTCCGCCGCTGCAGTGTCAGTTTTTGGGAGCGGTGCCGAACCGGCGAATTCGGCGAACGCCGACTGCCGGTGACACGGGATCGGGTAGTAGATTCCACACCCGATTTTGGCCTTACTGCATGCCGCGACGACGTGATCCCTTCTTTCCGTGCGAATCGTGTATTGGTGATAGACGTGATGAACCGAATTCGGGACTTCGGGGGTGGTCACGATGCCCGCAAGCTGCTTGTCGTACGTCGCAGCAATCTCACGACGACGACTGTTCCATTCCCCGAGATTGCGCAGCTGCACCCTCCCGATGGCGGCACCTATGTCCGTCATGCGGGCATTCATCCCGACGCGCTCGTGGTGATAGCGCTTCTCCATCCCGTGATTGCGGAGGAGCCGGATCGTTTCCGCGAGTTCGGGGTTGTGGGTGGTGACCATCCCGCCCTCACCTGTCGTCATGTTCTTGGTCGGGTAGAAGCTGTAGGTGCTCAGGTCCGAGAGGGCACCGACCGGTTGGCCGTCACGCATCGCTCCATGGGCCTGGGCCGCGTCCTCAATGAGGTGGAGGTCGTGGGCGTCTGCTAGCACGGCTATCTCGCTCATTGCTGCCATGTGACCGTACAGATGGACTGCGACGATGGCTCTGGTGCGAGGGGATATCAGTGATGCCACGTGGGTCGGGTCGATGCAGAACGAAGCCGTTTCGCAGTCGGCGAACACGGGGACACCGCCGGTCAGAACGACGGCGTTTGCGGTCGCGGCGAACGTGAACGATGGCACGATCACTTCGTCGCCCGGCTCGATACCCACTGCCTGTAGGGCTAGCGCGATTGCGAGAGTTCCGTTGGAGACGGCGATCGCGTTGCCCGCGTCGAACTGGTCGGCAAACTCTTGTTCGAATGTGGCAACCTCGGGTCCCTGCGCAATCATCCCGGACCGCAAGACACGGGTGACGGCGGTTACTTCCTCTTCCCCGATGATGGGTGACGCGAGGTGGATCATGCGGCGACCTCCTTCAACCCGCTTGTATGCATCTCGTACCTGGTTCCCGAAGGGCTGACCCACGATGTGCTGTCCGGTTCCAAACGCTGCCCGTCGCGGTCGACCCAACCGAGGTTTCTAGCCGGGACTCCTGCGACCAGTTCATGGGAGAGAACATCACGGGTGACTACGGCACCTGCCGCGATCATCGCCCACCGGCCGATGGCGACACCGTCCACAATGGTGGCGTTGGCGCCGACGCTTGCTCCATCGCTGATGGTTACGCCCGCGGCCTGCCAGTCAGACGCCGACATCGGCTGGAAGGTAGGGGAGACGGCGCGAGGGGTACGGTCGTTGGTAAAGATGGCACCCGGGCCAATGAATACGCCGTTTCCTAAGGTGGCGGGTGCGAACAGCAGCGCCCCGTTTTGGATCTTGCATCCGTCGCCGATGATGACCCCGTGGTCGATGAATGCCCCACCACCGACGATGCAGTTGGCGCCGATAACTGCATCCCTACGGATATGAGCCAGGTGCCACACCTGCGTGCCGGCGCCGATGGCCGTCCCCTCCTCGACCCGAGCGTCGTCAGCGATCATTTTCAGCCTCCGGATTGTTGCCGGCTGATGCCATGGCAATCTTCACTTTCTTGCTAGCTTGCACGTCGTCCCTCGTAGATCGTGATGCCTGCGAATTCCGCTACTTCTTCAAGCCCGTCGGCAACGATCCGCTGTGTCAGAAATTCTCGGTCAACGTCGCCGTGAAACTCTCTGGAGTAGACGAGTCTGTAGTCCTCGCCGACCGCAACGGCCTGGCTGAACACCTCGAGCGCGTCGTCGAGGGTGGACTCGCCGGGGCGTGCTGAAGGCAGTGGAACGATGTTGTTCTCGGGGAGCTCGTGATAGCCAAACCGTTTGTCTCCGCCTGGCAGCATCGTTGCGTTGACCGGATTCAGGTAGTACTCAACGGGACGCGCGATGTACCAAACCATGGCGATGGTGGATCGTTGATCATCGTCGGCGATGTAGGCAGCGACGCCACGGGCGTCTTCTACCTGATGGTCGGAGATCGTGAGCCGGCCGATCATCGCCACCACCGCGATTCCTGCCAAGGTGACCGCCGCAATGTTCTTGGTATTGCCCGGTGTCATGCTGTAACCAATGGCCAGCCACAGGGCTACTGGAAGCACCAGCCAGGCGAGGTAGCGAACCCTGAAGGCGGTGCCGATGGTGAACGACAGCACCGATAGCAGGGCCATGGGAACCACCATCGGGGTCAACAGGTTGATTCGCCACTTTCGCGACATCCCCCTCCAACCGTTGTAGCCCAGGTAGCCGGCGGCGAGCGCAATTGGAATGGCCCACGGAAGTGCGTTGGTTAGCGCGTCGCTGCTTGCCATCTCGTGGAGGTCCCGTGTCGAAGGCCCGAGCGTGAAGCCGGTAAACAGTGAGAAGCCGGCGTATCCGATCGCTGAGAGATTCCCGACCCGTGCATCGAGACTGGCCGCATCGAGATCCAGGTCTGCGGTAGAGGCGAGTAGTAGCGGTACGAGAAGGACGAGGAGAGCGGTGTGAGATATCAGCCAGGGACGGATCGATCCGAGGGTGCGCCGGTTGAGCAGGGTGACCGTCTCGGCGCTCACCGCGGCCAGGGCAAACATGTAGTGCGTGTAGAGGCCGAACAAGATGGCTGTGACAAACACCGCCCAGGCACGGCCCGCGTTTGTTTCGATGACATCCCAGGTGGCCAGCATCAGTAGCCCGGCGGCCAGCACGTAGAGCCCGTACGCCCGCCCTTCTTTGGACAGCAGAACCAGGAGCGGGGCTAGGGCGACGGCCAGAGCCGTCCCGATCTCGACTGCCGGGCTGAAGCGGCGGCCGAGACGTCCCGCCAACCACACGGTTGCGATGCCGGCGACAACGGCGATCGCTCTGCCGGCACCGTCGCCAAGTCCTCCAACGATGAAGGCCCGGAAGATGAGGTGAAACAAGGGTGGAAACCCGTCCCCGATGGAGAGGATCTCTCCTGCCGGAAGATGGACAATTGACAGTTCCCACAGTTCATCCACTGAGTAGCTCTGATATCCGATGTCCACCAGCCGGACGAAGGCGCCAAGACCCAACACCGCCCACATTGAGCGCCGTATCTCGAAGATCTTGCCCGTCTCCCTGCTACTCGCCATCTGCATGTCGATCCCGCCACGACCTGTTCGGTTATCCAGCCCTGTGAAATGCCCCGGTCGCTCGTGCCCCAACCGTCTCCGGTCGCTTTGATAATCACCAGCCACCTACGGACAACATAGCTATGCAGATAGTGGTGGACCAGCTACGCGGTGCGGTCTTTAACCTACTGTGAGTTCCTGTTCATTGGAGACTATCAGTAGTGGGTAGCCGTGGCTGGATCCACTCGGTTCAGTTCGTTCTTGGGCGACCGGGTTTACCGCGTCGTCATTGGTGCGTCGCCGCCGATAAACTCCTGTGTCATGCACTTAGATCCCACACCAGACAGCGTCCGACTCCTCATGGAGCGCGGCGTCGACGGCCCTGTGACCATGCTCAATCTGCTCCGCTTTCGCGATGAGGCGGACTACTCGTCGTTTCCCGACCTTGCCCCGGACGCACCGATAAGCGGGCGTGAGGCGTATCAACGCTATGCCGAGCACACACGATCGTTCCTGGCTGCTGTCGGAGGTGAGGTCCAGTTCCTGGGAGCCGGAGGGCTCAATCTCATAGGCCCGGCTGAGGAACGTTGGGATCTGGTGATGCTCGTGCGACAAGAGAGTGTGCAGTCGTTCCTGGCAATGGCGCAGAATCCGGAGTACCTGGCAGGAATCGGGCATCGGTCTGCCGCCCTGGAGGACTCCCGGTTGCTGCCGATCGTCGAAGTCGGCCAGATCTAGTCGCGAACGGTCGACCGGTCGCGGTCGACCGCCACCCAGCGTCGGATCGGCTCGCCCCAGCTGCGGTCGTGTTGGCGCAACTCGTCCGCCGTCTTGTCGTAGAGAGCTGCTGTTGCCCCGTACTGGTCGCGAAAAGCTACGACGCCCGTCTTTGGAGTGCCCCTACTGCCCCTTGTACTCGGGGGGTCGCTTTTCGACGAAGGACTTGATCGCCTCGGCCAGATCATCGGAGTAGAGGAAGGCTGCGTTCCACAAGGCCACGTGGTCGAGATCCAGCTGCACCTGGCGTTGTCGGGATGCGTTCAACACTACCTTGCTGCCCTGAACGGCCAACGGGGAGTTCGCCGCGATCGCACCCGCCATATCGAGTGCCGCCGCCAACACTGCATCGGCATCGTCGTACACGCCGGTCACGTATCCCATCTCGAGTGCCTCGGTGGCGTCCCAGTCACGTCCGGTGTAGACGAGTTCCGCGACACGACCGGGGTCGATGATGTTGGGCAGCCGCTGCAGGGTGCCCACGTCGGCCACCATGGCGATCCTGGTTTCTCGTACCGAGAACACGGCATCGCCGGCCGCCAGGCGGATGTCGCAAGCGGTCGTCAGATCCACACCGGCACCGATGCAGTGGCCGTGGACTGCGGCGATGACCGGTTTGGCGTTGTCGGCCACAGAAGAGAACGTCCGCTGCATCAGCTTGATCTGGTGATAGGTATTGAGCCGTTTGGCTACGTCCGATGGTGACTGTTCGCCGCTGATCGCCGCAATGTCACCGCTCATGATGGCGGGTCCAAAAGCGATCAGGTCAAGGCCGACGGTGAATGATTGGCCCCTGGCGGCAACAACGATGACTCGAACATCGCCGTCTTCGCTGAGTGCGTCCATCACCGCAGGGAACTCGGTCCAGAAGGCCGGGGCCAGGGCGTTCCGCTTCTCGGCTCGGTCGAGCCAGACGACGGCAATGTGGTCATTCCGTTCGACCGAGATCACATCGGACGGGGGATAGGTGGATTCGCTCATCCAGTCAGGGTAGAACTTCGGCATCGAGCACCGCTTGTGGGGTGTCCAGGCTCAACCATGAGCGACCGTCCTCACCCCAGCTCGACCAGAGCGTTTCGTCGACTGGGCTCGCCTCGATGACCGTCAGCAGATGGCGGAGTTTCATCTTCCCCGACGCCAGGACCTCCGCCAACGGCTGGTGACAACTCCGACGGTAGAGGGCACAGGTGACTTGCGGGTGTCCGTTTGCCTGCGGAACTACGGCGTCGCCGGGAATCTCCAGCAGTCGTCGGATCGTTGTTGGCTGCAACAACGGCTGGTCTACGGCGACGAGGAACACGTCGCCCGAATCGAGGTGGTCGAACGCGGTCAGGAGGCCAACCGCCGGCCCGCCTCCGAGACCGGCAATGTCAGAGATAGCAGCCAGGCCATCCGGAGCGGTATCTCTACCAACGACCAGTACCTCCAGCCCCGCTGCTGCGAGGGCCCGGGAGACATGATCGATCATCGGCCGCCGGCGTAGTTCGACAAGGGCCTTGTCACGGCCCATGCGATGCGATTGCCCACCCGCCAGGATTACTCCGGTCGTCCTACTCATGAGCCATAGGGTATCGGGATGGCGGCGGCCCGCATATGCGATGATTGATCAAGATTCGCCGGTGTATGGTCGATAATGAGCGCTAGATCGCTACGGGAGTAACTAATCGTGAAACGCTTCATTCCTCTAATCATGTTGCTGGGGCTGGTGCTGTCCGCCTGCACTATCCGATTCGATATTGGCATAGATGTAAACGAGGACGAGTCGGGCACGTTTGCGCTGTTCATGGGTTTTGATGAGGAATTCCAACAGTTGGCTGATGAAGGCGGCGGTGAGGGGTTCAGCCTCACTGAAGGCCTCGAGGATGTACCTGAAGGCTGGACGGTTGAGAACGTAGTGGAAGACGAGTTCGAGGGTGTCAGGATCTCGACAAACTTCGAATCTTTCGACGACCTCGATGCGAAGCTCGCCGAGCTGGGCGATACTGCCGACACCGGTGTGGGCACAGACTTCCTGTCCGATTTTTCGCTCACCCATGAGGGTGACGAGTTCCGTTTCGACGTCGATGTCTCAGGGCTGGACGAGGGTCTTACCGACGCCGTCGGCGACTCGGGCGGCGAAGACCTCTTCTCCGGAATCGACCCGGCTTCCTTCTTTGAGGATCTGTTTGAGATCCGCTTCAAGTTGACCCTCCCCGGCACGATTGGTGACAACAACGCCGACGAGGTCGATGGCAACACGCTGATTTGGAACGTCGACCTTGCAGACGAAGGTGGCACGTTGAGGCAACCTCATCGACCGCCGGGGGTAGCTCGGCATTGATCCTCGGCATCGGTGCGGTCGCCGCAGCGGTAGTGATCGGAGTTGGCGTAGTCGCCGTGCGCCGTCGCAAGGATGAGGCCGCGGTGAACGCGGTCAACAACACCCCGATGTCAACAGAAGCCCCGCCTGTCAACCCAATCGAGGATTAGGCCCCGAGGGCCAACGGTTCACGGCTT
>PVMS01065539.1_pt1 | contig 12567 bp, 11 predicted proteins | sample 1853461 | NCBI WGS metagenome assembly PVMS01 (sample SAMN08582032, study PRJNA380276) | Marine sediment metagenome, whole genome shotgun sequencing project. | isolation source: ocean sediment barecode stripped | collected 2017 | reverse complement strand
GTTGCGAATTATCCCCTAATTGTAAAAGCCCTGCGGACCGACTGGCCAAGTCGGTGCGACATTGTTATCAGCAACACTGATGCTTCAAAACTAAAAAGTGCTTCACACCACCTGCAGTTTCTCAAAGAATCCCGCGTAATAGTCGTCCTCTCTCCCCCCTAGTTTCCATTTCTAAATGGCCCTTTTTCCGGTGAACTGCGTTCTCCGCGGGTTTTTACCTTCGACGTACGCAAAGTACGCCTCAGATAAAAACCCTTGTGCGGCCTTGTTCACCAAAAAAATGGCTCATTTATAAACGGAAACTAATGGGCAATAATTTTAAACAAAAAAGGCTTTCTGCGGGCTAATATATTTAGCCCCACAGAAAGCCTTTTTATAACAATATTTCTTTTTGTTTTCGATTCAGAAATGAAATCCTTTTGCCTTGAGCCTTATGCCTTGTGCCTGGCGCCTTTTATGTTCCGATATCCCAGGATACCAGGTACTTTTTCTGTTCCGGGGTCAACCGATCGATTTTGGTACCCATGGCCGCCAGTTTTTCTTTGGCAATTTGACTGTCAATTTTCTTGGGAACCGGATAAACCTGTTTGTCCAGTGGTTTTTTATTCTTCACCATAAATTCGATGCTCAGCGCCTGGTTGGCAAAGCTCATATCCATGACACTGGAAGGGTGTCCTTCCGCGGCTGCCAGATTAATCAATCGGCCCTCACCCAATACATTGATCCGGTGCCCATTTCCTAAAGTAAATTCTTCTACAAATTCCCGGATCATACGGCGTGATTTTGCAATGCGTTCCAAACCCGGCAGATCTAATTCAACGTTAAAATGACCGGAGTTGGCCACAATAGCCCCATCTTTCATGCGTAAAAAGTGATCTTTGTGGATAACGTTAATATTGCCGGTAAGCGTGCAGAAAAAATCACCGATCCGGGCAGCTTTGCTCATCGGCATGACCGTAAGCCCGTCCATAACCGCCTCAAGGGCCGGCAGCGGATCGACTTCAGTGACAATCACTTTGGCCCCCAGTCCGCGAGCTCGCATGGCGACACCGCGGCCGCACCAGCCATAACCGCAAACCACAAAATTTGTTCCGGCCAGCAGGCGGTTGGTTGCACGGACAATGCCGTCGATCGTGCTTTGCCCGGTGCCATATCGGTTATCAAAAAAATGCTTTGTTTGAGCGTCATTTACAGCGACGATCGGATACTGTAAAACCCCGTCAGCGGCCATACTTCTGAGCCGGATGATACCCGTTGTTGTCTCTTCAGTCCCCCCCTGAACCCCGGATAGGAGCTCGGTGCGCTCAGAATGCAGAATGGATACCAGATCGGCACCATCATCCATGGTAAAGCGAGGCTTGGTGTCAAGCACGGCATTGATGTGCTTGTAATAGGTCCGGTTATTTTCGCCCTTGATGGCAAAAACAGGTATTTTATCATGTTTAACAAGGGATGCGGCCGCATCATCCTGGGTGCTGAGTGGATTAGAGGCACACAATGCAACTTTGGCACCACCGGATTTCAGCGTCTGCATCAGGGATGCGGTTTCAGTGGTCACGTGCAGGCAAGCACCCAGGCGCACGCCTTTCAATGGTTTTCTTTTTCAAATCGTTTTCGGATGCGGTTTAAAACCGGCATGTTCTGATTGGCCCATTCAATCCGCAGCGCACCGCCTTTGGCCAACTTGATATCCTTAACATCATATTTCATCAGCAATATTTCTCCTTTATAAATCTAAAGACCTAATTTTTCTTTCAGAACCTTGGCAATATCGGTATTCTCCCATGAGAATTCCGGTTCGTTGCGGCCAAAATGACCATAGGCGGCTGTCTTGCGATATATCGGACGCAACAGATCCAGATATTCGATAATTGCCGCCGGTCTCAAATCAAACACTTCGGTGACAAGTTCCTCCACCTTTTTTTTGGGAATCACACCGGTGCCCATCAAATCGACCATCACCGATACGGGTTCAGCTATCCCGATGGCATAGGCGATCTGGATTTCACATTTTTTTGATAGCCCTGCAGCAACAATATTTTTGGCAATATGCCTTCCCATATAAGAAGCGCTGCGATCGACCTTGGATGGATCCTTGCCGGAAAAGCAACCGCCGCCATGGCTGCCCTGCCCGCCATAGGTATCCACAATGATTTTACGGCCGGTCAGGCCACAATCTCCCATGGGACCTCCGATCACAAACCGACCTGTGGGATTGATAAAATAGCGCGTATCACCATCGGTCATCTCCTGCGGAATGACTTTCTTTATCACTTCTTCGATGATCGCATCTTTTAGATCATCATAGCCCACATCCGGCTTATGCTGGGCGGATATCACCACGGTATCCACCCGCTTGGGTGTGCCGTTTTCATATTCAACGGTGACCTGGGATTTACCGTCGGGTCTTAAAAAATCCAGGGCACCATTTTTGCGAACGGTGGCCAGCTGGTTACAGAGTTTATGAGCGTACAAAATCGGCATGGGCATCAGCTCCGGGGTTTCATCGGTGGCAAATCCGAACATCAGGCCCTGATCTCCGGCTCCCTGTTCTTTATATAAACCTTGTCCGGTATTAACGCCCTGGGCAATGTCCGGGGATTGGCGGTCTATACTGGTAATCACCGAGCATGTCTGACAGTCAAATCCCATCTGCGATGAGCGATACCCGATGTCACGTATGGTATCGCGGACGATCTGAGGCATATCGACATAACATTCGGTCGTAATTTCCCCGGATATAAAAGCGAGCCCCGTCGTTACTAACGTTTCGCAAGCCACCCGGCAGTTTTTATCCTGGCCAATAATCGCATCCAGAATGGAATCTGAAATGGCATCGGCGACTTTATCCGGATGACCTTCGGTCACGGATTCGGACGTAAATAAATATTTATCCATCTCTATCTCCTTAATTGGATTTATAGAAGGCCTTTAATCGTTAAATTAAAATCCTTGATAAATTATTAAACCCTCTAGTTTAATTGAAATCCGAAAGATAAGCAAAGCAAAAAATTATTTAAATTTTGGGGTTCTTAAAACAACTGCCCTAAAATGTCAAGGCCGCCAGCGGACGGCTATATTCGATGAATTTAAAGTGCTAACGGCATTGAGTGCGAAAGGTGATTCACATCCAGCATGAGTCAACGACCACCCGGTTTGGAAAACCCAATTAAGTGGTTATTGAATTTGAAAATACTGCAGAACTGTTTTAGTATAAAGTAACAAGAAAAATCCTTCACTACCATCATCTCTAAAACAGCCAACAAAATGGGTTCAATCAATCTGCGGATTGAAAATCCATACGGTGTCTATTGACTGTGAATTTTAGACCAAACAAAATTTTACTTGGATATACACTTTTAGCAATCCATCTGCTTTTTGTATTACTTATCCAGCAAAACAGCTCGGCACAACCAACTCCATCAACAGACGATCCGGTCCGCATCCGGACTGCCTGGTCGGTTGAACGCGCGCGACCCGGAGAACCGGTCGCACTCGCCATCATTGTCGATATTAAAGACGGCTTTCACATCAATGCCGATGCGAGCCAAGTTCGATCGTTTGAAGACTTCAAACCCTATCCCACCCGAGTCCAGGTGATGGCTGCCACCGAAGGCGTTACCATAGAGACCGCTCGATTCCCGCCGGCAAAACCGATTAAAGTAGACTATTCCAGCGGAGCGCTGATGTCATTTGAGGGCCGTGCCATCATCTACCTGCTGATGAAACTGGATGAACAGATAATGCCGGGATCGATAGGACTGGAAATAAAGGTAGAATATCAAGCCTGTTCGGACAGATACTGCCTGTTTCCACAAAAAAAGCTATTGAAAGAAACGCTTTCCGTGGTCGAATCCGGGGCAACCCTAGCAAAAATAAATCAGGAACTGTTTGCGGATCTCGACTCCGGAGCGTTGATACCATCTTCAGAAACGGTTGACTTTAACCTCTTTGGCTGGGAGTTTTCCATCAATACATCATCGGGATTTGGATGGATGGTGCTGCTGCTCATAGCGGCTTTTGGGGGTTTGCTGCTGAACTTTACCCCGTGCGTCCTGCCGCTGATTCCCATCAAGATCATCAGTCTATCTCATGCCGCCCAGGATCGAAAAAGATGTTTTTTTCTCGGATTAGCAATGTCTATGGGCGTGCTGGTGTTTTGGATCGGCGTTGGCATCTTAATCGCTCTGGTCAGTGATTTTACCGCCACCAATCAATTATTCCAATATCCGCTTTTTACGATCCTGGTCGGCGCCATCATTGGAATCATGGCACTCGGCATGTTTGGTTTCTTTTCGGTACGCCTTCCCCAATTCATCTACCTGATCAATCCTCAGCAAAATAGCGCTCAGGGATCTTTCGGGCTGGGCCTACTGGCAGCCGTATTATCAACGCCCTGTACAGCTCCTTTTATGGGGGCCGCAGCCGCCTGGGCCGCTACTCAAACCCCGCTGACCACCCTGACCACTTTTGCCGCCATCGGTGGGGGCATGGCCCTGCCTTATCTGATTCTTGCGGCGGCTCCCAAACTGGTCAATCGGATGCCGAAAGCAGGGCCCTCCGGTGAGTTGATCAAGCAGGTGATGGGCCTTTTTATGTTAGCAGCGGCTGCCTATTTTTTAGGCGTCGGCATCGGTGCCCTGCTGAGTTCTCCACCCAACCCTCCGAGCAAAATTTACTGGTGGCCGGTAATGGGTTTCGTTGCAAGCGGAGGCTCCTGGCTGGCCTACCGCACCATGCGCCTTGCCACAAAAAAAATAATCAAAACGGTTTTTGTCAGCCTGGGTGTAATTTTGATTGCCTTACCGATCTGGGGGGCCGTGCGGCTGTCCGGGGAGGGGCCTATTGACTGGGTTTATTACACGCCCGAGCGCTTTGACCAAGCCGTGAAACAAAGAAAAATCGTGGTAATGGATTTTACAGCCGAGTGGTGTTTAAACTGCATAGCGCTCGAAGAGAGTGTTCTTCACGATCATAAAATTACCGATCTGCTTGCAAATGAAGATATCATACCGATGAAGGTCGACATCACCAGCAACAACCCTGCCGGAAAAGCAAAACTCAAAGAGGTTGGCAGTCTGACCGTACCTCTGATTGTTGTTTTCGCACCAGACGGCAAGGCCGTCTTTAAAAGCGACTTTTATACGGTGAATCAGGTTTTGAGAGCAGTGCAAGAAGTTCTTGAAAATCCAGGCTAAATTAAATCGCTATTAATGAATAAAAAAATTTTCATATCTATCATCCCTTCATAATAATCCCGAGTCCTGAAGAAGCTTTTTGATGAGTTGATCGGCATCTTTGGCGCCGCCGACTTTGGAATAAAAAACTTTGTGGCTGCCATCATTCATAATTCGGATACAAATAAAAAACGGGGTTCGAACTTCGCCAATCTTCTTGTGGATGGAAAAATTACCGTCCGGGAAAAGGGGAAACGGTATATTATAGGTCTTTTTAAAATATTGATTATAGGAACACACCTTTGGCTGTCAAGGTTGGTTTTACATCATTTCTCTGCGGGAATATGCTTGCAAAGATATTGCGACTGTGCTAATCGAAAACGCTTTAAACAGGTTCTTTGGTTCTAATGAATCACTATGGTTTTTAATTATAAAAAAAATCAAGCCTGGGCCGAAAGCCTTTCAATCGTAATGCAAATCGGCCTGACAATGGCCGGTTGTATCGTTTTTTGCTTTTTTATCGGATTGTATCTGGACAAATGGTTGGGAACAAAAGGAATTTTTGTAACCATCTTTATCATTTTAGGGGTCGGCGGCGGGGCAATTACCGTTTATCGGCAAATTTCAGAAACACTTAAAAACCCGCCGGAAAACACAAAAGATTCAACAAATGGAAGCCGTTAAGCAGGTCCAAAAAAAATACATCACTCGAGCACTGACCCTGTCCATCATTGTCGGGCTCCTTTTTATCCTGATGGGCCAAAAATCGATAGGCAAGGGTTTGGTGCTGGGAACGGTCTTCAGCGTGCTCAATTTTATCTTAATGGGCCAATCTATTAAGTGGAAATTAGGCCACTCAAAAGCAAAAACGCTTTCTATTGCAATGGGCTCCATTTTTTTCAGATACCTTCTATTGGCTATACCGCTTATTGTAGCGATCAGATTTGAGCAGTTTCATTTAGTCGCAGCCGCCCTGGGCATCTTTATGATTCAGCTTGTCATTCTGGCCGATCACATACGAACACTTATTCCCTCCATTCGAAGAAAACAAATTTAGTCAGAAACGTTATGGGCGAACTTGGAAAGTTACATCAACTCATCATTCCGGTTTTTGGACACAACATTACCATAAATCTTGAAGTTGTGGTCATGACATGGATTGTCATTGCGCTACTGATTATACTGGGCCTGTTTGCCAGTTATAAAAGAAAAATACTTCCCCGACCCATTCAGGCCCTGGGGGAATTGATTGTATCCATGTTATACGGCCTTACGGAGGATGCGATGGGCAAGGAACTGGCCAAAACCTATGCCCCCCTCATATGTGCCCTGTTCATGTTTCTGCTTGTATCCAACTGGCTGGGCATGATCCCGCACCTTGAGGAACCGACGAAAGATCTGAATACGACTTTAGGTCTGGGAATTATGGGTTTTTTTATTGCCCATTACGCCGGAATTCGGTCCAAGGGGTTTAAGGCCTATATCAAAGAATATTTTCAGCCCATATTTTTCATGATGCCGTTGAATTTAATCGGCGAGGTGGCCAAGATCGTATCCATTTCCTTTCGTTTATTTGGAAATATCATGGGCGGATCGATCATTATCCTGGTGGTTTCTTACCTGACATACAGCCTTGTCCTGCCGCCGTTTTTATACGGCTTTTTTGCCCTTTTTGTCGGCACGATACAGGCGTTTGTTTTTACCATGCTCACAGTGGTTTATATCTCAGTCCAGGTGAAGTGACAGATGGGATTTGAAGTTGAAACAGTTATTAAAATAGCCGCCTATACCGGCGGCGGCATCGCCATGGGCCTTGGGGCGGTTGGCGCCGCAATAGGCGAGGGATATACTGCTGCCAGAGCCAATTTAGCAATCTCGCGCAATCCGGAAATTTCAGGCGACATTTTTAAAAGCATGCTGGTGGGGCAGGCCGTCGCCGAGTCAGCCTCGATTTTTGCCCTCGTCATTGCCATTCTATTGCTTTTTATGGATGCCGCCACACCCAGTCTCTTAAAAGCCGCCGCGTTTTTAGGTGCTGGTTTGAGCATGGGCTTTGGCGCTATCGGGTCCGGTATCGGGTCCGGTTATCCGGGCGGCGAGGCTTGTTTTGGAATTTCGCAGCAACCTGCAGCCGATTCGCAATTAACCACCAATATGCTCATCGGATCAGCCGTGTGCCAGACGCCGGCGATCTTTTCGATGGTGGTGGCCCTGATGTTAATTTTTATCGATTTTGGCAATGCGCCTCTAACTCCTACATGGGCCGCCTTTATCGGAGCCGGTTTAAGCATGGGGCTCGCTGCCATCGGCTCCGGATACGGCGGCGGACTGGCAGCCGGTGCCAGCTGTGAGGGCATCGCCAGATCACCGCAATCCGTAACTAACGTAACCACCATTATGCTCGTGGGACAGGCGGTCTCGCAAACCCCGTCGATATTTGGACTGTTAATCAGTTTTATTTTAATGTTTAAATCATTTCCCGAGTCCAGCATGCTGGCAACTCCCATGGCGCTTTTAGGTGCCGGACTATGCATGGGATTTGGCGGAATCGGGCCCGGAATCGGCAATGGAATGGCCGCCGAAGGCGCGGTGAGATGGGTGGCCCGAAATGTCGAACATTCAAACGAACTCATGCGGATCATGCTGGTTGGACAGGCCGTTTCGCAATCAACGGCTATTTATGCCATGGTTGTGAGTCTGGTGTTAATATTTGTGGTTTAATATGTATGGATTCTATTTTATTTTTGTTTTTTGACAGGATCTACAGGATTAACTGGATATTTCATAAAAGGAGGCAAAAATGGCAATTGAAGGTGCAGAAATTGTAAAAGCAGCAGCATTTATCGGCGCGGGTTGATCAATGGGGCTTGGTGCCATCGGCACGGGTGTCGGTGAAGGTATGGTGGCAGCTAAGGCTTGTGAGGCAATCGGAAGAAACCCCAAGGAAGCCGGCCTGCTGACTCGGACCATGCTTGTCGGGCAGGCAGTTTCTGAGTCAACAGGCATCTATTCATTGGTTGTCGCCCTGTTGCTCTTATTTGTTGTCTAATGCAAAGCGTTTACAGATCGCAACACCATTTAAATATTTGATGCGGTCTGGCTAATGGATCCTAAATTCAGGCATTGAACTTTTATCCATTAGCCCCAATGATTAAATATTTGGCCGACACATTTTTTGACCAAATGAATGCATCCAAATTGGACGACTGACAATGCAAATTATCAGCAATGTTGCGCTTATCAGCATTAATGAGACCTTGATCTTGCAGGTCATATCTTTTCTGATTTTTCTGTTTATTATCAATCGGATCATGTTCCGTCCGCTGCGCAATGTAATGAATGAAAGAGAAACTTACATCGAAAATATCCAAAAAGATATTGTTGATGCAGAGAACCGGTTTGAGGATTTGGCAAATCAGATCCAGCAGCAGGAAAAAGCCGTCAAAAATGAAGCCTTTGAGCAAAAGGAAAGCCTGGAGACGTCCGGCAGCCGGCAAGCTGTTGAAATATTAGCTGCTACCCGAAAAGAGATGAATTCATTAAAAAACGATGCCCAAAAAGAAATCGATGCCCAAATCTCAGCAGCCAGAAAACATATCCAAAAAGAGTCGGAAGACCTGGCAAAAGATATTATCGAAAAGCTCCTGTATCGGAGTCTGAAGTCATGAAACGCAATAAAAAGATCGTTTTATTCGGCTGTTATTTTATCTTCGTTCTTATCGCCCTGTTTTTAACCGGCACTGACGCCCTGGCAGCTGAAAACACCCAAAACTGGCGACCCGCATTCGACATGGTCATGCGGTGGCTAAATTTCGGGATCATCGCTTTTCTGCTGGTAAAATTTGCAAAGACGCCGATAAAAGATTTTTTATTGGGCCGCAAAGAAGAGATCGACCGCAAGATAAAAAAATATGAGCAGCAAAAAGAAGTGATTGAGGAAAAAATTGAAGAAGCAACGAAAATGTTTAAAGACAGCATGGCCCGCTTTGAAGAAATAAAAAAAAGAATCGTTGAGGATGGCGAAAATAAAAAAAATAAAATCATAGAAGCCGCTCAGCAGGAAAGCAGGATTTTGCTGGAAGGAACCAAACAGAAGATCAAAAATCAGATCCTGGAAGCTAGCAACACCATTCGATCAGAAATCATTGAATCAGCGATCGCCCTGGCAGAAAAAAGGTTGCCTGATGAGATTACAGCTGTCGACGAGCAGAAGCTAATTGATCATTTCATGGAAAGTACTGCCGGCCCTTAATCCCCTTCTTTTTCAATATCCGGACTGACCTCGGGCGCGTCCATATTGGGAATGAGGCACTCTTGGCCGAAAGGTACGCAGGTAGCCCTAACGTAAATCCCCTTGAGATCGTCTTTATAGTGGTTGTCAAAAAAACGTTCCGGTATTCAAACGTTTTTTTTCTACAACCACTTATGCCGCACTTCCGTCATTCGGAACATTATTATGGAAAGCGGTATAACCGTCCCTTCCCAGAAAGAGACACCCACCAGATAGGCAATTCGACCGATTCTGTAAAAAAGGAGAAAATCCCATGGAAGAGATAATCCATCTGACCAAAGAACTCATTCGTTTTAAAACCATGCATTCGCAGCCCGATGAAATCCAGCAGTGCGTCGCATTTATTGAGGAATATTTAAACAAATGCGGAGCCAAATATCGCCGATTGGATCATAACAGCATCCCTTCTATTATCGTTATGCCGGAAAATAACGTTGCTCCCATTCTGTTGATGTCCCACATCGATGTAGTGGACGGACCCGATGAACTGTTTATACCGCGTATAAAAGATAATGCCCTTTATGGACGGGGCAGTATCGATGATAAATATGCAGCCGCACTGTCCCTGGTCTTGTTAAAAGTATACCTGAAACGATTAAAAAAAACGGGCAAAAATCAAAACGATCTGCCCTTCGGTGTGCTGATCACCGCCGATGAAGAAATCGGCGGCGCCAACGGCGCCTGCAAAGCCCTGCCTGAAATTAAAGCCGAGTTTAGCATCGCCCTGGATGGCGGCAGCTTGCAAAAAATCGTTACTAAAGAGAAGGGTATTGTCAAACTCAAACTGGTTGCCAGAGGTAAAACCGCCCACGGCGCCCGTCCGTGGCTGGGCGAAAATGCCATTGAAAACCTGATCAACGACTTCCAATTGCTGAAGACAAAATTTGAGCTTTCCTCCCCGGATCGCTGGCACCGCACGCTAAATTTCAGCCGGATTAAGGGCGGAAACGCCACCAACCAGGTCCCGGATTATGCCGAGGCTTTATTCGATATCCGCTATACGGAAAACGACGACATGGAAGCGATCTTCCAAAATATCCAGGATGAAATTAAGGGCGAGCTTATCGTCGAGAAAAAAGAACCTCTTTTTCAGGGAGGCGACTCCCTCTACCTGGACCTGCTGCTGGAAAATGCAACGGACACCGAAGTCGGTTTTGAGCACGGCGCCAGCGACGCCCGCTTTTTATCCACCCACGGCATTAAAGGCATTGTCTGGGGCGCGAATGGCGACATGAGCCAGCATTCGGCCCATGAGCACGTCAATATCGACAGCGTTTATAAACTCTATGATTTGCTGGATGGGTTCGTAAAGCGATCAAAAGCGCTCAAGCCAAAGGAATAGTTCGGACATATAAGGAGCCGGAATATAATCCGCTTAAATAATGCTTCGTACCAAATAGTAGCCCATATTTATAGTAAACTATCAAATCGCCTTTTTCACTTGACCTCAAAACCCTATAGGTTCTATATAAGGATAACGTGAGATTCGGTTGTCTATCTTTTGACATATAAATTGGGTCTTGATAATCGTAGAGAACAGTTGTTTGGTAAGAGGTGTATTTTCAGAAACATGTTTAACAACAAAAAGTAAGGGGGGACCTATGTTAAAAAAAATCATTTTACTATCAACCCTGTTTGTTTTTCTTTGTTCAGGCATGGTGCTGGCCGCGCCCAAATCTGGGGGCACCCTGATTTTTGGTCGTGGCGGTGACAGTGTCGGGCTGGATCCGGCCTATGAAACCGACGGCAATTCGTTTTTGGTATGTGACAACATATTTGAAGCGCTGATTGCCTACAAGGATGAATCCACCTCTCTGGAACCGGGTTTGGCCGAATCCTGGAAGATCGCTTCGGACGACAAAACCTATACCTTCCAACTGCGCAAGGGTGTCAAGTTCCACGACGGAACGGCCTTCAATGCCGACGCGGTGGTTTTTTCCATCGGCCGCATGATGAAAGACCGCAACGTAAAATTTTTCGGCAAGGGCTGGGATATTCCGGCTCAGGATCGCGTGCCCGAGTACTGGGTATCCATGGAGATGGATGAGACCATCGGTGCCATCGAAGCCACCGGTGAGTATACGGTTGTTTTTAAGCTCAAAAGAGTCGAGGCCCCGTTTCTGGCCAATATGGGTATGGATTTTGCCGACATCATCAGCCCGACGGCTTTTATGAAAAATCCCAAAGAGTTCCTGCGTAACCCGGTGGGGACCGGTCCGTTCAAGTTCGTCAAATGGGTCAAAGACGATCAGGTTATCCTGGAAAAAAACAAGGACTACTGGGACAAATCCGCCGGCCCCTATCTGGACAAAGTCGTCTTTCGTTCTATCCCGGAAAATTCAGTGCGCTTTCTGGAATTGAAAGCCGGCAGCATTGATATGTGCCAGTTTCCCAATCCGGATGATGTCGGCCTCGCAGAGAAGGATCCAAACATCAAACTTATCTCTCAACCGGGCATGAATATCGGCTACCTTTCTTTCAACCACACCAAGGAGCCCTGGAAGAGCAACCTGCATCTGCGCAAAGCGATCGCACACGCCATCAACAGCAAGGCCATCGTGGACAACCTCTACCGGGGCCTGGGACAGGTCGCCAAAAATCCCATTCCGCCCACCATGTGGGGCTACAACAAGGAAGTGCCCGGATTTAAATACGATCCGGAACTGGCCAAGGCCGAACTGGCCAAAGCCGGATTCCCGGAAGGCAAGGGGTTGGGGGAAATTACCCTGTGGTCCATGCCGGTTCCCAGACCTTATAATCCGGATGGACTGAAAATTGGTGTGGCCATGTCGGCCGATCTGGCCAAAATCGGCATCCAATCCAGGGTGGTCAGCTACGAGTGGGGAACTTACCTGAAACGCCAGCGCGAACAACCGGAAGACATGGATCTGTTTCAGCTGGGCTGGACCGGCGACAACGGCGATCCGGATAATTTCCTGGCGGTCCTCTTCGATGGTTTGGCATCGTCATCCATCAGAACTCAATGGCACAACAAAGAATATCATGATCTGATGACACAAGGAAAACAAACTACCGATCAGGCCAAGCGGGCCGAGATCTACAAAAAGGCTTTAAAGCTCATCTATGATGAAGTCCCGG
>PVMS01112956.1_pt1 | contig 12571 bp, 11 predicted proteins | sample 1853461 | NCBI WGS metagenome assembly PVMS01 (sample SAMN08582032, study PRJNA380276) | Marine sediment metagenome, whole genome shotgun sequencing project. | isolation source: ocean sediment barecode stripped | collected 2017 | reverse complement strand
GATGGCAAGGATCAATCCGGTGCAGACCAGCATAATCCCCACCCAAAAAAGGGAACCGAAAAGTTTCTCAAGGGACAACCTAAAAGAGAGACCGATCAAGGCGGTGGGGATCGTTCCGACGAGGACCCATAAAGCAAGGGACACATGAGGGACCTCATGGATCTCTTTCAAACTTTTCCGGCCTTGAATAATAGCGAGCATAAATGTGAAGGTCTCAACGATCATCTGTTTGAGATCGGATCTAAAATAGACACACACGGCTACCAGGGTCCCCATGTGAAGGGAAGTGTCAAATAACAATACAGGCTCTCGTAGGCCGAAAAGGTTCTGGAACAGGACCAAGTGACCTGAGCTGCTGATGGGCAGGAACTCGGTCAATCCTTGTATGATGCCCAATAAAAGGCTCGTGATCGTGCCCATGGATATATTAATCATCCGTGAAAATTTTGCCGGGATTTAGGATCCCTTGTGGGTCAAAGGCCTTTTTGAGGCGGGCCATCAGTTGAAGGGCGGGCTTGGACACCTCCATTTCAAGGTAGGGGGCCTTGGTCAACCCTACACCATGCTCACCGGAGAGGGTCCCGCCGAGCTCTATGACTTTACCAAATAATTCCCTTACCACGTCTTCTACCGCCTTTGCTTCAGCAGGAATACTTTTGTCAAACATAATATTGACATGGATATTTCCATCGCCTGCATGTCCGAAAGCAGGAATGGGAAGACGGTATTTTTGTCCCATTTGATCCAGAGCAGAGACCAGTGTCGCCATGCGGCTGCGGGGAACCACAATATCTTCGCTCACCTTGTCAGGTCTGAGTTTAAAGATTGAGTCGGAAACATTTCTTCTCACCTCCCAAAGCCTTTCTGATTCTTCTTCCCCGGATGCAGCCTGGAAGCGGATGGCACCTGCCTGAAGACATATCGCTTCCACTTTCTCGGCTTCAAGTTGTGTGAGCATTTCCTCCCCATCGACTTCGATGAGGAGCAGGGCGCGGGCATCAGGAGGGATTGGGATTCCTATTTCCTCCCGGACGCACTCAATGGATAAGTGATCCATGAACTCCATGGCGGTTGGGACCACCTTGTTGCGAATGATGTCCGATACCGTTTGAACGGCGAGTGGAACGGTCCGAAAAAAAACCATCATGGTGCGTTTAGTCGGGGGTTTTGGGATGAGGCGGAGCGTGACGGAAACGAGTACAGCCAGGGTCCCTTCTGAGCCTACGATGAGCCGGGTTAGGTCGTAACCCACCACCCCTTTGGCCGTCTTTACTCCGGTATTAATGATTTCACCCGTAGGCAGAACAACCGTCATCCCCAGGACATAATCCCTTGTGACGCCGTACTTAACGGCCCTGAGGCCACCCGCGCACTCTGCCACATTTCCTCCAATGGTGGAAATATGAATACTGGCAGGATCCGGGGGATAAAAAAGACCAAGTTTTTCCACCCGTTCCTGGAGATGGGAGGTAATGACACCCGGTTCAACCGTCGCAATAAGATTCTGCTCGTCAATATCGAGGATGCGGTTAAGACGCTCCATTGAAAGGACCAACCCCCCCCTTACCGGCAGAGCTCCGCCACTCTTTCCACTTCCCGCCCCCCGAGGAATGACCGGAAACATCTTTTTATTGGCCAGGAGAAGGATGTGAGAGATTTCTTCCCCGCTTCCCGGGAAAGCAACCGCATCCGGCATAAATGCCAGTTTGGTAGCGTCAGTGGCATGCACTTCAAGATGCGCCTGTTGGGTGGTCAGATGCTGAGGGCCTACGATATGCGATAATTCTTTAAGGACCGGGTCCGGAATCATTGTTTCACTGGGGTTCTGCTTATCAAGGCATGTTGGAGAGTCATGGCATCCATGTACTTGAGATCTCCCCCCATAGGAACACCAAGGGCTATTCGGGTCATTCGGAGGCCTTTATCGGCCAGGAGGTCGACCAGGAAAGAGGCCGTCGCTTCCCCTTCGGTCGTGGGGTTCGTTGCGAGGATGATCTCTCTTACGTCCTCTTTTTCGATACGATTCAGGAGTTCGCCAATCTTGAGATCCTCGGGTCCAACACCGTCGAGGGGAGATAGAACCCCTTGGAGCACGTGATATTTACCCTTAAAGTTGCCGGATTCCTCAATGGCCAGTTGGTCACCGGGGCCCTCAACAACACAGATGATCCCATTGGCGCGGTTTTCGTTGCGACAGATCGCGCATGGATCGTCATCAGTAAAATTAAAGCATATGGAACAGGCCTTTATCTTCTCCTTTACATCGAGGAGGCTTCTTGCGAGATTTTCGGCCATTTCGCGCTCGCTTTTTAAAATATGCAGGGCAACTCTGGTGGCAGATTTTTGTCCGATCCCGGGTAATCTGGTGAATTGTTCGATAAGTTTTTCAAGAGGAAGTGGGTAGATGCCCATAGATTTCTCCCGCTAGAAAAGGCCTGGAACATTGGGAAGATTGAGCCCTTGGGTCAATTTCCCCATCTCTTCGTTCATCATGTTCTTTGCCCTGGAGAGGGCATCATTGACTGCTGCCAGGATCAGGTCCTGTAGCATCTCAGCATCGTCCGGATCGATGACTTCAGTTTCTATGTTTATGGAAATAATCTCTTGCCGGCCATTAGCCACGACAGTGACCATACCCCCCCCTGCAGAGACCTCGATTGTTTTTTCCCCCAGTTCTTCCTGCATTTTGGCCATCTTGGCCTGGAACTGTTGTGCCTGTTTCATGAGATTCCCCATATTCGGCATCTCTTTCATAACTATTTCCTCCGTGAGTTTACCTGTTTCTCCCTGTTTTTGCATCGAGACTGTCAGGGGAGACTTCCCCTTTTATCTCTCCCTGAAAGATTTCAAGGACTTCCTGGACGTGTGATGGTAGATGGGAATCTTTGGTTACACCAGGACGGGTTTCTTCCTTTTTAGGGAGGCTTGTTTTTTTTATTTTCATTTTCTCTTGTTTTATAATTTTGATCTTGATATCCCGCTTAAAAAAATCTCTACAGTAACCGGCCAGCTTCTCTATCCGATCCGATTCATCAAAAAAACCGGTTGAAAAGGGATTGCCGCCACAGGCCATTTCAAGGGTATCGTTCGTCAGGTTCAAGAAGTGCCATTCCTTGAGTACGTTGGCCATGGCCCTATTTTTTGATGAAAGATAATCCAGAAGATTCTCCCAGTCTCCATTATTTTTTTCATCGAGAAGGGATTTCGACGCATCGTTTTCTAAATGATCCGTCCCCCAGTTCACGCCAGGGTCAGAAAGATTCCCCAAGGTGGCTCGATCAGGAGAAGGCGCATTAGAGGATAATCGCTTTTCGAGGGCCTCGATTTTTTCTATCAACTGGTCGAAAGAAAGATCATCTCCCAGGCGACATAACTTGATCAGGATGGTCTCCAGGACCAGCCTGGGGTGGAATGTGAACCTGAGGTCCTCCTCTCTTATGATCAGAAGATTCAACGACTGTTGAAGCCTTTCCAGCCCTGCCATATGTGCTTGATGAGATATTTCTTCCCGATCCTTGTCGCTCATATCGAGCAGATCATCTTTAGAGGTAACGAGACTGACCATAAGATTTCTGAACTGATCCATCAGAGCCCGGTAAAATTCTTTGATGTCATACCCATAATTGTAAATTCTATCGACAATCTGCAAGCATTTTTCCGGGGAATCTTCCAATATAGCCAAGGATGTCTCAAAGAGAAGGGTCCGATCTATGATGCCCAGGATATCCGTGATATTACCATCTTCGACCTTCGGGCCGGCAAAGGAGACCACCTGGTCTAATAAGCTTTCGGCGTCACGCATGCTTCCTTCCGCCTCCCTGGCTATGAGGGCCATTCCCGTTTGGCTCATCTCCATGCCCTCTTCCCCGGTTATTTTTTCAAGCTGTTTAACGAGGAGGCCCAAGGGAATTCTTTTAAAATCAAATTTTTGACACCTGGAAAGAATTGTGACGGGCACCTTATGGGGATCGGTAGTAGCGAATATGAATTTGACATGCGGGGGAGGTTCCTCAAGCGTTTTAAGGAGTGCATTGAAAGCGGGAAGGGTGAGCATATGGACTTCGTCAATGATATACACACGGAACTTGCTGGATGAGGGCATGTACTTGATATTTTCCCTCAGATCTCTTATTTCATCAATGCCCCGATTAGATGCCCCGTCAATCTCCTGGACATCTACCGAGGCACCGGTTGTTATTTCTGTACAGGAGTGGCACTTGTTGCAGGGGAGACCGGGCTCCCCCTCCTCACAGTTGATGGCCTTTGCCAGAATTCGGGCCACAGAGGTTTTCCCCACACCTCGTGCACCGCTAAAGAGATAGGCATGTGCCAGCCTGTCCCCTTTGATGGCATTTTGCAAAGTCTGGGTGATGTGTTCCTGACCAATAACGTCCTCAAAAGTCTGGGGCCGCCACTTTCTTGCTAAAACTTCATAAACCATAAAAGACCTTTGCTCAGTTTGGGTGAAGAAGCCCCGACCTTTGGCCGGGATTCTTCACCTGGACAATTCCTAATGAGATCGACCGATTTTTTCGGATCCAACAGTCCAATCAAACAGCTCCAAAAGATTCTTTCGAATATAGGAGGCCCTTGTCCCGCGGAAAGTGTGTTTCCGCATGAAACGACCTTGCCAGCTGAATCCCGCTTTTGGCCGAAAAGCAGATATTGCCCTCCCCGATTTTCGGGATCTTTGATTGCTATGTGACCATCAATCGAAACCGGGCGTCGGGAAGATGGAATTGATATGGCGGATTCGCCAATTTATAAAACGAATCGGCGAGATCTCGCCAAATTTTGCATCGCAAAATTTGGCGGAGAGAGAGGGATTCGAACCCTCGGTACCACGGTTAGCAGCACACGCGATTTCCAGTCGCGCTCCTTCAGCCAGCTCGGACATCTCTCCGCGAATTTGAAAAAGTAAAGAACCCCGATCTTTGGGTGGGGGTTTTCAACAGAAAACGGGGACCCAAAACGCGGGGTTAAAAATGGCGGATCCGCGAATTTGAAAAACAAATTGGCGAGATCTCGCCAAATTTTGCTATGCAAAATTTGGCGGAGAGGGTGGGATTCGAACCCACGTGCCCCGCTATTAACAGGACAAATCGATTTCGAGTCGACCCCGTTACGACCACTTCGGTACCTCTCCATGTCATCCAACTAAAATGATTATCTAAAAAGAGCTGAGAGTCGGATCAGATTGCTTGAATCAGATTCCTTCTTCGATCCGAAACGTGGTTTTTTTCTCTACGATGACGGAAAAAGTTCTGTAATAAGTCACTGCACTCTTTTTCCATAATCCCTGATATGACTTCTATCCTATGATTGAAGCGCCTATCAGCAGGAAGATCATAGATTGAACCGGAAGCTCCCGATTTAGGATCAAAAGCACCAAAAACCAATCGGGATATCCTGGCATGAATAGCCGCCCCAATGCACATGATGCAAGGTTCAAGGGTAACCACGAGGGTAGAGCCTGTCAAACGATAGTTTTTATAAAATTCACCGGCGGCGTTCCTTAAAACCAGAATTTCTGCATGAGCGGTCGGGTCATGGCGTGATATGGGCAGATTATGGGCTTTTGCTATAATCCTGCCATCCGAATTCGTCAACAGGGCACCAACCGGGACCTCTCCTTTGGCAAAGCCTTTTTCAGCCTCCCTAAGGGCATGTTTCATTAATTGATAAAACTCAATTGCCATTGTTTGTTTTTCTATCATTTCCATGACTTTCCGTCAACCGCATAGTGATTGCCGGAAGCTTGCAAGCATCAAACTTACATGAAGAATTCGGGATTCATGGTCGGAAGTCTTCACGGATTTTTCCCCTGGCTTTTTTGTGAATGATTCGGAAAAGATTTAAAAACATGGACTCAAGTGGTGAAGTCCTGGTTTTAGATTAATTGCAAGGTTAAAACGGTGCAATTTCGGCGGATTTGATCTTTGTCTTTTCGAAAAAACATGATATGGTACAGATATTGCGTTTAAGGCTTTCTATCAAAGGGGAAATTCGATGGATTGGGTTGCGGTGGGTGATGATAAAAAGATATGGAGAATGATTGAGCATATAGCCAATTATCAAACACCCATTAAAGTCACAATTCCTGGGGATGAGACCTCCTTTACCTCGAAATTGTTGAAGGTCAACTATGGATCGATTGCTTCCGGGAAGGCCAAAGGGCAGGAGTTCATTATTGAAAAAATGGTCCCGGAAAAAGGGAACACCCTTATCGAATCTTCCTCCGAGGTGATATTGGAGTTTCCAATCAATGACAAGCTTTGCCGTTGTGCTACAAAATATACGGGTTTGGACGAACTAGATCCTAAAGCCGGTCTTATCTTGAGCTTTCCAAAATCTGTAGAGATCAAAGAAAGACGCAGAGAGAAAAGGATTGCCTACGATATCCCGGAAATGGTTTCTGTGGAGTTTAAGATAGAAAAAGGGACGGGAAGGCCCAGATCCTATGAACTTAATGTGTATGATTGTTCAAAGCACGGCCTTGGTCTCCTGATCACTGACAAGGACATTGAACTACTCAATATTTTAGAATCGGGTGACGAAATCAAGGAAATCACGCTTTATGCTACAGCTGCCATCATCAAGGTGCAGGGTACGGTAAGGCATAAGTCAAAAATACGAGAAGGAAAACACGAAGGTTGTTACGTCCTCGGAATTGAATCCCCTGATATCATAGAAGGCTGGAAGTCCTTATAAGGGACTGGAGAAGGGCCCCGGGACGAGAATGATAGTGCCCCCGCAAGATCCTAGTGACATTCCCACGCTTTCCAGATTAAGGCAGGAGAGGCAAGGGGGCTCAAAAAATATCATGGAACCCAATTCGACGGGCTGAAAGGAAATTACAAGAACAAAGGGGCTTCGCCCCAACCATTCGAGAACCTCAAGGTCGTGCGATTGGAATACTGGATTGTTGGAATATTAGGTGAAGGAGGATTTCGGAATGCGGAAGGGGGAATTATGAATCTTAAATTTTTCCTTCTCTATTAATTCCGAATTCCACACTTCGACTTCCGTATTCCATTTCATTCTATGGATTGAGCAACAACCCAAAACACAAATAAATAGATATAACTCCAATAGGTTATATAGATTCCGAGACGTCAATTAGATATGGACCAACCCTTTGATTATGATATCAGCGAGCAGGAGATAAGGCGAGAGAAGGAAAAGGCCCGCCGCTTGCGACAATCAAGCTGGTGGATGAGAAAAATCCAGAAGGGACTCTGTTATTATTGTCATGGAAATGTGGGCAGGGCCAATTTGACCATGGATCATGTCGTTCCGCTTAGCCGCGGAGGAAAAAGCCGGAAAGGGAATCTGGTTCCCGCCTGCAAAGCCTGCAACAACAAGAAAAAGTACTTATTGCCTATAGAATGGGAGGATTTTTTAAAATCCTTATCAGAAGCGACGCAGACCCTATAGTTCCCCTCCGGTTCGACTCACCTTCACCGGCGTACCGATCATTTCCCCAGAATCCAGTCCTGCATATTCAGAAGCCCGCCCCAGGTTAACGGCTATTTCCAGCCAATCAGAACTGTTAATCAGGGCGAGTGGTTGGCCCTCTTTTGCATCTGAGTATGTATGCCTGAGTTTTGTAATGGTCAGGTTTCCCAACTTAATGACCAGCGGGCCCTTTTTTTGAAAGTCGCCCAATTTTTTAGCAGATACATTTGTAATGAGATTACCAAAGTTGTCTACCCGTAGGATTTGTCCGTATAAAATCCCATCCTTCTCATAGGGCGCTGGAAATTCTAACGTCATGGGATCACCTAATGGGGGCCCCATCTCCTCCAGAGCAACACCGAGAGAAAGGTGTGCAGCGACAGGGGAAAAGATCTCCCTTCCATGAAAAGTCCAACTCACCTCTGAGAGGAAAAACCGGCTTTCGGTTAAATGAATAGCCTTTGCCTGCTTAAAGCTTTTAATCAGGGGCCAAAAGATTCCATTGTCCGGCCCCACAAATAAATGATTTCCCGCTTCCAGGCCCATGAGTCGCCTGGTCCCGCCCACGCCGGGATCCACGACCGCCACATGAATAGTCCCTTTTGGAAAGTACCTGAATGTCTCACGAATCATTCCTGCTGCCTGAAGAATGGAACCGGCTCTGACCTGGTGGCTTACGTCAACCAAATGCGCATCCGGGTTTATGGATAGGATCACGCCTTTCATCATGGCTACATAGGGATCCCTCAATCCAAAATCGGTAAGCAGGGTAATGATTCCTGAAGGTTTCATGATGGGATCTCCAATCGTAACGGTTGGGCTTGTATGCGAAACGGTATGGGGTGCAAGGTTTACGATCTACGGTCAAAATCATAAAGAATGAAAGGAAAAAAGCAATATGCCGTGAACCTTACACCTTAAACCGTACACCATTTGTTTATGCCGTGAGCCTTTTTTATTAATGTCACCAAGCTTGACGAAGAATGTCAAGGCCAATAATCCCACCGCAAAGGGGGCTAAGCCGTCCGTCTGAAAAAGACTTTCAGCTGGACGGCTTCACTCTAACAAAGAATGCTTGCTAGAGCGGAACAATTATTTTAAATAATATCCTAATTGAGCGGAATTCGAGGCTGCTCCTCGCAAGATTTTGCATCAATGGGGAGATCCATGGCGTCCAAGGCGAAGTGGCCATTGAAAGCAGTTGGATTAAACAACAGGAATACAGTGCAGGATTTTAACAACAGGCTTAAACTCGCAAGGGAAAGTGCCTGGCGGGAATTTGGCAAGCATATCACCTTTTACCTACCGGGAGGGTTTACATATGGTGGTCTTAAAGGCAAATACCCGGCCATCTCGATCACCGGAAGTCAGTGCGCGCTTCAGTGTGACCATTGTCAGGGCAAAATATTGGGTGGGATGATCCCCGCGACCACCCCCATTCCTCTGATAGAAAAATGTCGTCGTCTCTCAGCTAAAGGGGCGCAAGGTGTTCTCATCAGCGGTGGTTGTGATGAAAAAGGACGGCTGCCATGGGATGAGGTCATATCGGCAATCGCGGAGGTGAAAAGACAGACCGATCTGTATATCTCCATTCATTGCGGGCTTATTGATCTAAAAACAGCCCTGCGTCTTAAGGAAGCGGGTGTTGATGAGGCCCTTATCGATGTCATTGGAGATGATCAGACCTGCCAGGACATTTATCACTTGGAGTTTGGGGTCACACGGATTGAGCAATCGCTAGAATCACTTCAAGAGGCGGGTTTGCCGGTTGTTCCCCACATCGTCTGCGGGCTCCATCATGGGGAAATGAGGGGTGAGAAAACGGCTGTGGAAATCATTTCTCGCTTCGAAGTACGGCAGGTCGTGATCGTTTCTTTAATGGGGATTCCAGAGACCCCACTTTGCGACACTCTACCCCCCAAAGCGGAGGAGGTCGCCGACATCATAGTAGAGACCCGTTTCAAGGTGCCGGGGGTGCCTATTAGTCTGGGATGTGCACGACAACGGGGCGATGTCTCTTTGGAGATCCTGGCGATCGATGCGGGGGTGAATCGAATGGCCTTACCCTCGGAAGAGGCTATTGAACATGCCAGGAACTATGGTTTGGAGTTAAGATATCAAAGGACCTGTTGCTCCGTTTCCCGGGATTTTTCCTCAGAGGATTGGTAAATGGTCCCTCGCATGAGCAGGGGTCTTGATTATTGGCAATGATTGTGGTATCCAATGCCACGTTTAGGGCGAATAAATCCTAAATTTCATAATAAAATCGTTAACATTCATGTGATAGAGCAAATAATTCCCTCAACCAGAGGGACCAATGCCTATTGCTCCCGATAATATTTCCACTCAATCGGGGTATCGATAACTTTCAGGAAAGGAGATTGGTAATGACAGCAAAATTGATCAAGGGGACTGAAATTAGAGAAGAGATCCTTCAAGAAATTGGAAATGAGGTGACAAAAATAAAAGAAGAACATGGAACCGTTCCAGGCCTGGTGACCATCCTCGTGGGTGAGAATCCAGCGTCTATTTCCTACGTTACACTAAAAATCAAGACCGCCGACCGCCTCGGCTTCAAAGAGATCCAGGATAACCAACCTGAGAGTATAACGACAGAAGACTTGTTGACCTTGATTGACAAATACAACAAGGATGATTCCATCCATGGTATTTTGGTGCAATTGCCCCTTCCGAAACAGGTAGATGAAAAGAAGGTCCTCAATGCTATTGATCCGGATAAAGATGTAGACGGGTTTCATCCTGTCAATGTGGGGCGCCTGATGATCGGTGGGAGCGAGGTAAGATTTCCACCCTGCACCCCGGCAGGGATCCAGGAGATGATTGTGCGTGCCGGTGTCGAGACCAGCGGTGCGGAGGTTGTGGTCGTTGGCCGTTCAAACATCGTGGGGAAACCGATCGCAAACATGATGCTACAGAAGGGTCCAGGTGCAAATTCAACAGTAACCGTAGTACACACGCGGACAAAGGATATGGCCGATCACTGTAAGCGGGCCGATATTCTGATTGTGGCGGCCGGCGTACCCGGGTTGGTTAAACCGGAATGGATCAAACCTGGTGCGTGCGTTATCGATGTGGGTGTCAACCGGGTGGGTGAAAAGATCAGTGAAAAAACAGGCAAGAAGATTGCGATCCTAAAGGGTGATGTGGATTTTGACGAAGCCAAGGAGATCGCCGGATGGATCACCCCGGTGCCTGGGGGTGTGGGTCCGATGACGATTACCATGCTCATGAAAAACACCCTTAAATCCTTAAAATTCAGATTGGGAATTGCCTGATATCGTCCCCCAAAGGAACCTCTATTCAGAGTGGAGAACCCGACCATAGGTCGGGATCCTCCTTGTTTTCTCGAAAGAAAGCCTGTGTCACTGTATTTTCCGTCCCGTTCCCCGACCTAACGGGGAACGGGCAGTCCGTTAATCGTTTCCCAACCCATTCATCATTGCGGACATCCTCTCCAAAATAGCGACTGACCTTCCAGGTCAATGATCTGAGGGGTGGATTTTAAGTGCCATCCGTTATAATCTATTCGTATCCGTTTGAATCCTCTTGTTGATGCAGGTTTTTTGGGAAAAAGAAAAGGGAGGTAGAACCCGGTTATGAACATTCCTTTTATTTTGGAGAAGGCTTTGAGTCTTTACGCGGAAAAGGAAGCGGTGGTTTGTAGCAAAAAAAGATTCACATACCGACAATTGGCCGATCGGGTCTTTCGCCTTGCACATTTTTTAAAGACCAAGGGGATCGGTAAAGGGGACTGTGTAGCTATTCTTCACCAAAACAGTCACCAATTTATCGAGGCCTACTTTGCTGCGGCTCAATTAGGTGCTATCCTCAATCCCCTCAACATCAGGCTATCACCGGGAGAACTGGCTTTTATCCTAAAAGATTCCGGTGCCGTTCTTTTAATGGCATCACGACGCTATGGCGAGCAGGTGGCCGCAATAAAGGAAATGGAAGCTGGGATCCGTCAGATCATTTGGACCGGTCAAGGAGAGACCCCAACCATCTCTTCATCCTTTGATTATGAGGACATTTTGAAAGAAGCTTCTGATGACCCCATTCCCGTTCCGTTGATCTCTGATGGAGATACTGCCCAACTATATTACACAAGTGGAACAACGGGTCGCCCCAAAGGCGTCATCCTTTCCCATAAAAATGTTTGCACCCATGCGCTTGCAGCAATAGCCGAATTAAGATTGTGCGACCGTGATAACTGGATCCATGCGGCTCCCCTTTTTCATTTAGCCGATGCCTGGGCCACTTTTGCCATCACGTGGGTGGGTGGCAAGCACGTGGTCGTTGAAGATTTCGACCCTTCTTTAATTCTTTCCACACTACAGGATGAAGGGATTACGATCACAAATATGATCCCGACGATGTTGAATATACTTGTCAACACCCCAGGGGTGGACCGTTATGATTTTTCAAGTCTCCGAGCCATATTGAGTGGGGGCGCCCCCATTGCATCGGAGGTCGTTAGAAGGGTCATGGAGACTTTCAAGTGCGACTACATCCAGACCTATGGGATGACGGAAACGAGTCCTTACTTGACCCTGTCCATTCTGAAGGAAAATCTAATCCATCTTTCACCGGAAGAACAATTTCAGTACAAGGCCCGGACTGGGAGGCCCTTTATAGGGGTCCTTCTCAAGGTGGTCAGGGAAGACGGTAGCGAGGTCTCTCCTAATGATGAGGAGGTGGGCGAGATTATCGTCAAGGGGGACATCGTAACAGAGGGATATTTGAACCGGCCGGAAGAAACAGCGGTTTCCTTAAAAGACGGTTGGCTTTATACGGGTGATATGGCAACCCTGAATGGGGAAGGTTATGTTAACATTGTAGACCGTAAAAAGGATGTCATTATCACCGGCGGAGAGAATGTATATTCGATAGAAATCGAAAATGTCCTTTATACACACCCCTCAGTCTTAGAAGGGGCTGCTATTGGTGTCCCGGATCCCAAATGGGGTTATAGGGGTCCTTCTCAAGGTGGTCAGGGAAGACGGTAGCGAGGTCTCTCCTAATGATGAGGAGGTGGGCGAGATTATCGTCAAGGGGGACATTGTGACAGAGGGATATTTGAACCGGCCGGAAG
>PVMS01113702.1_pt1 | contig 12573 bp, 10 predicted proteins | sample 1853461 | NCBI WGS metagenome assembly PVMS01 (sample SAMN08582032, study PRJNA380276) | Marine sediment metagenome, whole genome shotgun sequencing project. | isolation source: ocean sediment barecode stripped | collected 2017 | reverse complement strand
CACCTCTACACCCTTGACGAAAGCAAAAATTTCAAAAAATGCTCGGCGTGCCAGGCCGGTCTGCAGCGCGCTCCAACCTGCCAGGATCAGAAAGACCGCGAAGACAGTAATCATGAAAAGCAGTTTCTTCATTGAGCACATTTTATCCCAAGGTAGAGGTTAAGTTCCTCGACTAAAGTGGATTTCCAATTTCCGGAACCCTATACTTCTGAACTTTGGCGACAGCCTGTAAGCGGTTTTGCCGATTACATCTGGACAAGGAATTTGTGTGTTTTTCAATGATAGACCTGAATTGGTGGCAATATCCAATGCACATACATCATCCCTCCTGCTTGGATGTATACGTTCATTGATGCTGGCCCTGGCATTTGCAATTGTGTCCCCAAACCTGGTGCAGGCCTACGATATGGTTGGAGCTGTGGACTCAGGCGATACCGTTGAAAGCCCGGAACCCCCGGCTGAAGACGAATCAGTTTTTCCAATGCCGGCAATCGCCGTTACCGCCAGAAAAGTCTATGCACCGCCAACGATTATTGTCCGCAAAGCCAGCTCCGAGGATATTTCTGCCTGGAATTCACACAACGTGGGTGACGCCCTGACCTATGTACCAGGTGTCAATGTACAGATCGGTGGTTCATCGGGCGATGCGCGCGCCTGGATCAGGGGTTTCAGGGACCGTGACGTGCTGGTGTTGTTCGACGGCATCCCGATTGCTTCGGGCTTTGAAGGAACCATTGATCTTAACGAAATTGCCGTAGAAAATATTTCTGCAATCAAGGTGCTCAAAAGCGCCCCTTCGGTGATTTACGGCACCAATGGCGTCGGTGGTGTGATCGATGTCATTCCGCAGACCGGTCAGGTTGGCAATTTTCTTGACGGTGGTGTGGAACTGGGCGGGGACAACCGGCGTTTGCTGCGCGCCAGTGGGGGCGGGGGCAATGGCAATATCAGCTTTTCCCTGTCGGCCCAACACCAGCAGGCCGACGATTTTTCACTTTCAGACAACTATACGCCCGATCTGAATCAGCCAGCAGGCAGGCGGGTCAACAGTGACTTTGAACGCAACAGCCTGCTGTTCCAGTTCGATGCGTTGCAGACTCCACTTGGACACAGTTCCATGTTTATTAATATCTCTGATGCCGAGAAAGGCCTGCCAGTCGAAACCGGGGTTGATGATCCTGATTTTGAGCGCCTGACCAAATCCATCCGAAAAACACTGGGAATATCCAATCATTTCAACAACATTCCACTGTCGGTGAAGCTATATTACAACGGCTACGATAGTGATCTCACCGTATATACCGATGAAAGCTTCAGCGAAGTGGATGAAATAGAAGAGGCCGAGGATTATTCCTATGGAGGCAAGTTGTATTCGACACTTGACACTTCATTGAGGAATTCAATCATCCTTGCCGCCAGTGCTCAAACCGATGTCTTCAAGGCGGAAGGTGAACTGGAGAATGGCAACAAAGCTGAGCTGAGTACTTACACGCTGGCGATTGAAGACCAGTTCTGGATGAAAAAACAACTCTCCCTGGTCGTTGGTGGCATTTATAACTATTTTGACCAGACCCGGTTGGGCAAAACGAGCAGTTCATTTGATCCCCAGTTAGCTGTCGCCTGGCAGGCTACTCCCGTGCTGGCGTTACACGCCTCTGCGGCACAGCGAACCCGCTTCCCAAAACTGCGGGAGTTGTATCGTCGCAAATGGGGAAACCCGGACCTTGATCCACAAACAGCCCGCAATTACGAGATTGGGCTCACTTATCAACACCGCTCGGGAATTTCGACTGACTTTTCAATTTACCGCAGCGATGTTGACGACCTGATCGAACGGCCACACAGGCGATCGATTTACCTGAACCTGGACCACGTGAAATTCAAGGGCATCGAACTGGCCAGTGGAGGCTGGATCACCGAAAGGGTCTTCGCACGTGTGGCTTACACTTATGTCGATGCGGCGGAAGAATTGTCTGAAGGTGGTAGCAGGCAACTGCGCAGCCGGCCCGAAAATACAGTCGTTGCAGAATTTCGATACCATTTTGCCCACGGAATTTTATTTTCGTTCAACGGAATTTATGTCTCTGGCCTGTTCGATCTTGACCCGGATGGAGTATATACGGAAATCCCCGGCTATTTTGTCGCCAACGCCAAGGTTTCCAAGCCCTTCGCCCAGCATTACGAAGCCTATTTGTCGGTGACGAACATGGGTGACACCGACTATGTGCAGAGATTGGGCAATCCCAGGGAGGGCAGGGCATTTCTTCTGGGGTTGAATCTGAATTTTTAGCTTTTGTTTTGCTGCCATGGCCGGGCCTTCCCGGTTGGCAGCAAATGAGTGGTGAACCTTTGTTATGAAACGCTTATTGGCCTTGTTTCTTCTCGCTGCTACACAAATCGTTGCCGCTGATTGCCCGTCGCTGGTTGACGGGACAATTCACTGGATCATACCGAGCAAGCCCGGCGGTGGTTATGATGCCTATTCACGCCTGCTGCAGCCTTTTATGGAACAGCAACTCGGTGCGCGGATCGTGATGGAAAACCGTTTCGAGGCCGGTGGTGTCGTTGGCGCCATGGCGATTCGTGATGCCCCCGCAGACGGAACGACGCTTGGTATCATCAATGCTCCCGGACTTCTTGCTGCAAACGTGATTGCCAATGGGCCCGCGCCCAATCCTGAAACGGACTTCACGGTTCTTGGCCGGGTGGCCGGCACGCATGTGGTGATGTTTACCGGTCGTGACTCCGGCATTTCCAACATTGCTGAACTGATGCAAATTTCCCGTACCCGTCCCATATTGGTGGGCGTGCGTGACGCGGGGTCCTCGAATTTTATTGCCCTGCCGGTCACTGCATCGTTGATCGGTGTGGATTATGCGCTGGTGACCGGTTATGCCGGTAACACGGCACGCACAATGGCCGTTCTGCGCGGTGAGATTGACATCGTATTCCATAATCTGGATTCCGCCCGGCGCTTTCTGGAGGCGGGAGAGTTGGTTCCCCTTTTGCAACTAACGGATCCGTCTGCAAAGAAATGGGACGATGTCTTGCAAAACTTGCTTGCCGGGGTCCCAACTCTGGGCGGCAAAGAAGGCTACGCAGTGCGGCAGGCAGGCGTAACAGGAAAAACAATGGTGCAGGCAGAACAGGAGGCTGCCGCGTTGGCCAGTATTTATGATGCCGGTCGCCTGGTAGTTGCTCCCAGAGGCCTGCCCGCGGCGCTTGCTGATTGCCTGGCTTTGGCGCTGAGTGACGTTCTTGATAGTACCGACTTGTTGGATGCAGCGAAGCGTGCGCATTTGAGCATTGACCATAAGAACCGCGAAGCTGTCCGTGGAGACCTGTCAACTGCCACCGTGGAATTGCAGCAATTTGAAGCCCTGATCCTTGCAGCCATCGACCAGGCACGGCGGTAGCATGGGGCCAACACAGGAACAAAACAGGTGAAGGGATGGACTCAGACGTAATCAATGCCGCCCTGGAAGGCCTGAGACTGGTCTTTTCATGGCCTTATATCGTTTATCCGCTGGCCGGCACCCTGCTGGCGATGTTGTTCTCCTCAATTCCGGGTCTTAACAGTTCCAGCCTGATGGCCCTGGCTATTCCGCTGACTTTTTCATGGGACCCATTGCCGGTGATGTTGATTTTCGGCGCATTTGTGGGGGGCGCCACGTTCATGGGCTCAGTCACTGCCATCCTGTTCAACATTCCAGGAAAGGCACAAAATGCGGTTACGCTCCTGGATGGCTACCCAATGACACAGCAGGGGCAGGCAAAGACGGCTATCGGCTGTGCCGCCGCTTCCTCAGCGCTGGGATCCACATTTGGCATTTTTATCCTCATCGGACTGATTCCCTTAATGCGCGAGGCGGCCATGGCGCTGGGTCCACCCGAGTACCTTATGCTGGCGATCTGGGGGCTGACCACGCTGGCGGCACTTGCAGGTAACTCCCTGCTCAAGGGGCTGGCAATAGCGGGCCTTGGCTTACAGCTGGCTTTTATAGGATATGACCCGCGTACGGCTGAATTGCGATTCACATTCGGCTTTGATTACCTGCATGATGGCCTGAGTCTGGTACCGGTCTTCCTCGGTGTCTTCGCCCTCGCCGAAGTAATCGATTTGATGGTTAGCCGTAAGGAGACGCTATCCGGCAAACTCCGGATGCAGGATTTAACCGGCAGCGTCGGTGAGGGCGTGCGTTCGGTGTTCCGCCATTTTGGCCTGTTCCTGCGCAGTTCGGTTATCGGTACTGTGATCGGCGCCATCCCGGGCGTTGGCAGCTCGGTGGCAGGCTTCGTTGCATATGGTCATGCCAGCCAGACTGCAGCTGACCGCTCCCGCTTTGGCCGGGGTGATATTCGTGGCGTATTGGCGCCGGAGGCAGCCAATGACGCAAAAGACGGCGGCGCGCTGGTGCCGACGCTGGCACTGGGGATTCCGGGCGGTACCGGAACGGCAGTATTGCTGGGTGCGCTGACCCTGCATGGAATGGCGCCCGGGCGTGAAATGCTGACCGACAATCTTGTGCTGGTATTTGTGCTGATATGGTCCCTGTTCCTTTCGAACTGGATAACGTCGTTACTTGGATTGTCACTGGTCAATCCGATGGCCCGATTGAGTACGATACGCACTGCGCGGTTGATGCCCTTCATTATTTCCCTGGCGGTGATCGGTTCCTTGCAGTATCGAGGCTTGATGGCTGATGTTGTTTGTGCCATGTTCTTCGGAGTTGTTGGCTACCTGATGAAGCGTTACGACTGGCCGCGAATTCCGCTGGTGATCGCGATGGCTCTTGCACCGCTGTTTGAGACCAACCTGCATCTGACCCTGCGTTTACAGGAACTCGGGCGCATTGATTTCTGGTCCCGTCCGCTTGTGTTGGTGCTGATTTTGCTGACACTGTCAAATTTTTTCCTGCCCGCTTTTCTTGGCAAACTGCGTGCTATTCGCACGGCAAAGAGAGGCACAGCAAAAAAAAAGATAAAAAATGGAGCCGGAACAGATGAGGAATAATCTGGTTTCCGGTTGGGTTCAGAAGCGTTTCTATCGCAACAGCTGGACGACGGTTGCGTTGATCGTGGTGACTTCCGTGTTCCTTTGGTCATCGCTTGGTCTTGGCCGGGTTTCTGCATGGATTCCCCGGCTGATACTGTCAGGCACACTCGTATTGTTGTTGTTGCAACTGGCAAAAGAATTTGCTGGCACAAAGCAGGCTGTCTTATCCATACCCGTTTCGGAACAGACCGGCATGAATTCAATGCTGCCTGCGCTGGCCTGGATTGGAACGATGCTTTTATCGGTATGGCTGTTTGGTATGAGCATGGGTGCGGCCTTGTTTTGCCTGGCCTATTTGCGCTTTCATGCTGGTGAGCGCTGGCCGATTTCTGTCGCATTCGCATTAGGCCTGGGGCTCAGCGTGCAGTTGTTCTTTGGCACATTTATGCAGATTACGCTCTACCAGGGAATCGTGTTGCCACTCCTGATGTAAAAGGCATAATTCCCATGTCAGGAGTTTTGCCCTGGTTCATCTTTTGTTAATACCGCTGAGAGTACACGCGGCAAGGACCTCAGTTCTTCAGCCGTGATGGCCTTCATTAACCACAATGCAAGGACATAAACCGTGGCTGCCAGAGACAGACTGAAGAATACCGGCCAGGCGTCCGTCATGGTAAAAATCAACGCCGCTGCCAAACCGGCCAGAATCGGTACGAAACACCTGGCATTCCAGGGCACCGATCCACTTGACTGCCAAACCAGCCAGAAAAGCAGGAACATTCCTGCAGCTTCACTGATAACTATGGCTGCCGCAGCACCGGCAGCTGCATAGCGGGGGATCAATAACGCAGCCAGCACCAGAAGAGCCAGGGTGCTCGCTACCCGGCTTGCGAGAACAGCCCTTGCCCGTGGTATCGCCCTCAATAACAGTTGCAGACTATGGTTGATTGCCAGGAATGGCAGGGCGGCGAGCAGAATAATCAGTACAGGTCCGGAATTGGAGTAGGCACTTCCGAACAGCAGGTTAAGCACCTCATCTGCATATAGGGCGAGAAGCAGAATGACCGGGATGGCCATCACCAGGTAATAGCGTAACAGGCGGCCAAGCAAGTCCAATGCGTGGGATATATTGTCAGTCAGCAGCCGGCTGATGGAAGGAAAAGCTGATTTGTTGATGACGTGTATGACAACGGCCATCGTCAACATGAGTTTTTGTGCTACCAGGAACTCTGCGGCCGCTTCAGAAGTATCCAGCCACCCCAGCAATAAGATCGCACCGTGGAGATACACCGAGCCCAGTAACGCCGCCAGGCCCAGAGGCCATGCCTCGCGGAAGATATCGGGCCAGTCCCTGAACCTGAATTCGATGGCCAGGCTTGGATAAATCCGGACCAGGCGTTTGCGCAGCCACCATACCATTAGCAGCGCAGCCGCCACCTCGAGCACGGGAACCCACAACAGGTCGTTTCCCTTTCCTTTGACCAGTAATACCAGGCCTGCAAATGCCAGGGCCTTTTCAGTCACACCGGCTATCGCATTGACGTGCATTTTGTCCAGGCCCCGAAAGGCCCAGACAACGGTTAGCGCGGGTCGCAGCAACAAAAATGAACATAAGACCATCAGGGTGGCTGAAAAGGAAAATGTCCGGGAGAGTGCCGGTGCCAGCAGCACAATACCGCTAATAACAACGGCGGCCGCCACCACGCGCATTCCTGTCATCTGGGCATAGGTTTCCGGAACCGAATCGGAATCCAGAGCCGTGAGGCGGGTGGCACGGGACCCGGTCCCCGCCTGTACAAGCGTGGCCAGGATGCCGACGATCGCCAGCGCCACTCCCAGCGCCCCGTATGCTGAAGGGCTTAACACCCTGGCGAGGTAGATGGCGGTCGCCAGTCCTATGACCCGAATCAGTACTTCCTGCAATGAGAGCCAGGTGACATTGCGTGCCAGGCGTCGGGTTTGTTGTGTGAGCATGCTGATTGCGGCTAAACCTGAAACAGGTCTGTCAGTTCGGCTTCACGCGGCGCGTCTTTGAATGGCCTCCGCCAGGACCCTGAAAATCCGGATCAGCGGTGGGAATGGATCGGAGAAAAACCCGCGGTTAAGCGGGCTGAGCGCCCGGTCTCTTTTGCTGAAATATTCGGCTTTGTAGTCCCTTAGCAATTGCGGAATGGATTCTCTTACCATGGGATCGATATCTTCGTCGACACGCATGATCTTTGCACGGATAAAGCTCATGGCCTGGTCGACTGACTGCCCAAGTAAATGAAGGAAATCCCATACCGGATCCAACAGGATGACATCCTCCCTGAAGTCCGGGATTTCCCCCGGGTCCTGGCTTTTCGCTATGCGCAAAAACATCAGGGGCTCATTGATACCGAGCACAGTCCTGTACCAAAGGTTGTGGCCAAAGCGGGGGTTGATCTCCATCAACTTCGGCTTGCCGTCTCTGGCATCCACGATGGTTTGAATGGTCATGCCTCCCCAAATACCCAGTTCGCGAAGCAGTGCCCGAACCTCATCCAGATAGGGCACATCTGCTGAAGACACGACAGCCGCGCAATGGGTCCTCACCCCGGTTCTGCGTGTACGAAATACTTTTGGCGAAAACAGGCAGACGATCTCCGAGTCGCGGTCAACGACCACGTAGTAATTCCTTTTCGTAGCCTCCGGAATGTAATCCTGCAACATCGGCCTTTCCTGCATTTCCTTCAGATCGCTGAATGTTTTCTCCAGTAATTCAGGATTCTCGACCAGCTTGATATTGGCCCCGTGTGCATTGCAGCGTGGTTTAAGAACCCAGGGCCCTTCAAATGCTGGCCTGGCGATTGCGAGTGCTTCAAGGTTAGTTGGTACTGCGGTTCTGGGAATGGGGAAGCCGACTTTTTCCGCGGCCTCCATCGTCAGGGACTTGTCCAGAATCCGGGTCAGCGCATCATAGTCGGGAACCACCGCAACGATCCCCTGGCTGGCCAGACGCGCCTTGTTCTTGGTGAAGATATAAACCTCCGGATCGTATGAAGGAAAGATAGTATCGATTTCTTCTGCTGCGCAGATCTCTTCTATACGCTGAATATAGTGCTCTTCGGCGGCGGTATTTTCCGGCTGAACCAAGCCTGCTTTCCAATCAGCGTAAAAATCCGGCACTCGATAACGCTTGCTGACGTGAAGGGACCATTGCGAAATTCCGGACCAACGTTTGAACAGGCTGTCACCACAGACGGTTACAATGATCTTGCTGGCTTCTTTTCGCAGGCAAAGCAGGATCAAATAGGCCTGGTCTTCTTGTGTATTTGTTATCAACAGGTTCATTTGAAAAATTTCTTGAAGTCGCGTAGATACTGTCGCAAGTGCAGATAGCCTTCAAGCCCGCCGTCACAAACCCTTAAAAAGACTCCGGGTTTACTCAGGTAGTAAGCATCTACCCGTTTCAATTGCAGTGGGTCGACAGCCATGGAATTGGGTCCCAACCGGGTTGTGCAGCCGTAACTATAGTACGTGGAAGCAGCATTCCTGACTGCTTGATTCAAGTCGCCGTAGGGATAAGCGAAGCTGTTGACCGGCACCTGTAATCGCTGTTGCAGCTTGTGTTTGGACTCACCTAATTCACGTTCGACTTCCGTCACCGGCAATTGCGTTAAGCTGGGATGACGAAGCGTGTGTGAGCCGATCTCAAAACCGGATTGCACCAGCTCTTCAAGCTGGCTCCAGCCCAGCATGTCACGGTCGATGTCGCGATTGACGGCGCGGGCCTGTGCCGCATTCATCCCGACCGTCCCCGATATGATGAAGACCGTGGCAGAAAAGCCCAATGACCGTGTGACCGGCAACACTTCGCTCATCATGTCGAGGTAGCCATCATCGAAGGTCAATACTACCGAGTTTTGGGGAAAGCTGCTCGTCCGTTCCAGGTGATCAAACGCATCTGCCAGGCTGATCCCGGTCAGGTTTTGCGCCGCCAGGCTCTCCATTTGCCATTGGAACAGCGCCGGTGAAACAGAGGTAACTGATGCCCTGGAATCAACCGCGTGATAGGTCAGAATGAGCCATTTACTCACTATTTTTTTGCTGTTGCTTCGCAAGCTCTAGTTCCCATTCTTCTCTTACCTCGACAAGATCCACATTCAGGTCATCCGAAAAACGCAAACCAAGGTTGATCACAAGTTCCGGCACGTTGATTGCAAGGTAACGCGCGGGCGTGGACCCGGAATTCAAGTGCTGGTGATACCAGTAAGTCGGTGGGACAAAGAGCGTTCCCGCCTGCCAGTCGATGCGTTTTCTCTTGTGATAGTTGCCTTCCGGCCAGGTCAGTGAATAGCCATTGCCGGATAGCATGAGAATGAAGGCATCACTGCTATGGCGGTGGGCTTTTTTGTACCTTTGGGGTTGCATTTCCGAAGTATGAAGACTGATCATGCTGTTGCCGGCCATCGCCCATCTTTTTATGGTGTTGCCTTTGCCGCGCATATTCCACACAAGCGTTTCAGCTTGCAGAACATCATCGATGAAGTTCCTGCCTACCTTGTATTTTTCCAGTTGTTCATGCCGGTCGAGGTAACCTTCGCCATGATTGAACCGGTCTGTGAATGCAAAAGAATTCTCGTTGATGAAGTCCTCGTTGTTGACTGCGTTAAGAACAAACGGGAAGCTGGTGATTGCCAGCAATCGGACGGGTTTATCACTATCGTTAAAATGCTGATGGCGGACATTCAACGGGACAGAGAACAAGCTGCCCTCCTTCCAGTCCACACGCAGGGGCTCTTCGCCTTCCTGCTGGATAATCGTATGCCCGGGCCCGCCCATGAAGTAGACACCCTTCTCATAAAAACGACGCCGGCTTGCGGTTTTTCCGCCTGCCGGTATTTCCAGAATCCGGCCGTCACTCATTTGGTAATCGGCGAAGTGCAAATAAAGCCCGGTTACTCCCGCACCCATCTTTGGCCAGGGTTGCAGTTCAATGCTGTTTACATCTTTGATGAACAGGGCTTCGTAGACGGGTATTTCAGTTTTTGCGCGTTCCAGCCACTGTTGATAGGGTGAATTGCGGGGAGGAATCCGAACCACGGTCGGTCCCAGGACGTCTACACCCTTTACCAGGGCGAATAGCTCAAAAAAGGCCTGGCGGGCAATGCCGGTCTTCACTGCGACCCCTACAGCCAGCAGCAAAATGCCAAGAACTGCCAGGATTTTCACCGGTGTTTTCAGAGATCCAGACATATCACCTTTATCGTTTGTGCTGGCCAAAATCCTCCGTATCATAAATCCTCAGGACAATTATTTCAGCGCTGCAATACGGTTCATTGTATTGTTCCATTACATGCGATTCTGTCACGTAACAACATTTTATCCACCTTATCACTTCGGCGGTGATGCGATTCTCATACAATTGATTTGCGAAGCGCTGGCACGCCGGGGTCACGAGGTCGACGTGGTCTATTGCACCGATGCCTATCACCTGAAGGGCGGTCCCGTCACGCAGTCTGTGGCCAACCCCTATAATATCCGCCATCATGCCCTGCACAGCCGCCTGGGTATGCTTTCACCGCTGATTACGCAGCAAACCGGCCGCCCGGGACTCAAGCATAAACAACTGTGTAAAATCCTCGCCAACAAATATGATGTAGTGCATTTTCATAATATTTCACTCATTGGTGGCCCGGGTGTGCTGCCCCTGAGCCGTGCTGCGGTAACGCTGCTCACAACCCACGATCACTGGCTGTTCTGCGCTGCACATGTGCTGTGGAAGAATGACAAGCGGCCCTGCGACAGCCCACAGTGTTTCACCTGCTCGATAAGGAGCGGGATTCCACCCCAGTTATGGCGTTACACGAACTACACCGCGCGTTGCCTGGAATCTGTCGATGCAATCCTTGCACCCAGTCGGTACACGGCGGATAAACACCGAGAGGCTGGTATCACCCGGCCCATCCATGTTTTCAATTCGTTTACGAACCTGGCTCCGGACCCTGGTGGGCAACCACGTAACTCCGGCCAGCCGGTGTTTGTTTGTGCCAGCCGTCTGGTCAATTCAAAAGGGGTGGAGCAATTGTTGCAGTCTTTTACGCAACGGCCCGGCTTCGATTTACTGGTCGCCGGCGAAGGCCCCCTGGGGCCGACACTCAGAAAACAGTTTGCAGCTTATGCCAACATCCGGTTTTTGGGTGCGCTTCCGCATGACCGCATTGAGACACTTTTTCGCCAGGCAACGGCTGTTATCAGCCCATCCTGGGGGCCAGAGGTTCTTGGCCTGACCGTTCTTGAATCCATGGCCTGCGGCACACCAGTCATTGTCCGTCGTGCCGGTGGCAGTGCCGAAGCAATAGAGCAAACCAGTGGCGGGTTGGTTTATGAAAACCCGGAGGGCCTGCTGCCGCTGGTCGATCGCATTGCTGCTGATCCGGAATTACGCCGTTCATTAAGCGAAAAAGCGCGAAAAGAGATCGTGAACCATTACAGCGAAGAACGCTGGATAGAGCATTACTTTGATTTAATTCAAACCTATAACAAAGCGGGCCGGAAATCGGGTCAGACACAACACCCACGTCAATGACAATAACCGTGACGTTGGTATCGATGAGCGCCATGACGGAATTGTCAGCGCTAATCAACAGGCGGGGTTTTTTTAACCATTCTATAAAATAACATTATGCCATTTGCTTCTTTAGAGTCAGCAGCAAAGCTCTATCGAAAATTACTCGCCCCGGCGGGCAGTTACCTGGTGAGCATCCACCTCCGCGATGGTCTGCCGGAGCAATTTTCTGAGCCATTGAGCTTTCTTTTCAGAAGAGCTTTGGTGGAAGCGGACCAAAAAATTACCGACAAGGTCGAGGCAATTCGTCAGACAATTGCCGATAGCAGTGCCAGCTATAAACCAGTTTCCAGTGGACTTGATGTAAGCCGGACCTCAACTGAAACCGCTTTCGTTTCAAGCATTACGCCGGAATGGGGTATTTTTCTTTATCTCTGTGCAAAATCATTTAATGTGCAGACAATACTGGTTTATATGGACGGTCCCAAAGAATATGAGCCAACCATGAAGTATTTAAGAAAAATAATCCCGAAGTTGAACTCCGGTAGCTTGGTTATTTTTGATGACATTCACTGGTCGCATGACATGTGGCAGATGTGGCAAACAGTTTGCCGTTGGCCGGGTTTTGCTTACACCGTTAATGCCGGTCGTTTTTGCCTTGGTTTGTGGCAGGATGGTTCAATTCAGCCGATTAATGTCGATCTTTCAATTTTAATCGGATGGCTGCGAGTTAAGAAAGGCTATGAGTAGCCTTACTGCCGTAAATACTGACTCGACATGCTGGGTTCCGTTGGACGCCTTCATGCAGGCTCTAAGAATGTACTCTAGCAAAGGTGAAGAGGAGGCCACATGAGTCGCGCGGCCCCCCAAAGTATGGCTCATTTTTGCAACGTGTCAAAAGGTTTAAATGGTGCCCAGGGGCGGAATCGAACCACCGACACGCGGATTTTCAGTCCCAGTGTTTTAACTATAAGATATTGAATAAATTAACTAAAATATTAGCATAATATTTCTAGGCACATATTTAGGCACAATAAATTTCGCATAT
>PVMS01167528.1_pt1 | contig 12575 bp, 16 predicted proteins | sample 1853461 | NCBI WGS metagenome assembly PVMS01 (sample SAMN08582032, study PRJNA380276) | Marine sediment metagenome, whole genome shotgun sequencing project. | isolation source: ocean sediment barecode stripped | collected 2017 | reverse complement strand
CGTAACCTCTCGAATATAGAGCACCAGGCAGTAGAAAAAACAAACCCACGACCACGGCTGCTTGATGAACGAGCCCGGCAGGCTGCATAAATGCTCTCTGAGCTTCGCTAGCGAATTTGGGCTAGCTGGCGTCATTGTCTGCGGACGGATTGACGAGCCTCATGAACTGAACGAACGCGAACCCCAGATTCCCGACCAACGCGAGCAGATACGGCCACGCCAACATCCAAAGAAAAGCATTGCACAGCTGGAAGACCAGGAGAGCAATGAACCCCATCAGTGCGATGTGGGAAAAACGACCGGTCGTGGTCGAATCCTGAGACACGATCCAACGCAGTCGGACTCCGATCCCAATCGACGCAAAGACTGCCCAGAGGAGACTCGAAATCCTCCACAGCTTCGGCGTAAAGCCCTCCAGTTGCGCGAACACGAGCGGAACGAGTGCGGCAAACAGCGCAATGCCGCTGTGATTCAGAAGATTCGTAAGGCGCGCCCGTTCCAATCGAGACCACGGGCGTTCGTGGCGTCGGCCGAACGTCGCTGCGATCCCGGAAAAACCCGCTAGCGCAGCGGCGATCTCCGCGATCACGATCAGGCTCGACTCTTCGCTCATCCGGGGGGCTGCTCCGCCGGCGCATGGGTCGCTAGCAGGGACGCGATGACACGAAAGAAAAGGATTGCGCAAGAGATCAAAAGGGTGACGAGGCAACCGAAGTATGTCGCGAAGAGCTTCGCAGCGGGAATGCCAACGACACAGCAGATGAAGCCGACGAAAGCAGCAGCCCCAAGAGCGTGGTTCACGATGTTCGAGGAGGGGTTGAACCCCGGGTACTGCCTCATCTGCCGCGTCCGTCGTAGAACGCTCGGACCGAGCAGAACGAAGCTAGCGACGCCGATTGCGCCAGCAGAACCCCAGACCCACCGCGACGGCCATTCGAGCAACATCGGGAGGAGGGGCACGAGGGCCAGCACTGTGACGGAGAGACTCAGCGTGAGCATGTTCAGCAGGCGACCCGCGTTGAGCCGAGGATCATCTCGGCTCAAGCGTCGGCCCAGGATACTGGCGAGGCTCGCAAATCCTGCGAAAGCGACCGATAACTCAGCGGTCGTCAGGAGAAGATCGGACTCACTTAGGTTCCACACTTTCGCGGTCGCCCCCGAACGGTCCGAGCCCTCAGCTACACCCAATCGCGCCAACCGTCAGCGCCGAGGCGGAAGCGCCTGTCGCCAGATTGCCGAGCCAGGAAGCTACCGAACCCCAGGACTCGTGGCTGGCTGGCATCCGCTGCCGTCGGAGCGAGCTTCCGGGTCCAGCGAGACGCGACGCGAGCTCGCATCGAATCCACCAACCCACCCCTCTTCGCTCGTCTTCGCCGCATCCGGCTCGTATAATGTCGGGCAGTCGTGAAGACGAAGATGAAACAGCTCCGGGCAGGGCTGACCGCAATCGCGCTTGGCCTCGGTGCCGCATCGGCATGCACGCCGCACGCGCCGTATTTCGCAACGAACCCTGGCGAGCGTGCGGCGGACAGCCTCCGGCCCGTCGAAAGCTCCGGCTTCTGGAAGGGGTGGGCGCGTGCAGGCGTGTCGTTCGACGATTACGATGCGGTCTGGCTGCTCTACCGCGGCCTCTCCTACCGCGACAAGCCTCGCTCGTCGCGCGCTGCACTCGGCAATACCAATTACGCGCTCCCGGAAGATCTCGAAGCCGTTCTCCTGGCCGGGCTCGAAGAAATCTTCGCCGAGGAGCTGACGCAGACAGGCAGCTTGCGGTTCGCAAACGCGAAGGGCTCGAGTGTCATGGCCGCAGTCATCTCGCTGGTCGACGTCACTGTACACGCTCCGCTGAGCACGCTGGGCGGGGACGATCTCACGTGGGTCCAGAAAGTCGCCGACGTCACGGTCGTCATCGAGCTCTTCGACTCGCAGAGCGCCACCGTCCTCGCGCGCTTCACCGAGCGCCGGTCCGTAGTGCCCGTGAGCATGCGCCCGATGCGGGCCACGCCCGGGGCCACGAAATACGAGATGCGCAGCGTCTTCCGGGTCTGGGCACGGGCCCTGCGCAGCTTCATCGATGCGTGGAGGACAGCGCCGACTCTCGACGCGACCGACCCCCACAGCTGACCGGCGACGCGGAAGCGCAGGCGCGCGACGCCAGAAAACCACTGCGATTCGATTGCGCAGCGCGGTGCGGTGTCTGCTGCGGCGCTTTGTGGGGTGGGACTCCTGCTATGATTTTCAGCATCGTTGGAGCGCCGACGGGAGGATGCCATGTCGATGTCCGCGTACTTCGCAGCCTACGCAGACGCCTTTGAGAAGGCGTTTGTGAGCGACGACTGGTCCACGGTCGAACCGTTCTTGACGGAGGATGCCGTCTACGAGATTGCGCTCGATCCCCCGATGGGTGGCCGCTTCGAGGGCCGAGCTGCGATCCTCGCCTATTTCAGGAATATCTTGGACCGATTCGATCGTCGCTTCGAGAGCCGAGAGATCGAAATTCTCGAGGGACCGAAAGAGAGCGGCGAATCCGTGTGGATTCGCGGAAGGGCAACGTATCGTGCCAACGGTGTACCCGATTTCGTCCTCGAGCTCGAGGAAACCGCGTACTTCGAGGGCGATCAGATTCGTCGATTAGAGGATTGCTACGAGCCCATCATGAAGGAGCTCATCGCCACCTACTTGAACGAGCACGGCGAGAAGCTGGGAATCTCGATGCACGACTAGCATGACGCCGAGAAAACCTCGCGGAGGCAGAGACCTGCTGGTCAAGCTCGTTCTGGCAGTGGCGTCATCGACGCTCGTTCTCGTACTGCTCGAGGCGGGCTCCCATCTCTTCGGGAAGTTCGAAGTTCCGCTGCAACCTCTGAGAATCGGAAACATACAGATCTTCGGTCATCACGATCCGCTGCTGTTCTGGAGCTTGCGTCCCCATGCCAAAGCACCCGACGGGACTCGCTGGATCAACAGCGACGGCCTGCGCGGACCCGAGATCGGACCCAAGCAGCGAGACGAGTATCGGGTACTGAGTTTGGGGGAGTCGACGACTTTTGCCGCACAGATGGCCTACGAGCAGACCTACTCGGCAGTGCTGGAAGAGATGCTGAATGAAGGACCAGGAGACACACCGGTGCGCGTACTCAATGCCGGTGTTCCTGGCTACACACTATTCCAAGGGGTGCAATACCTGAAGCATCGTAGCTTGCAGTTCGAGCCCGATCTGGTGCTGCTCTACTTCGGCTACAACGACTATCTCCCGGTTGCATTCCTATCAAAGCGCGCGGGGGTCGATGCTACCCAGGGCGGGGGGTTGAATGACTGGGATCTGTTCGAGACACGGCAGACCGTGCCAAGACGAGTCGTGAGCTTCTTGACCCAACACAGCAACTTGTTTCGAGGCGTTCTCGAGTTCAGGCGTCAAGATCGCACTGAGAGTCTGCGCAAGCAGCCAGGTCGCATACGCGTACCCCCCGAACACCGCCAGCGCCTGCTGGAGCTAGCCCGCGACTTCTGCCAAGAGCAGGGTATCGAACTCGTGATCGTCATCCCGATCTACCAAAGCTTTGGCGAGCACATCCATGTTCTTCGGTCATTTGGTGAGACCCACGATGTTGCTGTTGTGGATCTGCCGGCCACCCTGCCGCCACGATTCACCGAGCCTCGGGCTGCATATTTTTCGGACGCGATACACCCGGCTCCGAAAGGCCACCGTCTGATCGCTCGCGCGATTCACAGCGTTGTCTCGCCCCACGTCAGGTAGGAGTTCTAATCCACGCCGGCTGACGATCCGGCGTTCAGGTACGTGGCGTGAAGGAAGAGCGCCGGTGTTATAGTACGTCGCCTTGTTCAGCCGCGTATCAATCCGTGTGGCCTTGGGAGTGTTCTTCGCACTCGTCCTCGGCCTGTGCGCGTTCAAGGTGGTCAACCTGGACTTCGGCTGGCAGCTCAAGGCCGGCGAGCTGATCTGGTCCACCGGCTCGATCCCGACGACGGACGTCTTCTCCTACGTGGCCGAGGGCAACCCGTGGGTCGATTCCCACTGGATGTTTCAGACCGTGCTCTACGCCGCGTATTCGATCGGGGGATTGACGGGAACCATCGCGCTGCGGGCGGCGGTGATTCTGGCGGCGTTCGCCCTGTTGATTCGCCTGACCTACCGGCAGGAGTATGCGTGGATCTCGGTGCTGGTCTGCACGCTGGCCGTTTTCCTCTCGTTCCACCGATTCACCATCCGACCTGAGCTGTTTACCCTGTTGTTTCTCGCGGTGTTCGTCTACTACCTCACTCGATTCGACGAACATCCGAAGCGCGCGCTGATTGCCATACCGCTGTGCCAGGTTTTCTGGACCAACTCTCACGGGCTGCACGTGCTGGGTCCGATCCTCGTCGGACTTTATCTACTCGGTGGGTTGCTGGACCACGGAATCAGCAGGTTCGTGGAGAGACCTTCAGTGGCCGTCTGGGCATGGCAGGGCTGGCGGCAACGGTTGTTGCTGCTCCCCCTGACGATTGCAGGCGTGCTGATGAATGCGAACGGCTTCGAGGGCATTCGCTATCCGTTCAAGCTGTTCATGGAGCTTCGGGAGAAGCCGACCTACTTCTCACTTCTCGGCGAACTGCAGGGGCGTTTGCGATCGAGGGTGCGCTCTTTCCGGCGCCGTCGGTTACCTACAAGCTGTTCCTATTGTTGTCGGTACTGGTCATCCTGTGCCGGTTGAGGCACGCGCGGCTGTCCTCGCTGCTGCCCTACGCGGCGTTTTTCTATCTATCGGTCCTGGCCGTGCGCAACATGCTGTTGTTTGCGGTAGTGGCCACGCCGGTGACGGTGGAAGCGTGTTGCGGAGTCGCGGACTGGCTGAGGGCGCACAGCCGGCTCGTAGCCGATCGTTGGGCCGCCGTGTCCAGTGCCGCGACAGTCCTGTTGATCGTGATGCTGGCCGGGACGACCGTCACGGTCCTGAACGATTCGTTGTACGAGCGACTGGGACTGCGTCGACGGACCGGAATCGGAGAGTCCGACCAGTATCCGGCGGCCGCGGCGCAGTTCGTCGCGAACCTACCGCCCGGCGGCAACATCTACAACAGCGCCAACATCGGCGGTTACCTGATCTGGAAGCTGTACCCGAAGCGGCAGGTGGCGATCGACGGCCGCTGGGAGATTTACGGCGACTTCCTGAACGAGCTGTCGTCGTTGCAGCGTCCCGGGCCATTCATGCGTTTCGCTGAAAAGAACGACGTGCGCTACCTCGTGCTACGCCACGGCACTCCGGAGTACGTGCAGATGGGCCCGTGGCTCCAACGGATGCCCGAGTGGGCGCTGGCAATCGAAACGTCCAATGCGGTCGTCTTGAAGCGGGTCCCGAGCGTTGGGCCGTAGGGTGGTACAACCGGCGGGCTCAGGAAACGGGACAGAAATTGTGGATCGGTTGGATCCGACTATTAGCTGCCACGCTTTGTGTAGTAAATGGTTACCGCCCCCAAGAGGCTGATCGCTGCGACACTATCCCCAATGACGATTCGTGTGATTGCCGCATTGAATCCCCCAACCGAGGCTGTCAAATAGAAAAAAGCGGCCAATGTGGCAGATGCTGCGATGAACGCCAATGGCTGTACCGAAGGTGTAAATGCGGAATACGCGAAAAACACGCCCAAGATGCCAAACAATATGGCTCGATGCCGAAACAATATTTCCATGTCGTTTCCTAGAATTGGGATTCCGTATAGTGATTCAAGCCGCGCTACGCCGGCGAAGCCGCTAATGGGAACGATGTGGATCACAGCAACGATCAATAATAGAACCGTGATGGCTTTCTCTGACATTTGAAGGCTCCAGAGTTCGACTTCCACCGCGAGTCAAAACGAATCGCAGCCAGCGCTGGGACAGCTGCGCCCGCTGCCAGAACGGTACCATGGATCGATTGAACTTCACTGTTTAGTGTCATTCGAAAGCTTTATTCGTCAGCTCCCTCTGTCTCTGAAAACGTCTCTCCGCCCAATTCGAGATACTCGAGCTCCGCTGCTGTTGACACGCGGCCAAGAGCTGCGTTCCGGTGTGGGAAGCGGCCAAATTTCTCAATCACCTTTTGATGACGCTCAGCGTATCCCGCAAAAGCCTCGAACCTATCGAAAAGCCGTGGTGGAGCCCGATCGATCAGGCTGCGGAACAGCGACACACTCTCCGCTTGAACTGCGCGATCCTCAGCGTGCTCGAAGGGTAAATAGATAAACGCAGCTTCCAGAGGATGTAGCTGGCTATCTACTTCGCGCACGAGAGCTTCCCGGGAAACGTTCAGAGCTTCTGCATCGAACGCGAATGACTTGGCAGTATTCCGATAGAGATTGCGCGGAAACTGATCTAGCACGAGCACCAATGCCAGGGTCGACCGTGCGACTGCGGTCCAACCCAAAAACTCCCCCCTGTGGGCCCGCTCAGGCATCGTGCCGAATTGCTGCTGAATCAACTCGTCAAATTTCGGTTCAGAGGCGAACCAAAGGCGGGACCGGTCATCGACCACCTCGGGAGTCTCGAGATCATCACCGAACCATACTCGCAGAACTGTATCGGCGGTCGCGGTCACAGGTTCATCGGCGCTGCCCAACGGATGGTAGGGGTTCGAAGAAGATCGATCCAACGCAGATCTGGAAACGGCGGGCGATGCTTGTTGCAATCTCTTTGGATCACTAGAATCGATCGAATTCATGAATACACCGACAATTGAAACCGAGCGACTCGTTATTCGTCCGCTATCTATTTCGGATGAAGCCGAATTCGTGTCGGAGCTTACGAGTAATCCGGAAATCATGAAGAATCTGTCTGAAGAGTGTGAAACACCAACAAAACAGAAAGAGTGCGCGGCTCTCTATATTGAGAGCTACTCATCGCTTTGGCGATCTCATGGCTATGGGGGCTGGGCTGTGTGTGCGGGCACCAGTGAATTCGCCAAGCGAGGTAGGTTACTTGGATTCTGTGGATTCGGTTTGGGGCAGATTGACAATGCGGGCCCAGAGCTCGCCTTTGCTTACGGAAAACTGTTTTGGGGAAAGGGAATCGCTACCGAAGCCACAAGAGCATGTCTAGACTGGTTCTTCGTGAGGGCATGCCATGAACGTTGTTATGTATGTCACCACTCATGGAACAACGCTTCCAAGAAAATCATTGGCAAGCTTGGATTCGTTTATAATCGGGATGAAGACCTGTGGGGTTCGGTACAGAAAGGCCACGGATTGTTACCAACTTACCATCTCGACCGAGCGACCTACCTGAAGAGCAGAACGCAATCATCGTCAACGATCGATATTACGCTCGCGCCTTACGAACGCCTCTAACGCATCCTCGTCTTTTTCGTCAAAACTCGGAAGGTCCTCGTATAGGTCAAACCAGGGCAATCTGGTGTCATAGAATATGTGACAGGTAGGTCTAGCCCCCGAAGGGTCATCCAAGCTCCCCACGGAGAGATTCGTCCACCAATCGTCTTCGGGTTTGATCGCCTGCCACACGATTCGTGATCCGCACTCCGCGCAGAATCCACGCTTGCCCATCTTCGAAGCGGCGTAGTACTTTGGCTCGGCACCCGTGTATCGCAAGGTTCCTGCTTTGATCGGTACGGCTATTTCGGCAGGTTGTCCCGAGCTTCGTTGACACATCGTACAGTGGCAGATGTAGCCGTTTTTCAAGAATACGTCCGCTTCATACCGCACACTTCCGCACAGACACCCCCCGGTTACTCGTTCTGTTTCATGGTTCATCGAGATTCTCCTCAGTACGGCCTGCGAACCATCATGCTCAATGGTTCAACTGTTTGAAATTAGAGGCAAAATGTTAGTGGAATCGGAGATCTACACAGCCGGTCTCTGTCAACCACCGCCTAACTAGTATTAGACGGCTCATCCTACCACCTGATTTCCCGCTCCACGCAGCCTATTTCCATGGGGGATCCCGGAGGAAGCGAAATTGTGTCGAGAATTCGCCACATTCGAAAGCTGTATAAAACCGGACGGGCGCTGGTTGCAGCCTATTTAGGTAGGGGGAGACAGTCAGCTGAGTGGAGGCGAACCAAATTCGAATCGTGCTCAGTCGTATGCCGCCGGTTCGTCGATCTGCACGACGACCTTGTCGCCAGCCTTGATAACGCCAGGTACATCGACGACACCCACCACTCCGCGCAGGCCGAATGCGCGGCTGGGAAACAAGTGTCCCCCTGCCGGCTCACCGGAGGAGGTGGTGTAGGTGGCGGTAATCCGTTCTCCCATGTCGGAACACGGCGGATTGCACTCTTCGACGGCGAGCACGGCTCCAGAGGGGAAGATCAGCCGGGTGCTCTTCGGCAGCCGAGAGAAATTGGGGATGCCCTCTACGCAGATATTCGCTCCCAGCGTGGTGGCAGTCAGCGGCTCCTTCAGATCCATCTTCTTTCCGATGATGGCGAGTTCTTCGACGGAGACACCGGACCACTGGCGTTCGTTGCGCCGTACGGTTCCTTCCGGATCTTTGTCCCCGGCCCACGCCACCCGCTCGAAGCCCCGGTGCTTGTCGCCCGGGAAGCCGGCCAGCTCGGCCTCGATCGATTGATGCTCCTCTTTGCTCAAGTCTTCGTTGTGCCGGTGTGAATGGAGACGATCGAACCTACCAGTTCCTTCATGCGATTATCCTTTGTTCGACTCGAGATTCTGGTTGAACAGGGTGTACACGGATCTGGCACCGACGTCGAGTTTGACTGCCATTCCCCCTCCGGGCCACAGCCGCATCGGAACGGCGTGCGCAGCTCAGAACTTGGAATAGGCTTTCTTCAGGTCGACGAGCGGATGCCGCGGCGACATCTGGAACTTCACGAGCAGCTCGCGTGCGATCATGTCCCGATCCTGCTGATCTTCGGGGAGCTCCAGGTCCTCGGGTACGGTCACCCAGCCATTGATGTTGCGGTCGAAGACAGCCGGGCGGTTCTCCTCGTATCCCATGTGTACGTCTTCGAGCCAGTTGAGATCCTGGAATCCCATCGTCTCGATGTACTCCTTCAGAAACGGTGTGAGCCGGCTGTAGTCCGGCACCAGGTTGACGTCGTATCGGTAGCCGATGTGCTGACCGATTTCCTGCTCGCGCTCGGAGTCGAGACCGCTGCGCTCGCCCGCGTTGCCGGTTTTCTTCGCCATTGCGATTGGACTCCTCTCCGAATCAGAACCGCGTCATGTCGGGGCGCCCGACGGTATACTGCGAGCCGGCGAGTGGAACCATGGCCAGAGCGGAGGCCTCCATGGTCAACGCCGCCAGATCTTCCGGTTCGAGGCTGTGCACATTGGTCTTGCCACAGGCCCGCGCCATCATCTGGCACTCGATCGCCAGCGTGTGTAGGAAGTTGTAGACGCGCTCGGCCGCAGCATCGGGATCGAGACGCTTTCGAAGCTCCGGATCCTGCGTCGCGACACCCACTGGGCAGCGCCCCGTGTGGCAGTGGTAACACTCGCCGGCGGAAACCCCGACTTCGTTCTCGTAGTCCGCTTCGGGAATGTCCTTGTTGCAGTTCAGCGCCATCAACGACGCGTGGCCGATGGCCACCGCGTCGGCACCGAGTGCCAACGCCTTCGCGACATCGCCGCCGTTGCGGATCCCGCCCGCGTAGACGAGCGTAATCTCCCCGGATTTTCCAACGTCCTCGAGTGCACGCCGCGCCTGCCGGATCGCCGCAATCCCGGGAACACCCGTCTCTTCGGTGGCGAGGTGCGGCCCAGCGCCCGTGCTGCCCTCCATCCCGTCGATGTAGATGCTGTCTGGCCCGCACTTCGCAGCCATGCGGACGTCGTCGTAGACACGCGCCGCGCCGAGCTTGAGCTGGATCGGAATCTCGCCGTGGGTGGCTTCGCGGATCTCGTCGATCTTGATCGAGAGATCGTCGGGGCCCAGCCAGTCCGGGTGACGCGCCGGCGAACGCTGATCGATTCCAGCGGGAAGCGATCGCATCTCGGCGACTTGATCCGTCACCTTCTGCCCCATCAGGTGGCCGCCGAGTCCGACCTTGCAGCCCTGGCCGATGAAGAATTCGACCGCATCGGCGAGCCGCAAGTGGTGGGGGTTGAAGCCGTAACGGGACTGAATGCACTGGTAGAACCATTTCGACGAGTAGCGGCGCTCGTCGGGGATCATCCCACCCTCACCGGAGCAGGTTGCCGTCCCGGCCATCGTCGCACCGCGCGCGAGCGCCACCTTCGCCTCGTACGAGAGCGCTCCGAAGCTCATTCCGGTGATGTAGATCGGGATATCGAGTTCGAGCGGACGCTTCGCGAGTGGCCCGAGCGCGGTCTTCGTCTCACAGCGCTCCCGGTAACCTTCGATCACGAAGCGCGTGAGGCTGCCGGGCAGAAAGGTGAGGTCGTCGAAACTCGGGATCTTCTTGAATATCGAGAATCCCCGCATCCGGTAGCGGCCGAGTTCGGATTTGATGTGGATGTCATCGATGACGTGAGGCGGAAAAATCGAGCTGTGCCCGAGTTGACTCACATTGCGCTTGGGGTTTCCCGTCGTCATTTTGGCTCCTGAATGCTCACGAGTCCTCGCAGAATGCTAAAGGATCAGCTTCTTTTCACTCGGCTCGAGATGGTCGTAATTCCACAGCTGTCTGCCGGCGACGATCTTCTTGAGATTTTCGATCCCATTGGGCGCCTTCATTCCGTAGATTTCGAGTTTGCGGGTGAGCCAGCTCACTTCGAGATCCGTCAGCTCCGCGCGAACTGCGTCAACGCCCAGTGAATCAATTTCTCCGCCGACGTAGATCGTCCCGTCGTACATCGAATCGCCCAGATTCGTTCCGGCGTTTCCGAGAATGATCATTCGACCGCGCTGCATCATAAATCCCGAGAGCATGCCGGTGCGCCCACCCACCAGGATCGTGCCCCCCTTCATATCGATTCCCGTGCGCGAGCCCACGTCACCCTTGCACACCAGGTCACCCCCGCGCAGCGCGGCGCCGAATGTAGATCCGGCGTTCTTCTCGATGACAACGGTTCCCGCCATCATGTTCTCGGCGCACGACCAGCCGACGCGTCCGGAAATCGTAACGTTGGGTCCATCGAGGAGACCGCAGCCGAAGTATCCCAGGCTGCCATCGAAGTGGAGATTCAAGCGATTGAGAATCCCGACACCGAGGGAATGCATGGCGCCGGGGTTTTTCACTGCGATCGATCCGAATCCGTCGCTCATCCGCTTGCGGATTTCGAGATTCACTTCCGGACCGTCGAGTCCCTCGGCATCGATTTCGGCCCGCCGATCCGGGTCGACGTCAAACGCCCCCGGATACAGGAAGTTCGGCTCCGCTTCGGGCTCGAAGAAAGTCTGCTGCGTGCGTCCACGCAACTGTTCCGTGTGCATACCCATTTCGGGGGCGGTCTCGATCTCGCTCATGTCTCCCACACCTTTACGGCGCCCTCATAGGGGTCCGTGGTATCGATTTCGTGAGGCACAATGCTTCGAATCGCGACCTCTTCGGATGCGAGTGCGATCAGGTCGTCGCTTTCATAGAGGACCATCGGCTTGGCGTGGAGGCGATCCTTGGCCATCCCCAACATGCTGTCCGTCGCGACCAGATAGGTGAACACGCCATCGAAATCGTCGATCGACTCGCGCATCGCGGTCTCCAGATCGATGCCGCGATCGACTTTGTCGGCGAGGTACACCGAAATCAGCTCGGAATCGCAGTCCGAGGAGAAGCGGTGACCGCGCCGCTCGAGTTCACGGCGTCCCGTCCAGTAGTTCGTCAGCTGGCCGTTGTGAACCACGGCGATGTCCTTGAACGGGAACGCCCAATAGGGATGCGCGGAGCTGATGTCGACGTGCGATTCGGTTGCCATCCGCGCGTGACCGATGCCGTGGCTGCCCTTGAAGCCCGTGAGCCCGTACTCGCCGGAAACTTCGTTCGCGTCGCCCAGATCCTTGACCAGCTCCAGGACGTCACCGAGCGACAGAATCTCGACGTCCTCGATTTCTTCGATGCACCGTGCGAGTTCCGCAAGATCGCCAGGGCACTCGATTTCGTAGCGGAGTGCGTATGCGGTGGGCATTTCTTCGCTGATGATCTTGGCGTCCAGTTCGCGGATTCTCCGATCGACCTCTGCTTTGCGTTCCTGCAGTTCTTTTCTGATCGCCAGACTCGTACCGAGGTCGGCACCTTCTGCGATCTTGAAACGCATGATCAGTCGCCCGGGCGCCGATGCTCCGTACAGCGCGAAGCCAGTCGAGTCCGAACCGCGATGTCGCAGAGATTGCAACATCGAAGTCAGCTCACTGCCCACGGACGCGGCGTCGCTATCGTGATGAATGATGCCGGCAATTCCACACATCGTTGCGTCCTCAATCCTACGGGAGACAGTCGAGATAGGTCTCGACGTCCCATTCCGTCACGCTGGCCATGAACTTCTCCCACTCGTCTCGCTTGTAGTGGGTGTACACCCGGTACATGTCTCCGGGCAGGGCCGATTTGATCACTTCGTCGGCATCCTCGATTTCTTCGATGCACCGTGCGAGTTCCGCAAGATCGCCAGGGCACTCGATTTCGTAGCGGAGTGCGTATGCGGTGGGCATTTCTTCGCTGATG
>PVMS01063594.1_pt1 | contig 12576 bp, 9 predicted proteins | sample 1853461 | NCBI WGS metagenome assembly PVMS01 (sample SAMN08582032, study PRJNA380276) | Marine sediment metagenome, whole genome shotgun sequencing project. | isolation source: ocean sediment barecode stripped | collected 2017 | reverse complement strand
AGCATGCCCGGCTTGGTCGTCCGAACCTCATCGAAGATGGCGGGGACGATCTCCCCCACTTCGGCCGACTCGACGTACCTGACCGTCCCCTCCATTGGGCCGTCGATATTCAGCGCACCGTTGGACGCCTCGGCAACATCGCGGCTGGTCGCCCGCCCGAATCCGTACCGACCATAGATCGGGGTTTCTGAGGCCCACAGCCCGACGAGGGCCTCACCGCGGGCGGAAGAGTCATCGAGGTGGTCGACCATCATCGCATTGAGTATCCCCTGGCGCCGGTGGGTGGGCTGCACGGTGACGATCGTGGTTCCCGACATCGGCACCGATGCTCCCCCGGGGACGATGATCTCGAGCGGGTAACCGCCCAGGGTGCCGACGAGCTCGTCACCATCGAAGCCGGCAACGGTGCGGTCCAGCGGCAACGTGGCCTTGAACCGTTCGTCGTCGCGGTCGTTCTCGCTCAGGTCCTCGCCGAACCCGATGGAGATCCGCTCGCGGAAGCGGAGGATCTCGTCTTCGGTGATGGGTCGGGTGGTGAATCCCATGGTCGGCGAGGTTACCGACCGTCATCGAGCTACGACAGTGCGGGTATGGTCGCCGCTGGCATCGAAAGGTAGCGCCATGACCCGCATCGCAGTTCAGATCCACCCCCAGCATGCCGACTACTCGCACATCCGAGACACGGTGATGCGCGCCGAGGACATGGGCGTCGACGTCATCTACAACTGGGATCATTTCTTTCCGCTCAACGGCGGCGACCCCGACCCGAACACCGGAAAGCACTTCGAGTGTTGGACGATGCTCGGCGCCTGGGCCGAGCAGACCGAGCGCGTCCGATTCGGGGCGCTGGTGACCTGCAACTCGTACCGGAACCCAGATCTGCTGGCCGACATGGCGAGGACCGTCGACAACATCTCGGGTGGCAGGCTGATCCTCGGCATCGGATCGGGATGGTTCGAGAAGGACTACGACGAGTACGGCTACGAATTCGGCACTGGACCCGGCCGGCTCCGCGATCTCGACGCCGCGCTCCCCAGGATCAAGGAGCGCCTCGCCAAGCTCGACCCACCGCCGGCCGGAGATATCCCGATCCTCATCGGGGGAGGCGGCGAGAAGGTGACGCTGCGCATCGTCGCCGAGCAGGCAGACGCCTGGCATTGGTTTGGAGACCCGGACACCTTTGCCCACAAGTCGAGCGTGCTCGACGGCTGGTGCGAGAAGGTGGGCCGCGATCCGACCACGGTCGACCGTTCCATCGGGGTTCAACCTGGATCGGTTGGGCTTGCCGATGAGTTTGTTTCCCTCGGAGCCGACGAGATCACGATCGGGGTCAGCGGACCCGATCTCGACCTGGCAGACGTGGCGCGCTGGATCGAATGGCGGGATTCGGCGTAAAGAGGCCCCCTCTGCGGAGGAGCTAGCGCTCCTCCGCGTCTCCCCCACTTCGTGGGGGAGACGAAAACCGGGTCACGGACGGTGGCATGTCGATGTCATCTGGCAAAACCGGGTCGGGCTGAGGAACACCGGGGGTCATCGCCAACGGGATCACCCCGGCCCAGATCGGGAGGTCGTAGTCGGCCTCGTCGTCTCCCGGTGGCCCGGTGCGGGTCTTCACCGAGAACTCCTCGATGGGCACCGCCACGATCAGGGTCCCCTTGTTCTCGATTTCAGACGGGTGGCGCGCCTCTGACCACCGGCCGGGCAGCACGTGCTCGGTGATCATTTCCATCGCCCTGAGACGCTCGTCCTCGTCGTCGACCAGCCGTCCCTCGCCCAGCACGACGGCGGAGCGATAGTTCATCGAGTGATGGAAAGCGGATCGGGCCGCCACGATCCCGTCGAGGATGGTTGCGGTGACACATACCGGCACGCCCTCCTTCACCAGCCGCAGCATCCGGCTCGCCGGAGATCCGTGGAGATAGATGGTGTCACCGTCCCTGGCGTGGATCGTCGGGATCACAAACGGCTTGCCTTCAACAACGAACCCGAGATGGCAGATCGGCGCCTCGTCGAGGATGGCATCGAGGGATGCGCGGTCATAGACGCCGCGTTCCGGAAGCCGCTTGACGCGGGTGCGATCTGAAGAAGGCTCATTCATCGACGGAATGCTACGGGCGTTCCAGTGCGTCGCGGAGGGCCTCGATCGCCCGCGCAACATCGAGGTAACCGACCGGCGCATCGGACTGCTCCAGGTAGGCGCTCACACCACCCCGCGCTCCCAGACCTCTACGAGATGCCGGTACTCGGGGCTGGTTTCGGCCAGTTCGTCGTGTGTGCCATCGGCGATGATCTCCCCGTCATCGATCATGATCACCCGGTCGGCCCGCTCGGCCGATTTAAGCCGATGGGCAATGACGATGGCAGTTCGGCCCGACAGCAGCACCCGCAGTGCTCCCTCGACCTCGAGCTCGGTCTCGGGATCCAGGTTGGATGTCGCCTCGTCGAGCACGATCACTGCTGGGTCTGAAAGGAATGCTCTTGCCAGGGCCACGAGCTGGCGCTCCCCTGCTGAGAAGCGGCCGCCCCGCTCGCGGACCTCGGTTTCGAGCCCGTCGGGCAGCGCCCGCACCCAGTCGTCGATTCCCATTGCGCGGAGCACGTTCCACACGTCGTCCTCGGTGGCGTCGGCGGCACCGAAGGCGATGTTGTCACCAAGGGTTCCTTCGAAGAGAAAACCGTCCTGGGGAATCAGCACGATGGCATCGACCCGCGACGATTCGGTCAGGTCCTTGAGGTCGACACCATCGAGGCTGACCGACCCGGTATCCGGGTCATAGAAGCGCATGGCGAGCTTGGCAATCGTGGTCTTCCCGGACCCGGTCTCGCCGACAACGGCCAGGCGCTGGCCGGCAGGCACCCCGAGGTCGATGCCGCGAATGACCGGGCGGTCTTCTTCGTAGCCGAAGGCGACATCATCGAACCCGACGGTGCCCTTGACCGGCAGATCGGTGTCGAATGCCCCCGGCCGCTCCTGCACCGCCGGCTCCTCGTCGAGCAGTCCGAACAGCTTGGCAAGCGCCGCCATCGCCGACTGCAGCAGGTTGTACACGTTGGCCAGGTTGATGAGGGGCTGGAAGAACCAGTCGAGGTACAGCAGGAAAGCCACCACGGTTCCAAACGAGAGCGTCCCGTCGATGACCCTGATCCCGCCGATGACCAGCACCGAGGCGATCGCAACCACGCGCAGGAAGGCGATGATCGGGAAGTACCAGGAGATCGCCCGGGCAGCCGACATGTTTGCCTCGTAGTACGCCTCGTTTACCCGGCCGAAGGTCGAGGCCTGGTTGCTCTCCTGGGTAAAGGCCTGTACGACCCTGACCCCGGCGATCCCCTCCTGAAGTCCGGAGAGCACGGCTCCGATCCGCTCCCTGACCTCTCCGTAGGCGCGGGAGGCGTAGCGCTGGAAGATCACCGTCGCCACGAGAAGGATGGCGATCACCACATAGACGGCGACGGCCATCTGCCAGTCGATGAACAGCATGGCGAGTGCGACGCCGACCACGGTGAGGATGTTGGTCAGGGCCATCACGGCGCCGTCGCCCGCAAACTCCTGCAGGGATTCGATATCGGAGGTCATCCTGGCCACAAGAACGCCGCTCTTCGAGCGGGAGTAGAACCCCATGTCCATCTTCAACAGGTGGGCGAACACCGTTTGCCTCAGCTGGAGGAGAAACTGCTCACCCACCCACGAGATCCCGTAGCGGGAGATCACCGACAGCACGTACTGGACGCCGAGCAGGCCGATATAGATCACGGCGGCGACCGTCAACGCTCCCTTGTCACCATCGGCGATGCCCTGATCGATCCCGGCCCGGACGACCAGCGGTCCGGCGAGCCTGGCAAGGGTGGCCAGAGCGGCGACGGCAAATGCCCCGATCGCCGGCGCCCAAAGCGAACGGCCGATACGGGCCGCCCGCCGCAGCAGCTTGCCCCTGTCGTCGATCTCGTAGTCGCCGGCGTGTTGCATGTACTTCACACCAGAACCCCGCTCCCCGCCTCTTCGTCGGAGGCGAGCACCTGGCCGTATCTGGGCACGCTGTCCAGGAGCTCTTCGTGGGTGCCGACCGCGACCACCACCCCGTTCTCGAGAAACGCAACCAGATCGGCAAGTGCCAGGGACGAGCTGCGATGGGCGATGATGATCGTGGTGCGGTTCTCCATGACCCGGCGCAACGCTGCCTGGATGTCGGCCTCGACAATTGCGTCGACCGAGGATGTGGCATCGTCGAGAATGAGCACCCGGGGGTCGCGCAGAACACTCCTCGCCAGCGCCACCCGTTGCCGCTGGCCACCGGAGAGGGTGGCTCCCCGTTCACCGATCACCGTGTCGTAGCCATCGGGCATCTCACAGATGAAATCGTGGGCCTGGGCGAGGCGAGCCGCAGCCCTGACCGCCTTGTCGTCGGCACCGGGATCCCCGACGAGCAGGTTGTCTCGTATCGAGGCTGAGAACAGGAAGGTCTCCTGGAACACGACCGCCACCTCTTCGCGAAGCTCGTCGAGAGACACGTCGCGTACATCAATGCCGTCGATGGACACGGAGCCTTCGTCGACGTCGTAGAACCTGGGGATCAACTGGGCAATCGTCGACTTCCCCGATCCGGTTGCCCCGACCAGCGCCATCGTCGCACCGGCCGGCACGACGAGGTCCATGCTGGTGAGCACCGGCGGTCCCCCCGGATAGGCAAAGCGAACCCCGTCGAAGCGCACCTCGGCGCCTGCATCGGGAAGCGGGATCGGGTGCTCAGGGTCTTCGACGATCGGGTCTTCGGCAAGCAGCTCGACGATGCGGGCACCGGCGGCAGCAGCGCGGGGCAGGTTGGCGAAGAACCAGCCGGTGATCATCAAGGGCAGGACCAGCATCGCAAGGTACTGGGTGAAGGCGACGAACTCCCCGGGGGTCAGCGATCCGTCGATGACCCGGAACCCGCCCAGCCAGAGCACCGCAATCGTGCCAAATGCAGGGATCAGCTCGAACAATGGCGCATACAGCGCCCGCTGCTTGGCTACGGCGATCGTGTTGTCGTAGATCCCGGTCGCCGCTTCCTTCAGCCTCCGCTCGAGGCGGCGCTGCTGCCCGTATGCCTTGACCACTTCGATGCCGGCTACCGACTCCTCGACGACCTGGGCGAGATCGGCGAGCCGCTCCTGGATGAAGAACGACAGGTCGATCACCTTCCCGGCGTACCGGTTTGCAGTGAGCGCCACAGCGGGAACGGTGAGCGAGGCGACAGCACCCAGGACGGGATCGATGAGGACGAGCACGACGATGACCACGAGGAACATCACGATGTTGGCAAGGGTCAGCGGAAGCAGAGCGAAGATCAGCCGAACCTGGGAGAGATCCGACGATGCCCGGGCCATCAGCTGACCGGTCGAAGTCTCGTCGTGGAACGTGAAGGCGAGCCGCTGGATGTGGCTGAACATCCGGTTGCGCAGATCAGCCTCGGCGCGATAGGACAACTTGAAGCCGTGGTAGCGCCTGACGCCGATTCCAATCGCCTGGACGACTCCGATGAACAGCATGAAACCGATCCCGGCAAGAAGCGCCGAACGGTCGCCGACGAGAATCGCGTCGTCGACGATGCGGCTGATCACGTAGGGAATGGCGACGACCGATACCATCCAGACGAGAGCTCCCGCCAGCGCGATGAGCGCGGTGACCGGATACTCACTCAACGTCCTGGCCATGAGGTTGAGCCCGGTGCGAAGCTGGGCGCGTCGCTCGTTGCCGGCCTCGGTCACGCGCTCTTTCCCCGGATGATCGCCTCGGCCGGCGAGATGAATGCCGGGACGACGATGACGACGAAGCCAACGGCATAGAGCCAAATCAGTACCACCCCGACCGCACCAAGGGCGGCGAGGGTGTTGGAACCGAAGGTGGGGATGACGAGAGCAGCGGCGCCGGTCATCACCACGATGATCGCAGTTGCGATCATCGCCGAAATGAGGGATCGCTCGAAGGGGACGGGCGGGCCGAGCCGGTAGATCGCCCACAGCAGCGCGATGATCCACACTGCCACCACCCCGGACGAGATCCCGGTCAACGACCCGAGGTCGAGACCGTACCGCCGGAGGAACTCGGCGAAGAACTGGCTGAATAGGACGACGATGTATCCGGCAATGAGGGCGACCCCGGCCCCGAGCGTGAACAGGATGCCGAGGCCCCGGACGCGCCAGTACGGACGGTCCTCGCCCACGCGCTGGATCTGGCGCAACGCTTTCTGCACCGCATAGATCCCCCGCGACCCGGCATAGATCGCCACCAGCAAAGAGATCGCGATGACGGGGCCCTGGCTCTCCCCCACAATGTCTGTCGCTTCGATGAGGATGTCGCTGATGAACGCGGAAACCTCCTCGGGAAAGACATCAGCAAGAAACAGCTCGAGGTTGGCGAGGCCTGCCTCCGACCTCCCAACCAGCGTCAGCGCAGCCACCGCGGCGATGGCAAGCGGAACGAGCGCAAAGAAGAAGTTGTAGGCGATGGCCGCCGACATCAGCAGCGGGTCGGCATCCTTGACACGATCGAATGGGCCGCGCAGCGGGTCGAAGCGCTTTGGGATCGTAAAGGAGGCCACGCCGGGAGGATACGAGGACGTCGGTTCAGTCTTCGATTCTCTCGCGACGTGCAGAGAAGGCCCCCTCTGCTCAGCGGCTGCGTCGCCTGGCGTCTCCCCCGCCCCGCGGCGGAGACATGACAGGTGGAAAACCGGGTCCTTCCTACACTCTCAACGCATGCCCCGCCTGACCGTGCTCGTTGTCGCGACTGCGCTCGCCGCCACCGCCTGTGTGGCCGGCGCCGATGTCGTCCCTGCCGACCCCGATGCCACCATCACCACGTTCGAGCCGGTCACCACTCTGCCCGGCCTCGACTCGACCACGGCCGCAGAGACCACGCCGGAGACGACCGTCACCACACAACCGGATCGCGCCAGCGGGGTGGTCCCGCCAGAAAGCGTGGGCGAACCGTGGGGATCGGTGGTCGGTCTCACCATGTTCCGCGGCAACCCGACCCGAACCTTCTTTGGCAGCGGACCGATCCCGCAGACCGCCCCATCGGTCTTGTGGCGCTTTCCCGCCGACCCCATGTGCGGTGCCTCACCCGACGGTCCCGACCCGAAGATATGGTGCGGCAGCGGTTGGACGGGACAGCCGGTGGTCTGGGAACGGCCGGACGGAGTGACCGAAGTGATTTTCGGCGCCTATGACAAGAACATCCACTTTCTCGACGCCGATACCGGTGAACGAACCAGGCCCGACTTCCCGATGGGCGACATTATCAAGGGCTCGGTAACCCTCGACCCGGACGGCTATCCCCTCCTCTACGCCGGGTCGCGCGACCCCCGGTTCCGGATCATCGCCCTCGACGGGGACGAGCCCCACGAGGTGTGGTCGCTCCACGCCACCTCCGTCGAGGGCATGTGGAACGACGACTGGGACTCAAACCCGGTCGTGATCGACGACATGATGTACGAGGGTGGCGAGAACGCGTGGTGGTTCGCCGTCAAGCTCAACCGCGGATACGACGCAGACGGCATGGTGACGGTCGATCCTCAGGTCGTTTACGAGATACCGGCGTGGACCCCAGAGCTCCAGGAGACGTTCGGCCGGCAGCACTCGGTTGAGGGCTCGACCGTCGTCTTTGATCAGCGTGCCTTCTTCGCTACTTCTGCGGGTCGAGTGGTCGGGGTCGACCTGGAAACGATCGAGACCGGCGGGGGCAAGATCGTCTTCGACTTCTGGAACGGCGACGACACCGACGCAACCATGAGCATCGATGCGGATGGATTCCTATACGTCGTATCCCATGGGGACACCGCTAAAAGCTCGAATACCGCGGCAAGAAGGGTTCGAGAGGTCGGCGATCTGATCAAGCTGAACCCCGATACTCCCGATGATCCCATCGTGTGGTCAACACACCTCTCCGCAGCTCGTGGCCAGGACGCTGGGGCATGGGCAACTCCTGCCCTGCACCCGGACGCCGGGCTGCTCTTCGTGGCCACCGATACCGGCGATCTGCTTGCCGTCGACACCGACAACGGTGAGGTGGTGTGGGAGGACTTCATCGGTGGCAATGCATGGTCGTCTCCGGTGATCGCCGACGACACGCTCGTGGTCGGAATCGACTGTCTCACCGAGCGGGCAGGCTTCCGCGCCTACGACCTCGAGAACCCGCGCTCGCCGAAGGCCCTGTGGGATATCGAGGTCGGGTCGGGATCATGCATCGAGTCGACCCCTGCGATCTGGAACGGTCGGATGTACGTCGGATCGAGAGACGGCTTCTTCTACGCGCTTGGTTCCTGATGCCACCTTCAACAATGTCGACCATGAGGCTCTCGCCGGCAGGATCCATTGCCAAGACCTTCGGCTTCCTGATGTTCCTGCTGGGATGGACCGCCGTGCTCGCCACGTTTCTCGGCTTCTTCGGGACGGTGTGGTGGCCACTCGATGTCCTGGCGGATTGGCGATTCATCCTCGCCTTCGTTCTCATCCTTGCCACGATTTCCACCGGTCTTGGATACTCGCGGGTATCGGCGGTCGTCTTCCTGGTTGCCGCCATCGTCAACATCTACTTCGTCGCCCCGATGTGGCTCAACGACCAGCAGCCGCTGGTGTCGAGCGACCGGGTGCGAGTTGTCACGCTCGATGTCGGGCTGGCTCCGGACGTACGGCCCGCGGTCTTGGAATGGGTGAACATGATCGAAGGGGACATCATCATTCTCGCCAACGCCGGTGGCGCCTGGACGAGCGCCATCGACCAGCTTGGCGTTCCCTACCGGGTCGTCAATGAAGACCCCGGGCTCACCGGAGGAACCCTGGTCCTCGCCAGGAACGAGATCGGGGCGACAATCGAGCCGGTGCCAGCCGGGATGCGAGCGGCCGACGTGATCGTCAGGGTGCCTCTCGCAGACCAGCAGGTGCGGATCGTCGGGCTTTCTGTGGAACGACCGGTCAGCGCATCGACGACGGAGGAGCGGTTGATCGATTTCACCGCCGTCAACGTCGGGGTGCGCCGAATGAGCGGATCTGTGGCCGTGGTCGGCAATCTGGAGGCTTCACGATGGTCCCACGCCTTCGAGACCCTCGCCACCGACCTCACCAACTCGGAGGACGGTTTCGGCTATGCGGCGACCTACCCGGCCTACGATCTGCCGATCTTCGATGAGCTTGTCGGCATCCCGGTCGATCACGTCCTATACCGGGGCCCGATCACGGTGACCAATCGCCGGATCAGCCCCAACCTGGGCACGGACCATGCCGCGCTCGTCGTCGACCTGTCACCGGCAGGCGGTTGAGCGTCAGTCGTCAATCGTCAGCCGTCAGGTAGTCATCAGTCATCAATTGGAGTCGGCGCGTCGGGCTGAAGACTGTGGACTGAGACTCTCCTCTCCAGACCGGTAGCCTCTCGCCACATGCTGAACGATTACACCGAGGTGACGGCTGCGGACGTCACCGCGATCACCAACTCCGCCATCGAGGCATCCAACCGACTGGTCGACGGGCTCGTCGCCACCAGCGAGGAACGCACCTACGCCAACACCCTCCAGCCGCTCGACGACGTCGCCGTCCTCACGAACGACGCCGGAGGCCGCGGCGCCTTCATGGCGCGGGTGCACCCCTCTCGTGGGGTGCGACAAGCGGCAGCTGCCGCAGAGGAGACGATGGCAAAGTGGAGCAACGCACTGATGATGCGCTCCGACCTCGCAACCGCCATCAAGTCATACGCCGGAACCGCAAACGCGGCAAGCCTCACCGGCCTCGAGGCACGCAACCTCGAGTTCTGGCTTCGCGACCTGCGACGCGCCGGCCACGACCTCGGCGAGGCCGACCGAGCCAGGCTGCGCGAGCTTCGGCAGCGTCTCATCGAAGTTCAGGTCGCTTACCGCAGCAACCTCGACGAATGGGACGACGGCATAGATATGACCAAGGAAGACCTGGAGGGTCTTCCCGCCTCATACATCGAGCGGCTGGCGCCGGGCTCGGCCGAGGACACCTACCGGGTGTCGATGGCCTACCCCGACTACATCCCGTTCATGGAGGAGGGCGATCGGCGTGATCTTCGTCAGGCGCTCCAATACAAATTCTGGAACCGGGCTGCGGGGGCGAACCTGCCGCTCCTCGAAGAAGCCACCGAGCTACGCCGTCAGATTGCCCTGCTGCTCGGCTACGAGACCTGGGCCGACTACGCCATGGAAGTGAAGATGGCCGACCCAGAGGCGGTCGACGAGCTGTACCAATCGATCGTCCCCGGTCTCACCAAGCGAGGAGTCGGCGAGCTCGCCGCCCTGCAGGCCCTCGCCGACGACGACCTCGATGGGGAGCCACTCCAGCCGTGGGACTGGGTCTACTACCACAACAGACAGCGCAAGCTCGACTACGGAATCGACCAGAACGAGGTCGCCGACTACTTCCCATTGAACACCGCCATCGAGGGCATGTTCGACATCACGGGAGATGTGTTCGGGCTCGAGTATCGGAAGGTCGAGAACACCAAGGCCTGGCATGAGGACGTCGCCCTGTACGAGATCTACAACGCCGATGGTGACGAGCCCATCGCCTCCTTCTACTTCGACCTGTTCCCGAGGGAAGGCAAGTACGGCCACGCCGCCTGCTTCGACGTGATGGGTCGAGTCGTGGACCAGGACGGGGCGGTCAGGGCGCCGGTCGCCGCAGTGGTGGCCAACTTCACAAAGCCGGGGCCCGACAGCCCCTCGCTGCTCAAACACGACGAGGCCCTGACCCTGTTCCACGAGTTCGGCCACGTGCTCCACTTCTGCCTCACCGAGGTGGACCATCCCCGCTTCTCCGGCTACGACACCGAGTGGGACTTCGTCGAGGCCCCATCCCAGATCATGGAGAACTGGATGTGGGAGCCGGAGGTTCTGGAGCGGTTCGCCAAGCACTATGAAACCGGAGAGCCCATCCCGGCGGATATGGTCGAGCGCCTCGTCGCCGCAAGGGATCAGAACGAAGGTCTCACCAACCTGCGCCAGGTGTTCCTCGGCAAGCTCGATCTGGCACTCCACGCCGGCAACGAGGATCTCGACATCGAACAGGCCTATCGGGAGGCGTTCGCCTATTCGCTGCTGCCCTTCCACGAAGGCACCCACTACCCGGCGACCTTCGGCCACCTCATGGGTGGATACGACGCCGGCTATTACGGATACCAGTGGGCAAAGGTCTACGGCGACGACATGTTCTCCGTTTTCGCCGACGAAGGCATCCTGAGCCCCGAGGTGGGGATGCGCTACCGAGACGAGGTGCTGGCCAAGGGCTACTCTCGCGACGCCATCGAGCATCTGCGAGCATTTCTGGGCAGGGAGCCCTCGGCAGACGCATACCTCGAGCACCTCGGGCTACTCACCGATTCATGACGAGCGATGGGGTGGCCGATCTCCACGACACAGAGATCGCAGTGCTCGACGAGCTCATCGCGGCCCTCGAGGCGACCGACGACCTGGATACCGCGGTGCATCTGGTTCGCAAAGGGGTGAAGCGGCTGCGGGCACATCTGCGGTTGTGGAAGAACGTGGTCGATCCCGGGGTCTACCAATCCGAGGACAATGACCTTGCAAGGATCGGGCGTGCGCTGGCCCCGGCGCGGGACTCCTTCGTGCTCGGCCAGACCCTGGATTCGCTCGAGTCGAGTGCTGGTTGGGACACGGCGGCAGGGTTCATCGAAGCTCACCATGAGAACGTGCTCGACGAACTGCGACGCGGACCGCTCGGCGAGGTGCGGGGCTGGCTTGGCAACGTGCGCGCCAGGTGGCTCGACCTTCCAGAGCGCCACCGGCCGGCCGCGGTAAGAGCGGGAGTCGCTCGCTCGTATCGGAAGGGTGCCGCCGCGTACCAGGCGGCAGCGGCGACCGGGCAGGCAGATGCGTTCCATCGGTGGCGAAAGCAGGTCAAGTACCTGCGCTATCAACTCGAGGCAATCGGCGGTGATACGGAGATGACCGCAACGTTGACCGATCTGGGGATGACCCTGGGCTTCGAACACGACCACAGCGTCTTCATCGATTTCGTCGACGACAACATCGACATGCTGCCCGATCGGAGAGACCGGTACGTGCTCATCGACCGGGCAGAGGAGCGCCGCAACGAGCTGCGAGCATCGGCGCTGGGTACAGACGTCTACGCCGAAGAGCCGGCGGCATTCGTCGCCGCCACGTTGGCCTAGGAGGCTGTTGAACAATCCACAAGCGGGCAGTTGCACCCGGGAGATTCCGGGTCAACCCACCACCAGGCCCTGCGGCTGCTCGTGGCACTCGTGATTGTTCAACGGCGCCCTAACGATCGGCCGTCGTCGAAGCCAAGAACGGCAGCACAGGGGTGGGGCCAACGGCCTGCCTGACTGCGACGGCCGCCTCAGAATACGTTGACATCCAACGAGTATGTGGGTTATCCTGGTACCGACCGGTCAGTCGGTCGGTATGCCAAAATGACACAAACAACGGACATTCCCACCAGATCAGAGGCCACAGTCGCCCGGATCATCGCCGTTGCCAGAAGGCTGTTCGTCGCCCGCAACTACGCCGACGTCACCACCGACATGATCGCCAGAGAGGCTGAGGT
>PVMS01145792.1_pt1 | contig 12577 bp, 15 predicted proteins | sample 1853461 | NCBI WGS metagenome assembly PVMS01 (sample SAMN08582032, study PRJNA380276) | Marine sediment metagenome, whole genome shotgun sequencing project. | isolation source: ocean sediment barecode stripped | collected 2017 | reverse complement strand
TGTGGTTCAGCTCCCAGGCAGCGCTCCTCGAGTACATGGACAGCCGGAGTCAGCGCGGCCGCCGATGATCCGCAGACACTGACAACGAGGAGCGGCTCGACGAGTTCGACTCAGTGGTGTTGGTCCCGTCGGCGGTTCGGCGCGAGACTGGTCACGATGTTCACCATTCACGCAACGAAGAAGCTCCTCGACCGAGTGCCACAGCCGGTCATGCCTGCTGTATCTGAGCCAACGACGGCGCTCGGGAACTGGTACGCCACGGCACTGTTCTGGAAGCCACAGGTAGTTCTGCTCGTCAACGAGCGGACACTGCTCCCGGTGCTCATGCCACTCGCACCGGCCGCCACGCTCATGGAGCGGTTCCCCGAGTCACTCCGGAAAACGCTCGAGGCACACGGGATCCCGGCTGAGTTCATCGAGTTCGAGAGCGCCGCAATGGGCGAAGGTCGGTATGCAAAGGCGGCGAACCGTAGCGTGGTCGGGATCATGAACGAGTTCAGTTTCCTCGCCGAAGTCCACCGCGCTAATCGGGGCATCAACGATCTCAACGCTCTCGCCGTCAAACTGTCAAGGACCCCGTGCAGCCCGCTGTACAAGCGCCACACGAGTCCCGATCGGGAACTGACCGCCCTCGTAGCTGGTTGGTCTGAGGCCGGACAGGACGACCGGGTCGGTCTCGTCTGAGAAGGTGGTCACTGTCTCCCCTGTGTTCCCTCGTCAACCTTGTCACGAACGATTCCGTCGTGTCCTTAGGAGAAGCCGCCTGTCCGGATAGCGTCGTTGATCTCGGCTCTGTGGCGCGGATCGCACTGCGCCCAGCGCAGCTCGCTGTCGTCGAGATCCGCGAGGAAGCCGAAGCGGCCGCGCACGCGCCGCTCCCATTCCACGACATCGACCGGCTGGGTGAGCTTGCCGATCGACTCGGGGGCGAAGTCTCTCTCGGTCCTGGTGTCCAGCACATCGGACGGGTCGAGAGGGCCCGAGCCGCGTCCGTCGTCAACGACATCGCCCCACACCTTGAGCACCCAGAGCCGCCGGACGAGGCGCTCGACGACCGGCCTGCCGGCGAATTGGGCCAGATCGTATACGTCGCGGCCGAGGGAAACCCGGCGGTAACGGGCAAGCTTCCCGGCAGTCGCCTCAGGAGCCGAGATCACCGGCAGGGTCGGCAGCTCGATCTCGTAGGCACGGTGAACAGGAACCACAACGAATCCGAGAGCTTCGGGGGCGAGCACGAGTGGGCGACGAGCGAACTCGACGGATGCTACGACATCGGGTTGGCCGAGCTGTGGGTGCGTCACCTGGAGAGACCAGTGTCGGCCGTCACCACGGGTCGAGAGCAACGAGAAACGGAAGCCTGAGACAGAAGCGCCATCGATCGCTTCACACACGTCGAGGACCGTGTCGTCATCGGGTGCAACGAAGTCCAGGTCCGTCGAGAATCGGCCGGAGTTGCCGAGCCGACATTTGCGCAGTGACGTGCCACCCTTGAGGATCAATGAGCTGCCATCGAGGAGGCCGAGTTCGACGAGCAGCCAGAGCAGGTGGTCCTGTGCTACGTCAAGCAGCGCGGCGCCGTACGTGTCCGCTCGACCGGCGCCGTGCAGGCGTACAAGCGCCTCGGTGAGCGTCGGTCCGGCCACTACGCCTTACCGAGCTGCTCTTGGAGCGGAGCGACGAGCCTGTCGTTGACCCGGAAGTCGGGTGACCACACCGTTGTCGGACCGTCACCGAATGACACAACGGGCATACGGTCGTTCGGCCGCTGATTGAGGAGAGTACGCGCGTCGTCCCCACGCCCTCCACGATCGAGGAGGTACGCGGCACGTTGCCACGCAGAAGCTGACTGTTCGAGCAGGAGATCGGCCAGCCGTTGAAGATCACAATCGGTGACGAGAATGTCTAGATGGCCGATGAGGTCGACCCATATTCGAAACGACCCAGGCCGAGAAGCGAGCTGCACGATGAGCGCTTCGGGCCCGAACGCCGGAAGGCCGCTTGCCCACCCGGTGAGGTCGAGTCCCTTCCCTCTGAGCAACGCTGTCGTCGGACCCAGCCGCTGGGCGTCCGCGCTGGCCCACGGAATACGTACCACCGAGACATGTTGACGAAGCCCATGCGGAACCCTTGCCTTGGCGGGAAGCCAGATCGCCAAAGGGCCATCGAATGCTCGGGCGACATAGCCAAGGTGCCACGCTGCGGCCTCACCCGCAAGAGCGAACACAGCGTCGGGTTCGCGTGCCTGCCATCCCCGCAGATCGAAGTAGGGGTCGGAGGGTCGGTCTTCCCCCGCCGGGACGAAAGCCCACACACCCTTCAGGTGAAGCGTCGACAGCCAGCCAAGCTGCTGAAGGTCTGAGGCCGTGTCGTCCACGCTCCGAGTGCTCCCCAGCTCGGCGAGATAGCGGGCGAGGTCCTCCCGGGTGACCACTGCTGGGCGGTCCTGAGAGAGTCGGGCCACAACGCCCGCAGCCCAAGGCGGGACAGGACGCGCAGTGGAGGTGTTCTTTGCCATTGTCTCACTCTCTTTACTTAATATCATACCCGAATCTACCTTCCATGGGGGTACTTTCGGGATAGAAGTTAAGAAGTGTTGTACTGCCGCTGCTCAGCTCCCAGGCAACGTTCCTCGAGTACACGGTCAGCCGTAGTCGGCACGGTCGGAAGTGGCTCGCGTGCACATCGCGTGCACAAGAGGGTGAAAAACAACGCGAAATAGTGAAAGGCAGTGAGAACTGATATCCCTTGTGCCACAACGGTTTCCGGCGTTTCCATAGGTATAGCCGAACCCGCTGTTCATCCCTGATAAGGATGAGGTCCCTGGTTCAAATCCAGGTGGGCCCACGGACGAAACCCCTTGCGCAGCAAGGGGTTTCGGTCATTCAGCGGCGAGAGTGGTGCTGACCGATGCCTCCGCCGCTGACTCCCGCATGGCCGTGCTCACGTCCCGTACGTGCGGAAGCGATGGAGCCGATCGATGGCCTCGTCCTTGGTCATCGACGCGACATCCTCCTTGGACGACCCGACGAGGGTGACGAGCTGATGAACGACGCCGGCGGGGATCGCGTCCATGGGAGGCTGCTGTTGGCTGCGTGTAGGAAGGATCCCATCCTTCACGCATGCCCAGAACTCCGCTTCCGATACCTGAAGCTGGTCACGGAGGATGTGGGCCCAGAGACTCTTGCCGTAGGTGTCCTTGTTCGGCGGGTGGGAGACACGTGTGCGCAGCACGGCGCCATCGGGGAGGACGAGTTCATAGCTGACGTGATGGCCGGTCTTGCTCCTGGCGTTACGTACCGGCGTCCATCCTTCTGTTGCGCAGAACGTGTCGTGGTCCTTGCGCGACGGGGCAGGGAACGTCATTCAGGGATGCGAATGACCCACTCGCGAAGCGTGTCGCGAGACGACAGGCGCACGAACTGGACGAGTGGCCAATTCGCCGCATGGTTGGGCGCCATCCGCAGACGTGCTTCCCAGTCCTCCGCGTATTCGACGAGGGCATCGACGAACTCGTTGATCGCGTCATCGAAGGTGTGCCCGTCTGCGGCGATCGGGAGCCCCGGGAGCATGAGGGACCATCCGTCGTCCTCCGGCACGGCGACAGGGGTGGGGAGCGACGGCTCGATCGCTGCCAAGAAACGTGACTGATCGACGACCACGACGCGCTGTCGGCGACGCTCGATCACGGTCGCAGCACCTTCGACGGCTTCGTCGAGCACGGTGCTGAAGTTGTCTCGAGCGTTCGTTGAACTGCGTACCAGGATTGACGGCACCGGCACCTCCTTCGTATCCGTGTATCCACCGTATCAGACTTATCCTGTACGTCAAGTACAACTCGTACATAACGTACAACTCTGTCTCGGAATCCCCTGTGGTCCTTCCTGGGTGTCGCTCTGCGTCTTACTTGATGAGAATGCAGACGAGGGAGATCCCTTTACGGCTCGAATCGATGAAGATCTCCGGCCCGGCGGGCGATCAACCCAAATACGGTATCGAAGCCCTCGTTGAGCATCTGTACGAGATGGCTTGGTGGCACGACAAGACGAAGAAGGGCGATCTCGATCCGCGCGGCTTCGACATGGTCCCGCACCAGTTCGTTCCTGTTCAACCCGCCGGAGACGTACGTGGACAAGATGGGCTGGACCGAGCAGATGGCCAAGATCGTCGCGTGGACCAAACACACGTCGCCCGAGGCTGCCGCCCTGGTGTATGCCCGGACGAATCCGGGACTCGCGATGAGTTTCCACGGCACGATCGCGCCCGGCACTCCCCAGCCGATCCTCGACGGCATCCGGACCGGGTACGACGGTCCTGTCGTCGTGGCCCAGGACTTCACGGTGGTCAACGTCACGCCCGAACAGATCGTCACCCGCATGGCCGACATCGACCCGTTGGCATTCATCGTGTCAGACCCCGAGTACATCGCAGCGATGGGCGGGGCGAATCAGGACCCGAGCCAGCACCCCGGGACCCTCCCGAAATGGCTCGAGGACACGATCATCCCGGTTCCAGAGATCGAAACGTTCAAGAAGCAACTCTACGAAGAGGGCATGAGGTGAACCGACGGGACCCCGTCCGTATCACTCATGCGCTCGAGGTGTCGATTCAGCCCGCCAACCGGTGGCCTGGCGCGGAATCCACACCGGGGCCCACAGGGCCGGCTCGGTGCTCTCAGCTGAATATCACGTTGAAGGCTCTCAGGTCGGTCACGATGTGGGGTTCTCGTGAGCCTCCGCGTGCCGCCTGGAACGCTCGGTCGAAGACTGCGGCGATCGCCTGGTCGGTGACGGTTCCCGGTTTCCCGATGAAAACGAGTTCCGTGCCGACTGGGTCGGTTCGGTAACCGTCCGGTTCGCGGAGGCGGAGGGTTGTTCGCCTCCCTGTCATCTGAAAGATGCCGTAATCACTCGTGCCCAGGTCGAGTTGGACGATCCCTTTTCCCCGATAGATGTCTCTCGGGAGACCCGCCACGGCACGCTCGAGGGCGTTGAACGACCAGGCTTCGTCGCTGCAGAAGGTCCAGGTGCTGAAGAGATGCTCGCTGTGTGTCGTTCCCTGCTCGTCTCCCCTGGTCGTTGTTGTGCGCTCACGGATGGACTCCATTGCGGTGCTGTCCGTCTCGTGGAAGATCAACTCGAGGGGGACACGTCCGTGGGTCGTCTCCCAGATCCGCGCCCGAGGCACGATCTGTTCGATGCGCCGGGTCAGATCCGCAAGCTGTCGCGGTGGTACGAGGTCGGTCTTGTTGACCACGACCATGTCGGCGACCTTGATCTGGTCGAAGGCGAGGTCGCCGAAACCTGCGGTGTCGTCCACGACCAACTCGGCGTCGAGGACCGTGATCATGTTCTGGACATCGACCAACCCTTGGGCGGAGGGGCTGAGGAAGGTCTCCGCAACGGAGACCGGCTTGGACACGCCGCTGGTCTCGATCACGATGTACTCGGGCCGGGGCTCGGTCGCCAGCACTCGGAGACCTCGATGAGCAGGTCCTCACGTATCGTGCAGCACACGCAACCGTTGGTAAGGCTGACCGTCTCTCCCTCGATCGACACGATGAGCTTGGCATCGATGTTGATGTCACCGAAGTCGTTGACCAGGACCGCGACCCGACGCCCCGACGAGTTCGTCAGGACGTGGTTCAACAGCGACGTCTTCCCGGCGCCCAAGAACCCGCCGACGATCGTTACCGGAACCGGTGTCGAATCCACAGCCTGGACGCTCTCCGCGTTGCCCTAGTAGTCCGTCAGAGCCTGATCGAAGATGTCCGTCTGGTAGTCCTTCACGTTCAGCATCGGCGTGGTGGACGCCGGCGGGATGACGTTCGGCTGCCAGGGACGCTCATGGATGCCGCCTTTGCGGACGGTGATCTGATCCTTGGAGACGTTGAAGACCATGAGGTCCTCTCCGAGCTGGTACTCGCCGTCCCAGTGAGTCTTGACCCCGTTGTAGATGGCCTGCCACTCCTGGGGGTCGACCGGGCAGTGGCACGTGACGCCGAGCCGCGGCTTGGCGAGCTGGAATACCTTGCCCAGAGCCCGGGCCGGCGTGTGCGAATTCGCCACCACGGTCTTGGCGGCCGCCAGCGGCAGACCCGTCGCCTGACTGTATCGCTCGGGTGTGGGTGCGGTCTCGTGGATCAGGAGGTCGACGTCCTTGGCGTTCTCGGTCACGAAATGCGTGGGCTGCGTGTCACCAGTCCAGACCATGCTCAGGCCGTTCCACTGCAAGCGGTATCCGATGGCTCCGTCCATGATGTGGAGCACGGGGAAATGCTTGATCACCACCCCGTTCTGCTCGTAGGCGACGCCCGGGTTCTCGCGGTAGTCGAGTTCGGTGATCTCCAGGTCATAGCCCTTCCCTACGTCCAGACAGGCCTCGAAGCTCGGCCGGTGCCATTGCGTGAGGTTCCTGATCGCTCCGAGATTCGCCGTCGCGCCCAGTTCGGGTTCCGTGCCCGACGGTCCCCACAGCTGCAACGGCGTGTAGCGGTCCGACGCCGGCCCAAAGGCATACATCCAGGCCAGATCCGACGTGTGGTCCAGGTGCAGGTGCGTGAAGAAGATCTTCGTCATCCTCGATGCGGGCACCTGCATGACGTTGTAGTTGATGCCGCTGCCGGGACCGGTGTCGAAGACGAAGCTGTCCCCGTTGCCCAACTCGACGAAGATGCTCGCGCCCTTCTGGTTCGGTCGGATGATGTTGCCCCAACCGGTCCCCATGAGGGTGACCCGCATCTCGTTCGGATCGAGTTCCTCCCCGGGGTAGAACCACAGATCCGGGCGGGCAACCACCGACTCGAGGCTCGTCGTTCCCGTGCTCGCACCCTCACTCACGATCCAGCCTCCGACTCAACATGGCGACTCCTTCTCTCGACCTCAAACAACATACTTCAAACTGTGGGGGAGTGCCGGCGTCAGCCGGGAGGGGAGTCTGTGCCCCGGGCACTCGACCCGCGACCCAACCACCAACGGCACTCACCGATCCGCGCGTCCTCCCCATCATCGATCAGGCGATCCATTGCGTGGCGTCTCTGTTTGGTATCGTGGAATCGGGTTCGGGGAGTGACTGAACCGATCTGCCCAATGTCGAGAAGATCCAGGTTGAGTACGGTCTCGATCCACTCAGCGCGTTCCTGGGTGCGACGGCACCCGAGGCAGCCATGCCCCTGTCGTGGACGCCGTGGCAGGACGGTGCCGAGACCACCGAAGACTTCTGGGCGTACGTGAACTTCATGCTCGGGTTCACGACACCGAACCCGATCGACCAGCCGACGCTGGACAAGATGGCACAGATCGGTGTTGGCGCAGGGATGCCCTGGAACTCGGCATCCCAGAACAAGGACTTCAGGAAAGGGATGCAGGCCGGATTGAACGACGCTCGTGCCGACCTGAAGAAGCAGTCGGAGCACGCCACCGATCCCGGCCTGTTCTTCCGTTCGCGAGAAGAGTCCCAGGACGACTACAACGATCGAGCCCTCGGCGTGTACATGGGGCAGTGGGGAAACGTGAGTGCCCAGTCGGTGTACTTCCCTGTTGCCAAAGATGAGAGCGGTGACCTTCTCGACGGCAGCAAGGGAAACTACTCGATCACGTTCACCGCCGATCAGATACCGCCGGTCGAGTACTTCTGGTCTTGGACGATGTACGAGCTGCCGCAGCGGTCGCTCGTTGAGAATCCGATCAACCGATACGCGTTGGGCAGTGCCACGCCGCAACTGGACAAGGCCGACGACGGATCCCTCACGATCTCCTTCGGAACCAAGTCGCCCGGCAATGAGAAGGAGGGGAACTGGCTACCGGCGCCTGCCGGACCGTTCTGGCTGGTGATGCGCGCCTACGGGCCGGGCAAAGCCATCCTGGACAAGACCTGGAAGATGCCACCGGTCGAGCGAACGCGATAGATCCTCTCCTTCGACTCGAGTCGCCGTCAGCCTGTTTGTCGCAGGTCGCGTCGTTGGAAGAGCACGACGGACAACGCGATCAGCCCGGCCGTGAGTCCGGCGAGGATCGCTCCGTGCCCCCAGTGCATGCCGTTGACCAGCGGGTCGCTGCTGAGGTAGTAGTAGAAGGGTGACCACTTCGCGTAGCCGGCCAGGCTGTCGTTGAACGTCAGGAACGCGTTGAGGATGTAGAAGACGAGTGCGATCCCGACGGTTCCGTAGACGGCCACCTTCACCCGCCCGGTACCGGCACTCAACGCGAGGGAGAGGGATCCGAACACCAGTCCGATCAACGTCACCAGGAGGGACGTCGCGGCAATGTTGCCGATGTTCATGCCCAGCCCACCGAGGAGGGACCCGACTGCGACCCCGGCGAACGTTGCGAATCCCACCACGAAGGCGTAGAGCACCATCGCCCACGACTTCTCGATCACGACTCTGGAGCGCGGGACCGGGTTCGCCAGAAGGAGACCCATGGTGCGACGCTGTTCCTCCCCGGCCAAGGCCCCGGCCCCGATCGCCACGGTAACCACCGTGATCGCGATCGGCGCCATCATGCCGAAGGTCTCCATCTGGTACCAGCCCTCGGGGGTGCTCATGTCCCCACCCCCGAACATGGCCAAGAGGACGTCCGGGAACTGATCGACCATGCTGCCGAGAGCGTCATCGATGAGCGTGAACATCGGACCGATCATGACCCCCATGACGAAGAACATGAGGGCGGCAGTGACGAACAGCAGCCCCTGGTGCTCCGAGGCCGTCTTGACCCAGATCCGCGAGACCCGGGTCGAGCCGGCCAGCCGATCGGCGAACTTTCGCGTCGTCGGGTTGGCGCGGAGCCGGTCGACCAAGCTCACGCCGACGGTCTGACCCTTCAAGTCGCGCCGATTGACCCCGACCAGCGCGGCGACCGCGAAGAGCCCGATACCGGCGAACAGCACCCCGACGTGGCCCCAGTCGAGGCCGTTGATCACCGGCTGGCTTTGGTTGAAGTAGTACCACGGGAAGGCTTTGGCGACGTTCTCGAACCCTCCGACGACCGGGAAGAGGCCGGCCGCGACGAAAGAGATGAACATGATCCCGGCAGTCACCCCCGACGCCAACCCAGGACTCCCGGTCCAAGCGCCGATTGCCATCGCCAGAAAGCCGAAGAAGAGAGCGATCGCGAACATGTGGAAGGCGAAGGCACCGACATGCATCCCCGTGATCGAGACGTCGAGCACGACCGGCACGACGATTCCGGCGCCCCACAGGAAGAGAACTCCCAGACCGGTGAGCAGCACCATGGACGCGGCCTTCGCGACGAGCACGTTCGTACGGCTTCTCGGGTTGCCCAGCAGCAGACCGATCGTTCCCCTCTGTTCCTCACCGGCGATGGACGCCGACCCCATCGAGAGCGCCAGCGCCGCGACCGTCAACGCTCCGTACGATCCGTAGATGGCGCCGTAGGCGAGACTGGCGACATCCGCGTCTTTGGGGATGTTGACCATCGTCCGGAAGACTTCAGGCAGGTCGGTGTACACGGCGAGATCGATATCCCGATACACGGCCATCCCGAACAGGAAGAGGACGCCGAGCGTCACGACGCCGATCGCCTCACCCTTCCACCGGTCCCGTGTCGTCTTGGTGAAGACGTTGGCCAGCATCACTCGGTCACCTCCTCATCGCGGTAGTACGTGAGGAAGATCTCCTCGAGGTCGGCCTCTTGGGTGTGGATGTCGACGACTTCGTAGCGGTCAGCCACGGTCTTGAGCAAAGCTTCCATCTTGCCGTCGTAAGAGAGCACGGCGCGGTGGTCTTCGACGGTGACCTCGCGTACTCCGGGAACGGTTGCGAACACGGCTGCGTCCACGGGCGAGCCGAACTCGAGTTCGACCTGCCGCATCGCCTTCGACCGCAGGCTGGAAACGGCTTCGAGGGCGATCAGTCGACCGTGGCGGATGATCCCGACGCGATCAGCGACCCGCTGCACCTCAGACAGGGTGTGGCTGGAGAGGAACACGGTGCGGCCTTCGGCTGCGACCTCGCGCATCATGGTTTGGAACTCCCGCTGAACCAGGGGATCGAGACCGGAACTCGGTTCGTCCATGATCAGCACCTCCGGCCGGTTCATGAAGGCCTGGATCAGCCCGACCTTCTGCCGGTTCCCGGACGAGAGATCGCCCACCTTCTTCGACAGATCTGCATCGAGCCGATCGGCCAACTCATCGACATAGGACCAGTCGACCCCACCCCGCAGGTTGGCGAAGTAGGTGAGGTTGTCCCGCCCCGTCAGGTTCGAGTACATCGCCAGGTCGCCGGGTACGTACCCGATATGCCGACGGATCTCCACGCACTCCTCGTGGGTATCCAATCCCAGGATCGCCGCCCACCCGGCGGTCGGCCGGATCTCGTCGAGGATGGTCCGGATCATGGTGGTCTTGCCGGCCCCATTCGGACCGAGGAAACCGAATATCTCACCCATGCGTATCTCGAGATCGAGGTCGATCAAGGCGTGCACGTCCCCGTAGTGCTTCGTCAGGTCTTCGGTGTGGATCGCGATCAGGTCGGTCATGGGGTTCCTTTCCCTGCAGCCTCGGACGGGCCCTTCGGCTCGAGCGGGGACAGCGGCGATCCGGCCTGCCTCTCTCCCCCGGCACTCCCGGGGAAGGCGGCTCTCAGGTGAGCGCCGAAGGACTCCGTGAAGATGCCGTCGCTCAGGATCTCGTAGGCGGGGCCAACGTAGGAGGCGATGGCTGGACCCGAGCCAACCGCCGGATCGGTGAGGTCGACCCCCAGGATCCGCTCCAGGTGTGAGTGCAGCACCAGCGCTCCCAACGACCACACGGCGAGCACCGCGGCCCGGCCCCGCGGGTTGGCGGTGGGGCGCAGCATCCCCGACTCGACGCCCTGCTGGAGGTAGCCCTCGGCGTCGTCGACCAGGTCGTCGACCAGTTTCGCCACGGGCGGCGAATCGTCGACCAACACCCGGGCCAGATAGCCCGCCAGCGAGCCGATACCGGTCTCCCGCAGCGCAGCCAGCACGTCGAATCCGGGACCGGCAGACATCACTTCCTGTTTCTGCGTCCGGATGATGGCCGCGACATGTTCGTCACACGCAGAGCGCAGACCCTCCATCGATCCGAAGTGGTGGATCACCAACCCGGGCGACACCCCGGCGGCGGAAGCGACCTTCCGGGCAGTCGTCCCGGCAACCCCGTACTCGGCGAAGCAGTCGATGGCGGCATCACGGATGCGGGCCTTGGTCGTCCGATCGTCGAACTCCATGATCTCCGATGTTGAACTCATGTTCAACATCCTATACGAAAGTTCAACCCTCGACAAGAGCCCGCGTTGAGTCGCGATTCGTCATCGCATCAGGCATCGCGTGCACGAGAGGCTCCCGTCGACCGGTCGTCCAGCAGGCGGGCGCGACCGGGCTCAACCGAGGCCCGTTCTCATGGTGCGATCAGGTTCCCAGCAGCTTGGCCTTCGCGGCCGTGAACTCCTCGTCGCTCAGGATGCCGGCTGCCTTGAGATCCGCCAGCTTCGAGAGTTGGCTCATGAGATCGTCTCCGGCTGCGGGCGCCGCAGGCGCGGGCGCCGGCGCCGCAGCAGCGGCTTGCGCCGCTTGGGATGCATCGAGTTGCCTCTGCATGTCGGCCAACTGGGCCTGGTTCTCGTACGTGGCCTGCTGAGCAGCCTGCGTGTCGGCTTCCGCCTGGGCCTTCGACTGCTTCTTGCCGGTCATGCTGCTGTGCACGGCGGTAGCGGTGCCGGCGACGACCGCGGTCCGGGCCATCGTCCCGACCAATCCGGGCCTGCCTCTTCTTCTTCTTGGCATTACTTTTCCTCTCTCCTCACCAGATCTTCGCTCACGCCTCTTCGGCGAGAGCGTCGAGCACTTCCTGCACCACCAGACCGGGAACCCGGAAGTTGGCGATCAGTACCCCGTCGGAATCCACGATGGCATCCCGCAGAGGTTTCGCCCAGGTGTGCTCCAGGACGAGGGCAGCAGCCGACGAGTTCGGCTCCAGCGCCATCGCCAACTCCTCGACGTCCTCGTCGGAGAGGAGACCATCGGTCAGGTCGAGCAAACCGGCCAACGCCGCGGCGTCTTCGTTCGCGTCGATCTCTTCGAGTTCCACATACGTGACCACCCCCTCGGCGTCCTTCATGATGAGAAGGCCGTCGACGACACTCACGATGTCGCGGTCGACGAGGCTCTGCAATGCCGGCATGATCTTGCCGTTGAACCGGTTCCCGGGGAAACCGGCAACGATCACTTCGATAGGTCCGAGGGTCATATCCATCCGTTTCGAGGGGTTGCGCGACTCTAGCCGCGTCCGGTACTTGGGTACCGACGGCACCGTTCCGTATTGCTCCGCCTCTCAGAGCAAAGGCCCCCCAGGAGCCGTTCCGCCGCGCGGGCGGCGCTGCGACCTGAGCTCACTGCTGAGCTCATCCCGCCACCGCTCACCCACGCCCCCGTCAGGAACAGATTGGGAACCGGCGTCTTCGGACTACGCCGGTTCATCATGTTCGAAACGGTCTGTTCGCGACCGTAGATGCTCCCCGCCGGGTTCAGCCCGTAGCGATAGTTGGTGAGCGGCGTGCCGATCTCCTTCACCACGATCGAATCCGTCAAACCTGGGA
>PVMS01137714.1_pt1 | contig 12577 bp, 10 predicted proteins | sample 1853461 | NCBI WGS metagenome assembly PVMS01 (sample SAMN08582032, study PRJNA380276) | Marine sediment metagenome, whole genome shotgun sequencing project. | isolation source: ocean sediment barecode stripped | collected 2017 | reverse complement strand
CTCCCGCGCCAGTATGGCCCAGGCCAGGCGCGCATTCGTGTACGCCAGTACCACACAGGCCGTGTTAATGCTTCTTCGTTCCACAATGCCGCGCAACCAGCAGGGCTGGGAGATGTAACGATCTCCACTAAAGAGCCGAATATAAGCGAGCAGTCATAACCCGGTCACCATCAAAGTGAGTCTTTACAAACGGGGGAGGTCCATATAAGCGAGCCTTGCTCGCGAATCTTTTTCGTCGTTGCAGTTCGCGCGCAAAGCACGCTCTTACATTCGCGAGCAAGGCTCGCTCCTCGCCTTCGGCATCGTAATGGGTTAATTGATAAACCCGCCGGCCAGCAGGCGGACCGCCAGTGCGATAAGAATCACACCAAAAACACGCTCAAGCCAGACCACATTTCGCTGCAGGTATCCCAGCCAGCGTGGGTTGGAAAATGTCCAGACGACAATGGCATACCAGCCCATGTCAATGAACAGGGCGGTGGCGGCATATGCCAGTTTCTCGATCCAGGTGGTATCACTGCCGATGACCTGGCTGAACAAGGCGATAAAAAACACCGCGACTTTGGGGTTCAGAAATACGACGAAAAAGCCGTCGCGTGCCGCGCTGCCGGTAGTGGGTGAGTCTTCCAGAACAGGATCTGTGCGGGCTTTCGCTCGCAGGCCCTGGATGCCTATCCACAAGAGGTAGCACGCTCCAGCCCATTGCAGCGCCGTAAAAAGTAGCGGAGAGGTGGTAATCGCGACTGCAATACCTGAAATACACAGCAGGGCGTAAAGGCCAATGCCCAGTCCGTGAGTCAGCGCAGCAACCAGCCCTGTTTTACGTCCGCCTCTGAGAGTCTGTTGCAGCACCACAGCAAGTGATGGCCCAGGCGACATGGCGCCGAGCAGGCAGATTGAAACTACGGTTAGCCATATTGCGACTGTCATACTGCTAGCCACAAAAAAGTCAAGGCTGGATCAGCTTTCGTCCTGCTTCTTGTTCGCCGCTTCCAGTTCCCGTTGTACCGCGTGTGGTACCGGGTCATAGTGGCTGAATTCCATCGTGAAGGTGCCCTGGCCCTGGGTCATGGATTTTAACTCGGTGTGGTAGTCGCTGAGCGAGCTAAGCGGCATGTCGGCCGTTACTGTGACCAGGCCACCACTGAGACTCTCGGTACCGCTGATGCGGGCGCGTCTGCCAGCCAGGTTGCCGGTCACGTCACCCATGACGTTGTCCTGGCAGGTGACATCAACGCTGACAATGGGCTCCAGAATTTGTGGTCCTGCATTGTGGATGGCATCGAGCAAGGCATTTCTGCCAGCGATTACGAAGGCTATCTCCTTTGAATCTACCGGGTGGAATTTGCCGTCATAAACGGTCACCTCTACATCCTGCATCTGGTAACCGGCAATCGCGCCCTCATTCACGATCTGGCGTACCCCTTTTTCCACTGCGGGTATCAGGTTGGTCGGGATAGAACCGCCCACGACTTTATTGATCCATTTAAAGCCCTTGCCGCGCGCCCGGGGCCGTATGCGCAGGAATACTTCACCGAATTGACCGGCACCGCCGGTCTGCTTCTTATGGCGGTAATGTCCTTCCGCTGCACGCGTGATGGTTTCGCGATAGGCAATGCGCGGTGGACGCGTGTCGATTTCCACGTGATAGCGGTTGTTCATGCGCTGCAGCATGACGCGCATGTGCAGTTCTCCCAGTCCCCGGATGACCGTTTCATTAAGTTCCTGGTTATGTTCAACCCTGAAACAGGGATCTTCCTCGGTCAGGCGCGTGATCGCCTGGGCCAGCTTTTGCTCCTGCCCCCGGGTCTTGGGTTGAATGGCCAGGCCATACATGGGTTGCGGAAAGTCCAGCGGCTTGAGGTGAAAATTATCCTCATCATGAGAATCGTGAAGAATGGCGTCGTAATGAATATCGTCTACCTTGGCCACCGCACAGATATCGCCCGGGATACCGGAGTCCACTTCTGCATGCTTGCCGCCCTGGACACTGAACAGGTGGCCAATCTTGAAGGCTTTGCGGCTTTCACCAATGAACAACTGTGTATCCGGCTTCACCGTCCCCTGGTAAATCCGGAAAATACTCAGTTTACCGACGAAGGGATCGTTGCTGATTTTGAAAACATGGGCTATTACATGGCCATTGGGATCGGGCTTTACGTCAACTTCGGTGGCTGTTTCTCCTTCACCCTGGAAGATCTGGGGAACGTTACCTTCGGTCGGGTTGGGCAGTAGCCGCTTGCACAATTTGAGAAACACACCCACTCCGGCGCCAGTGAGGGATGAGGTAAAGCAAATGGGTACCAGGTGGCCTTCCCGCAGCGCCTGTTCGAAGGCATTGTGCAGTTCATCACGGCTCAGATCTTCACCTTCCAGGTATTTCTCCATCAATTCTTCGTTGACCTCTACAACCTGGTCAATGATCGCTTCGTGAGCTTCGTTGAGAGAGAAAATATCGGTTTCGCCCTCAGTACCGAAAAAACAATCCCGCACGGTGCTGAGATTTTCTGCCGGCAGGTTGATCGGCAGACATTCGGGTCCAAATTCCTCACGAATATTCTTGACCAGTTTTTCCAGGTTCACACCCGGCTGGTCGATCTTGGAAATTACGATCACGCGGCACAGGCGGCGGCGTTTTGCCCGGCGCATCAGGCGCCGTGTTGAAAGCTCGATGCCATTATGCGCATTGATTATCAGGGCCGTGGTTTCAGTGGCCGCCATAGCGGTCAGTGTTGGGCCTCTGAAGTCAGGAAAACCTGCCGTATCGATAAGATTCACATGAATGCCATCGTGGTCGTAAGAAGCGATTGACGAATCGAGTGAATGTTGAAACTCTTTTTCCAGTGGATCGTGATCGGTGGTTGTAGTACCGCGCTCAATGGTGCCTGCTTCGCCCACTTTACCGGCTTTGACCAGCAGTGATTCCACCAGTGTTGTTTTTCCGCAGCCGGTGTGTCCGACCAGGGTGATATTACGGATGTCTTCGGTACGATATGTCGGCATTCGGCGTTCCTGAAAAATGAATTGGGAAGCACATCCTAGTACAGATTGGGGGATGCGCCAAATTCCCGGGTAAAGCCCAGCGTCCGCTGCCATTCAGCAGCGATTCAGGCAGAATGGTTTAGTCTGATTATCAGTCAGTTGACTTGCATGAAATAGTAGCGATGATTTTTTTGGATAGCGATGATTTCAATCAAGCGAAGTAGATTTGTAGTGGTGGCGGGCATTGTGTAAGCAAATCGAAAAAATTTCCAAATTCAGGGAACCAGAAGCTAAATTGAGATGTCCTATTTAGCAGTTGTGAACACTTGATCCAAATACTCCAAAGGGAAGTCAGACAACTCTGTACAACCCCTCCTTGATTCGGCGCCTCCCCAGGCGCCGTTTTTTTTGTCTGAAAACAGTCAAAATCAGGGCAGTGATGTGCAAAATGAAGGTTCGTGCAGGATTCGGCTGTACAGTATGTGCGGATTTCGGGTAACGTTCCTGCTTTGTTGCACAGGCGTTTCCGGCATGGCCGAAAAGTGGCTCGTTTTGAAATTTGGCGGCAGTAGTGTGGCTGGCAAACCCCAGTGGCAAAACATTGCTGAACTGGCACAAGCCAGGCAGGCTGATGGATACCGCGTCTTGCTGGTTTGTTCCGCTCTGGCCGGAGTCACCAACCATCTGACAACTCTGTCCGGGCAGCCGCAATCAAAAGACCTGCTGACTGAATTGCTTGATACCCACCGCAGGCTTTCAGAGTCTCTCGGTGTCGATTCCGATGAATGGTTGCCAGCGGCTGAAACGCTGCTGGAAAAAAGCCTGGCCCGATGTGTCAAACACCCAGGCCCATCATCCAGTGCTGAATTGCTGGCCATGGGGGAGTGGATGAGCACGCGCATCGGGGTATGCTTTCTGCAGAGAAATCTCGATGTGGACTGGGTTGACGCACGCGAAGCGCTGGAGATCCAGGCAGAAGCAGATCTGTCACTGGCGCGGCGATGGCTGTCAGCCAGTTGCAAACCGGGACCCGATCGAGCGCTGCAGGCGCGCTGGGGAAAACTCAAACCGGTGCTGCTGACCCAGGGATTCATAGCCCGCACCCCGAACGGCGAGACGGCCTTGCTCGGTCGTGGGGGCTCCGACACCTCTGCGGCCTTGCTGGCGGGTCGTCTGTGCGCGGAGCGGCTGGAAATCTGGACCGATGTACCCGGACTGTTCAGCGCCGATCCCCGCCTGATTTCGCAGGCCAGACTGCTGCGTGAAGTAGATTATTCAGAGGCCCTGGAGATGGCTGCCAGCGGCGCCAGAGTAGTCCATTCCCAGTGCATCCGTGCGGCTGCTGCGACCGACACACCGGTGGTGATCCGTGATGTGAATCGGCGTGATATCAAAGGAACTAGCATCGGCTCCGGGATCAATGGAAAAGTGGGGGTGAAAACCATTACTTGCCAGAAAAACATGGCGGTCATCCTGCTGCAAAACCTGGATGCCCGGCGTCAGGTGGGTTTTCTGGCCCGGGTATTCAATATTTTCAGGTTGCGTGGTATCTCGGTTGATCTTGTCGCCACATCGGAGACCACAACCACGGTTGCGCTCAATTGCACAGCCAATCATTTGCTGGAGCAGGATATCGATGCACTGGTGGCTGACCTGGAAGCCTGCTGCAGGGTCAAGGTGTTCCAAAACTGTGTATGCGTTAATCTGGTCGGGCGGGGCGCCCGCACCGCGCTGTCCCGGATGGAGAGTTCCATGCGCCTGTTCGATACGTGCGATTTGTTGATGTTGTCGCAGTCAGCAAATGATTTGTGCCTCAGTATCCTGGTGCATGATCATGATCATGAAGCACTGCTGCGAAGCGCTCATCAAGCTTTGATTCCAGGCGTTGATCAGGAACCATGTGGCTCGTTTGGCGACAGTTGGGAATTGATTACCGCCAAGGTCCGCCCATGAATCAGGATATTTCTGATCCCCGCCAGGCCTGCCGCTTCCACTTTACCGCTTGTTCCTATGACCCGGTTCAGGGAGAAGCCATTTTAGGCTACTGTTTTGACGATGGCCCGGAGCTGCTTGAGAAAATTCGCTTTCCGTACTCACCCTGGCCGCCAGAAGCCAGCCGGCAGGCGGCATTCGGTGAGGCGCTGAGAATATTGCACCTGATCGCTGGCGTTAGCTACTACAAAGCCGGATTGAGTCGCGAAATGGATTTCGGTGAACAAGTTCCTGACATGAAGCTCGCCAAATTTCTGACCGACCTCTATGTTCAGGGCCTGGGAGAGTTTGCCTACGTCAATCAGTTGGATCTGAGCGACAGAATAAATATCCCTCAGGGCGGTGAACAGCCGACACCACACTCACTGATCCTGCCGGAACGGGCACTGGTTGCGATGGGTGGGGGCAAGGATAGCCTGGTGGGGCTCAGGCTGTTACAGGCTGCGGGGCTGGAAGTCATGCCAATTTGTGTTGGTTCCTCGGTTTTGATTGGCGATACGGTGGCTGCAGCAGAATTGCCTTTGATCCGGATCGAACGTTCGCTCGCCCCGCAACTGGCCGCCATGAACAGTGCCGGAGCCTGGAATGGACATGTTCCGGTGACCGCTATCAATTCAGCCATATTGTTGTGTGCGGCGGTGCTTTACGGTTTTTCCTACATCGTCTTTTCCAACGAGCGTTCGGCCGATGAGGCCACTCTTACCCTGCCGGGTGGAAATACGGTCAACCACCAATACAGTAAAAGCTCTGCTTTCGAGGCTGCTTTTCGCGATCTGATCTGTTCGCATGTCAGCTCTGAAATTGAATACTTTTCCATCCTTCGGCCATTTTCCGAGCTGGAAATCGTGCGGCGCTTTTGTGCTCTGACTGAGTTTCACCAGGTGTATTCGAGTTGTAACCGGAATTTCCATATTGGCGGATCACAGATCGAAGGGCGCTGGTGTCTTGATTGTCCCAAGTGCCGGTTTTCGGCATTGTCGCTGGCGCTATTTCTCTCGCCAGAGGAGGTCAGGGCGATCATGGGGGGTGACTTGCTTGACCAGGAGAACCAGGCCGATGGCTTCAGGGCATTATGTCAGATTGGATACGACAAACCGTTTGAATGTGTTGGGGAGGCAGGTGAAAGCAGGGCGGCAATGGCAGCGTTGGCGGCTGATGATCGATGGTGCGGACACCAGGTAGTCAGGCTGATTGCATCTCAACTTCAGCAGCTTGAGGTACCGGAAATGGCGAAATTACTGCAGCCTACAGCGCGGCATTTTATTCCTGCTTCAATTCTTCCGGCACTTGCAGACAAGGAATGGACCGGTGGCAACGGCTGATCTTCGCGACAAAAATATCGCAATCCTGGGTATTGGCATGGAAGGGCAGGCCGCACGGGAATACCTGCGGACTTCGTTTGCCGGGATCAATCTGACATTGCTGTCAGAAGCGCCGCCGGAACCGGAGTTTCTGACGCTGTTGGACGACCGGGATAAACTAGTCATCGGCCCGCTGTCCGAGGCACGGTTGGAGCGCTATGACTTGCTCATCAGGTCACCGGGAATCAGCCCTTACCGGTCAGCTCTTCAGCGCGCCCGCTCTGCCGGAGTTGAGATCACCACAGCGAGCAATCTGTGGTTTGCCTGCCATCCACAGGAAAAAACGATTTGTATCACCGGTACCAAGGGCAAGAGCACCACTTCGGCCCTGATCGCTCACGCCTTGCACGCCTGCGGTTTCCACGTGCGTCTGGCAGGAAACATTGGTAAACCTTTGCTCGCTTGCGATGATCGCGATGTGGATTGGTGGGTGATTGAACTTTCAAGCTACCAGTTGGCGGATCTGGACGCGGCGCCTACAGTGGGTGTCATCCTCAATCTGTCGGCGGACCACCTGGATTGGCATGGCAGTGAGCACAACTACCGGAAGGATAAACTGAGGCTGGCCCACCTGGCTGCCAACTCCGTTCTGATCTCCAATGCGCTTGATCCGGTACTGCTGGACGCCCTGTCATCCTTTTCAAACACGGTTTGGTTCAATTCTGATGGCGGAATTCATGTTGACGGTGCTACTGTTTGTGACCGGCAGAAGGTTTTGCCCGTTTCCGTGCCAGAAAGTCTGCCGGGACCACACAATCTTGCCAATCTGGCTGCGGCCATCTGCTTACTCAAAGAAATCGGTGTCGATGTGGATAAGGCAGCACGCTCTTTTTCAACATTTCGCGGCCTGCCTCATCGCCTGCAAATGGTCGGCGAGCGTTTGGGCATACGCTATATCAACGACAGTATCTCCTCTGCACCGGTAGCCACGGCAGCAGCGCTGGAAGCACTTTGCGGCCAGGCGATCACATTAATCACAGGAGGCCTTGACAGAGGGCTGGACTGGACACCATATATGGGAGCATTCGAGTCTTGTACGCCCGCCGCTGTCATTGCATTGCCCGACAACGGTGCGCGCATTATCGATACAATGCGCCAGGCTGGTGTGCAAGCTGAAAATGGACTGCACCAGGTGAGTGGCCTGGCGGCTGCGGTAGTGCTGGCGCAGCAACTGACCCAGGCTGATGGCATTGTGCTCTTGTCGCCTGGCGCCCCCAGTTTTCCGCATTTCAGGGACTACCGGGACCGGGGTCGGCAATTTGCCAGCCTGTGCGGTTTCAAACTGGAAGAATGGGATATTTGGGAAAAGTAAGGCCGCGGGTCAGGGGTGAGGAGTGCAGAATTATCCCTGTTTGGTTTGAGGGAGAGACCATCCCGCGGCCTTACACAATAGACCCGAGAGTCTGGTAAAAAGTTTCACATTAATTCATCAACAGGAGATATACAGAGTGAACGAAGCAATACAGGAAGTCAGCGCGCTTATGCGTACGAACAAAGGTGACATAAAATTACGTCTATATGCAGATAAAACACCTATAACAGTCGCTAATTTCGTTAATCTTGCAAGTAGGGGCTATTACGATGGCCTCAGTTTTCATCGCGTGATTGGTGACTTCATGATTCAGGGCGGCTGTCCCCATGGCAGTGGTACCGGTGGGCCCGGTTACAAATTTGAAGACGAATGCACAGCCGAACTCACCCACAGTACCCCGGGTATGTTGTCCATGGCGAACTCTGGCCCCGGCACCAACGGCAGCCAGTTTTTCATTACCCACGTTGAAACCCCGTGGCTTGATGGCCGTCATACGGTATTTGGTGCTGTTATCGATGATACTGATCAGGCTATCGTCAATGCAATTGCTGAGGGCGATAGCATTGAAAGCATAGAAATCAGCGGGGCGGAACAACTACTGCAAAGCCAGGCAGAACGAATTTCCGCATGGAACGACGTGCTCGGCGCCTGAACAAGGGACCGAATACGAACCAGCCTGACTGTTACCGTAGGAGCGAGCCTTGCTCGCGATTCTTTCTTGTTTTAATAAATATTTAGTGTCTTTCGCGAGCAAGGCTCGCTCTTACGAATCGGTTAAGTCCGACAGGCTGTTAGTGCCTAGTAGCTTCTCGTTACGCTGTATCTGGCGAGGCTGACCATGGCGTCCTTCCAGGCGGAGGGCGCCAGTTCATCCAATGCGGCCAGGGCCAGATCAGCACGCTCCCGGGCCATTTGCATGGCCTGTTCCAGGGCGCCTCCTTCGCGGATCATCGCAGCGATCCGGTCTAACTGGCCCAGATCACCCTGCAAGATGGATTCATCGATCAAGCGGCGGCCGTCTTCACTTGCCTGCTCACGACACAGAATCAAAGGCAGGGTTGGTTTGCCCTCTGCCAGGTCATCCCCGGAGTTTTTGCCCATGGTGTCGGCATCAGCCATGTAGTCCAGTACATCATCGGCAATCTGGAATGCCGCTCCCAGTTCCCGGCCGAAACGGGCCATGGACTTTTCCAGCCCGGGCTTTCCCGCCAGTACCGCTCCAAGCTGACAGGCTGCCTCGAACAGCTTTGCGGTCTTTTTCTCGATCACGCTGAAGTAACGCTCCCGGGTGACTTCCGGGTCGTGCATATTCAGAAGTTGCTCGACCTCGCCTTCTGCGATGGTGTTGGTCGCATTCGACAGCACTTCCATCAGGCGCATGGAATCAATACCTACCATCATCTGGAAACTGCGTGAGTAAAGGAAATCACCGACCAGTACGCTGGCTGCATTACCCCATACTGCATGCGCTGACTCCTTGCCCCGCCGCAGATCCGATTCGTCGACAACATCATCGTGCAGAAGGGTGGCAGTGTGTATAAACTCAATGATGGCAGCCAGATTTATGTGGTGGTCGCCGGTGTAGGCGCAGGCCCGGGCCGAGAGAATGACGAGGATGGGCCGTAATCGTTTACCGCCTGAACCAATAATGTATTCAGCGATTTGTTTGATCAGTACAACGTTGGAGTCGAGACTGTCTCGTATCATTGAGTTGACGGAAGACATCTCCTTGGCGCACAGTTCGAAAACGGGGCGGATATCTGTTTGCTCTTCAGCCGGTTCAGCTTGAGCGCTAAGCTGGTTCATTCTGTTCCCTGGGTGCTTTATTATTCCATTATAAGTCCGGCCCATTTGAACACAAATCAGGACGATCTATAAGCCAGTCTCAGGTCTGTCAGCGTCTTTTAACTAAAAATAAGCAAAATCAACGGAGTGCCAGCAGTGATCGCTGATCAGATTAAATACCGGGAATTGAAGCTTGCCTTCACATTGTCTGCCGTTATTGCGTTCCGCATGCTGGGTTTGTTCCTGATTCTGCCGGTTTTTATGGTTTTGGCCAGGGATATGCCTGGCTTTACGCCGCAACTCGGGGGGCTGGCCGTTGGAATTTATGGCCTGACACAGGCCATTTTGCAGCAACCGTTTGGCTGGCTTTCCGATCGCTGGGGCAGGCGGCCTGTGTTGCTGCTGGGCTTATTCCTCTTCGCTCTGGGTGGTGTGGTCGCGGCGCTGGCAGATTCCATGCCCAGCCTGATCGCTGGCCGGGCACTACAGGGTTGTGGGGCGATTGCCGGAGTCGCGATGGCTTTCGCTGCCGATTTCACCCGTCCGGAGCGCCGTTCCATCAGCATGGCGATCATCGGCCTGGGCATCGGCGGGGCCTTCCTGTTATCCATGATGTTGTCGGTGCCCCTGGCCATGATGCTGGGTCTGAAGGGACTTTTCTGGTTGACTGCGATGCTGGGCGTAAGCGGCATGCTGTTGATCCTGACCATTTCCCGAAATTCACCCGTTGCTGACGAACCACAGTCAGAAACTGACGTCGATATGAGGCCCATCTGGGTGCTGGCCATGAGCGTATTTCTGTTACATGCGGTGATGACGCTTCTTTTTGTCGTTCTGCCGCCGATGTTGATAGACAAATATTCATTCGTGTTGGGTGAGCACTGGAAGCTTTACATACCAACCATGGTGGTTTCCATACTGATTATGTTCCCCATCCTGAGAAAAATTGGTAAAAATGTCTCGGAACACCGCATGCTTCCTTTCGCATTCATGGCCCTGGCCCTGTCCATGGCGCTGATGGCCATGGATTTTTCCATCATCGGTCTGGGCATGCTATTGATGGTCTATTTCCTGGGGTTTAATCTCCTGGAAGCGGCCATGCCTTCGCTTTTGGCCCGAATCAGCGGCAGCCGGGGCCGCGGTCGCAGGATGGGTGTTTACAGCACCTTCCAGTTTTTGGGTGCGTTTGCCGGTGGTGTGATTGGCGGGGGCTTGCTGGGTCATTCGGGAAGCGGGATTGCGCTGCTGGTTGCTGCTGGGGCCTGCCTGACATGGGGAGTCGCATTAAAAGCAGTGATAAAGCGCTTTTTTCTCACAAGTCCTGAGCACCGGTTGTGATAAACTTTGCACAAACTAACGAGGGAGATGCTTGATGGCACGAGGTGTTAATAAAGTCATTTTGGTGGGTAATTTGGGCGCGGACCCGGAAACCCGTTACACGGCCAGCGGTTCCGCTATTACCAATATACGGGTCGCTACCAGTGAGACCTGGAAAGACAAGCAAACCGGAGAAAATCAGGAGCGTACCGAGTGGCACCGCATCGTGTTTTTCAATCGCCTGGCAGAAATCGCTGGTGAGTATTTGCGCAAAGGCAGCCAGGTTTACGTAGAAGGTTCATTGCGCACCCGCAAGTGGCAGGACCAGAGTGGGCAGGATCGTTATTCCACCGAAGTGGTGGCAAGCGAAATGCAGATGCTCGGTGGACGTGGTGGAGGCGGCGGAGGAAGTTTCGACCAGTCGCCAGCGCGGACGGGCTTCCGGGATGAGGCACCGCCAAAACAGGCGGCCGCACCACAGGCGGCCGCACCACAGTCGGCCGCACCACAGGCGGCTGCGCCAGCCGATGACGGCTTCGCAGAAGACGACATACCGTTCTAAATCGGTCGTAAAGCTGATGCGCACACTGCTCGTAACCGGTGGAGCCGGTTTCATAGGTGGAAACTTTGTATTGCGTAACCTGGCCCGGGACCCCGACTTGCTCGTGGTCAACCTGGATCTGCTCACCTATGCAGGGAACCTGGATACGCTGGCGTCATTGCGCGGCGATGAAAGACATGTATTCGTCCACGGCGATATCGGTGACGCTGAGTTGGTGAGTAAGTTGATGGTGGAGTATGCGCCGGATGCGCTGGTCAACTTTGCTGCTGAAAGTCATGTAGATCGCTCTATCGACGGGCCCCTGGAGTTCGTCCAGACCAATGTCGTGGGTACCCTGAATTTACTGCAGTGTTCGCTGAATTGGTGGAAGTCCCGCTCACCATCCCAGCGTGACAACTTTCGTTTTCTGCATGTCTCGACCGACGAGGTCTATGGCAGCCTTGGGCCTTCCGGCGCGTTCACAGAATCCACACCCTATGCACCCAACTCACCCTATGCAGCCTCCAAAGCGAGCTCAGATCACCTGGTGCGTGCATTTCACCACACTTATGATTTTCCGACCCTGACCACCAATTGTTCCAATAATTATGGTCCTTTCCAGTTTCCGGAAAAACTGGTTCCACTGATCATCCTCAATGCCCTGGAGTTCAAGCCATTACCGGTATACGGCGATGGATTACAGGTGCGGGACTGGCTGTTTGTGCATGACCATGTCGATGCCATTGGCGTGGTTCTGGAACGTGGTGGTTGCGGTGAGGTATACAATATTGGCGGATCGTCGGAACGTACCAATTTGCAGGTGGTTCAAGGGATTTGCGATGCGCTGGATGAGCGGCTTCCCAATCCATCGAAAGGTCCGCGCAGAAACCTGGTCGAGCATGTAACAGACCGCCCGGGGCATGACCGGCGCTACGCCATAGACTGCAGCAAGCTGAGCAGCGAGTTGGATTGGCAGCCTGCAGTCAATTTCGAATCTGGCCTGGCCGGAACCATCGACTGGTACCTCGAAAATACTGAATGGATTCAGCGCGTCAAAGATGGAAGTTACCAGGGTGAACGCCTCGGATTGAAGGGTAAAGACTGATTCCGGTAGTTTTCATAACCTAATGAGTAGCAGATCAAGCGGAGGCAGTCACGTGTCGAGAAAAGGCATTATCCTGGCGGGAGGAAGTGGAACCCGCCTTTATCCCCTGACCCGGGTGGTGAGCAAACAATTGCTGCCGGTTTACGACAAGCCCATGATCTTCTACCCCCTGGCGACCCTGT
>PVMS01151738.1_pt1 | contig 12578 bp, 10 predicted proteins | sample 1853461 | NCBI WGS metagenome assembly PVMS01 (sample SAMN08582032, study PRJNA380276) | Marine sediment metagenome, whole genome shotgun sequencing project. | isolation source: ocean sediment barecode stripped | collected 2017 | reverse complement strand
GTCGCGACCTGGATGGTTGTCGACCCAAGGAGGATGTACTCCGCAACGTCCTGCCACGTGGCGATACCTCCGATGCCGCTGATGGGTAGATCCTCCGTGAAGGGATCTGCTGCGATCGATGCGACCATGTTGAGGGCGATCGGCTTCACCGCTGGGCCGCAGTAGCCACCATGGCTCGACATGTTCCCCACCACTGGACGGGGTACGAAACTATCGAGGTCGACGCCTGTAATCGAGTTGATCGTGTTGATCAGGCTGACCGCGTCGGCCCCACCGTTCTTCGCTGCCCTGGCGGCAACGGTGATATCGGTGATGTTTGGTGTCAGCTTCACGAACACAGGCACCGTTGCGGACGCCTTTGCCCAGCCGGTGATGTCACACGTGTACTCAGGCACCTGGCCAACCGCAGCCCCCATGCCCCGCTCTGACATCCCGTGGGGGCACCCAAAGTTCAGCTCTATTGCATCCGCCCCTGCCTCTTCGACCTGCTTGATGATCACATCCCAGGCATCTGGATTTGAATCGACCATGAGACTGACAACCACGACATTGTCCGGATACCGCCTCTTGACCTCCTGAATCTCCACGAGATTGTCCTCGAGCGAACGATCAGTGATGAGTTCGATGTTGTTGAGACCCATCATCCTCTGACCGTTGATGTCGACGGAGCTGTACCGGCTGTATACGTTCTCGACAGCCACTCCGAGCGTCTTCCACACCGCTCCGCCCCACCCAGCATCGAATGCGCGCGCTATCTGATCTCCCGTATTCGTTGGCGGTGCAGACGCAAGCCAGAACGGGTTCGGTGACTCTATGCCGCAGATGTTCACTGATAGATCAGCCATGATCCTGACTCACTTCCCTGACGCCGCGGTGCGCAGCGCTTCATCGATACTCATCGCTGCGGCCTTGCCGTGGGCAACCGCGTTGACTACTTCCTTGCCCCCGTTGACGCAGTCCCCGCCAGCCCAGACACTCGGGTTCCCAGTTCGGAATCCGTTGTCGACGACCACTCTTCCTCCCGCATCAGTCTCTACACCCTCGAACAAATCGAAGAAGCCGACCCGCTTCTCCTGGCCAGTTGCTCGCAGGACCATCGTCACCGGAATCCGATACTCCGTGTCAGGTACGGCAACCAGATCCCCATCCGGTGAGTATTCAGTGCGTTCACACACGAGACCAGATACGGCGTCCGCACCGTCGATACGAATCGGCGCACCCCAGTGGATGAACTCAACACCGCTGGCCAATGCTCGCTCGATGTCGTGTGGATAGGCTCTCATCTCGTCCCGATCTCGCCGGTAGACGAGATAGACGCGTTCGGCACCAAGCCGCGACGCCTGGGACACCGCGTCGATCGCCGTGTTCCCTCCTCCTATGACTGCAACGCGCTCGCCAGTGAGATCCACTCCTCCTGCGCGCACGTCCGCGATGAAGTCAAGCGCGTCTTGTGACCCTGGAAGCTCCTCACCCGGAAGGCCGAGCGGGGGAACCGAGCCGAGGCCCACGCCGAGGAACAGGGCACCGTGAACTGATGACAGCTCTTCAACCGACACATCGGTGCCAACGGTCATTGAAGTCCGGATCTCAACGCCGAGACCCTCGATGAACTCGACCTCACGCAGCGATGTTGCTCTATCCATCTTGTAGCTGGCAACACCGTAGGTGTTGAGGCCGCCCGGTTCTTCATGAGCGTCGTACAGCACAACGGCATGCCCGAGCTTGGCAAGCTCAGCGCCGCAGGACAGCCCTGCAGGCCCCGCGCCGACGATCCCAACACTGTGCCCTGACGGCTCACTTTCGACAGTGAGTTCGACGTCACCGAACACCACGTCGTCAGTGGCGAACGCTTGAAGGCGACCGATGTCTATGGGTCGCTCGTGCAGGTCGTTGAGAACACATGCACCAGCACACAGGACCTCTGTCGGACAGACACGCGCGCATGAGCCTCCCAGGATGTTGGACTCGAGAATGGTCCGGGCAGAACCAAGAAGATCATCGTTTGCGATCCTCTTGATGAATCCGGGCACGTCGATGCTCGTCGGGCACGCACGCGTGCACGGAGCATCCCAGCACATGAGGCACCGGTGTGCCTCAGCAAGCGCCTCGTCCGGCGACATGGTTGGCTGGGGAGCCAACCCTCCCGACTCGACGCCTCTCGTCATCATCTGGTTCATACCCGTTCCATTCTCTTGAGTCCTCAACATGATTCAGGCGAAACGGCTCGCCCAACTGCTGCTACTCGCCGCCCTCCTGCAACTCGATGGTCTGGGGAGTCCAGTCCGAACCCTGAAGATCAAGACCCGAAATGGAGAGTCTTGCATTCGCTTCTATTGCGATATCGGTTCGGAAGGCGCCCTCGGTCGGGGCCTCCGTCAGAATCCCCTCGGCCAACGCAACCTCAACCGTTTGATCCCACGAATCAGTGTCCATGATCCCTACGCCCTGAGGTGAGGGCCAGATCAAGTTGTTGATCTCGTTGAGCTGCCATTCCTGATGCGAGACTCCAAGCGTTGGGCCGGCTTCGAGCACGTCCTTGACGCAGGCATCGAAGTTGTCGCGGCAGAACGCCCATCCGCGCAGCGATGCCTCAACAAATGCAACCGCTGTGTCCCTGTACGCAGTGTCAGAGTCGAGCTTGCCAGCATCGGCCCAGATCGCATCCTGCAACATTGCGGTACCAACGTCGTTCCAGTCGATAATCGAAAGGTCTGATGGCTGGTACAACTCGCCCGTGTCAGGGTTGATGGTCTCGAGTACCTGCGCGTACTCGTTGTAGGTCATTGCCTGAGCAGCGTCGATATCGCCACTGATGAGCGCAAGCATGTCGAACTGCTGCTGGACGAGCGTCACATCGGTATCAGGATCGAGTCCTGATGCGCGCAAGCCGGCAAGCAGTTCGAATTCGTTTCCGAATCCCCAGTTACCGACCGTCTTGCCAGCAAGGTCATCGACGCCGTTGATTCCCGTGTCCTTGAACGAAACCTGGAGCGTTGCCGAACGTTGGAACACCTGAGCGATGTTGGTGATGTCCAGTCCCTCCTCGCGGGGAACAAGGCCGCGGGGCACCCATGAGATCGCGAAGTCTGCTGCACCCGACGCGAGCACGGTCGCTGGCACGATGTCGACGCCACCCTCAAGGATGGTGACATCAAGTCCAGCATCTGCGTAGAACCCCTGAGCAAGCGCCGCGTAGTACCCGGCGAACTGTGCCTGGGTGAACCACTGCAGCTGCAACTTCACAGGCGTGAGTTCTTGGGTCCCCACATCGGCGACCGTCGTATCTGTCGCCTCCACGGTCGTCTCGGTCCCGCCATCGTCTCCGTCTGAACTGTCGTCGCTCGAGCTACATGCTCCAGCAACCATGGCGAACACCGCCAGCACAATCAACCAGCGGGTTATCCCCTTCTTCATTCCTAATCGCATCGAATGCTCCTCCTCGATTTTTCTTCCCTCAAGGCCTTATGCCCCAATCGTCTCCGACTCGGTCCTCCATGGCATGGACGACCTCTCGAAAGCTCCGCTCAGTAGATACAGTCCAATTCCCATGAGGCTGCCAGCGAGTACTCCCGCCCATGCCTCCGCGTATCTGGTGAGTCCGGCGTTCTGCACAATAAGCGGTCCGAGCGCATCCTGCCGACCTCCGAAGTACTCAGCCACGATCGCACCGATGACCGCAAGGCTCGAGGCGATCTTGAGCGACGTGAAGAAATAGGGCTTTGCATTCGGAATCCGTACGTTTCGGGTCACCTGCCAGGACGAAGCTGCGTATGAGCGCATGAGCTCGATCTCCGTCGAGCTCACATCGGTGAGGCCCCTGGTCGTGTTGATGAAGACAGGGAAGAACACGAGGATCACAACGATCGCCTGATTCGAAACTGGCGACAGCAGCCCGTACCAAGCGTTGAAGATTGGGGCAAGGGCGATGATGGGGATGGCGTTCAACGAGATGGCGAGGGGTGTGAGTGTCTCGTTTGCGAGCCGGAACCGCGACACGAGGAGTGCCCATGCAACACCGAGGACCACGCCGCCAATGAGCCCTGTGATCGCGATGAACCCCGTGTTCCTGGTCGCGGTCCAGATCACGTCGAAATCCTCGAAGAACGCCGCAAGGATCTCCGACGGTGCTGGCAGTAGGAATCCATCAGGGTTGAAGACCGCCATGGCGACCTCCCAAATCACCAGGCCTCCAATGCCCACCACCGCAGCAGGGGCGAATCCTCGGATTGCTCTCGAGATCACGCTGAGGACTCCTCAAAGCGAAGCGCTTCACGCACCTCAGTGACCTTGGCGAAGAACTCAGGAGCTTCACGGGTATCGAAGTCTCGCTCACCGAGATCGACAGGGATATCCGATGACACCCGACCGGGTCGCGGCGACATGACGATCACTCTCTGGGAGAGGAATACGGCCTCGGGGATCGAATGTGTCACGAACACGATCGTCTTGCCCGTCTTGCCCCAGATGTCGAGCAGTTCACTCTGCATATGCTCGCGTGTCATCTCGTCGAGCGCTCCGAACGGCTCATCCATCAGGAGAAGGGACGGTCGGAACGAGAGCGCTCTCGCGATCGCCACTCGTTGCCTCATTCCCCCCGAAAGCTCGTAGGGGTAGTGATCACCGAACTCACCCAGCTTGACGAGTTCGAGCATCTCCGTTGCACGTTCCTTCCGCTCCGTCTTGGACCATGACATCAGCTGCAGCGGCAATTCAACGTTCTGCGTGACGGTACGCCACTTGAAGAGTCCCGAGGTCTGAAATGCCATGCCGTAGTCACGGTCGAGCCTCGCCTGATCCGCCGATTTCCCGTTGATGGATACGTCTCCTGAGGTCGGATGTGTGAGTGCGCCCATCAGCCGCAGCAACGTCGACTTGCCGCATCCCGAAGGACCAATCAGCGACACAAACGAACCCGCATCAATGGAGAGGGTGATGTCCTCGAGCGCATGAACCTCGTTCGGTTTCCCCTGGTTGAAGACCTTGGAGATGTCCACCATCTCGACTGCGCATCGTTCTGAGTCCGTCATAGGGCTGCTGACTCCTCTCCATGGCGCGAAACGAAGAAGTACTCGGCACCGGTAACCAGCCCAATGGAGAAGAGGCCGAGGAACGCAGCACCGATCACGGTCGCGTAGAGCCTCGAAGGTCCAGTCGTATACCGGCTTGCGAAATCGAGGATCAACCGCCCGAGTCCGCCCCTGACGCCGCCCGATATCTCGCCAACGATCGCTCCAACAATGGCTGCCGTCGCAGCGATCTTGAACGCGGCGAATAGATAGGGAATGGATGAGGGCAGCTGCAGCTTCATGAGAATCTGACGTCGACTTGCAGCGTAGGAGTGCATCAGTTCGATCTCCGCTGGTTCGGCGGACTGAAGACCCTTGATGCCATTCATGGCGACAGGAAAGAACGTCAGATAGGCGGCGATGAGAGACACCGACATCCAACTCGTCCACTCGAAGGGCAGCCAGCCAAGGCTCGTCGCGCCCCAGATCACGATGATCGGGGCAATGGCAACCAACGGTACGGTCTGAGAAGCCACGAGATAGGGGGTGACTCCCCGCTCTATCCACTTGGATCTCAGCAGCAGAACAGCTATCCCGAGCCCAAAGATCACGCCAAAGGCGAATCCCAGCACGGCTTCTCTGAATGTGAACAGCGATGCTTCGGCTATGAACGCCGCCAGGGGCTTGTTCGAGTTTCGCTGCGGAGGCTGGCCGAACTCGGCAAGGATGTCCGACAGTGGGGGCATCGTGAGATCGTCTGTCCGGGGCAGCACCTGACCGATGATCGGCCAATCGGTCTGAGCATCATCGAGCGACTGACCGAAGGCCTTGTATCCGGTATAGGCAAGTGCCAGGACGACGACGAACACAGCGAACACCACCACCCGTCTGACGGTACGCCCGGCCGCTTCTGCCCGCTCGTGCTTGCGGATCGCCTGAGCCGCTTCGTCTCGGATCGTCATTCAGACATTTTGGGGGAAACCGAGGTCGATCGTACTTGTTGCAGGATCGGGCCACCGGCTCGTGACAACCTTGGCCTTTGTGTAGAAGTCGATCCCCTCTGGTCCGTAGGCGTGCGAGTTGCCGAAGAGCGAGTCTCCCCAGCCCCCAAAGCTGTAGTAGCCCACAGGCACGGGCACAGGAACATTGATGCCGACCATGCCGGCATCCACATCGATCTGGAACTTCCGCGCGGCACCTCCGTCCCTGGTGAAGATCGCGGTCCCATTCCCAAACGGACTGTCCGAGATGAGCTTCATGGCGTCGTCATAGGTGTCAACCCTGGTGACACCAAGCACCGGCCCGAATATCTCCTCGTCGTAACACGCCATACCCGGAGCCACGTTGTCAAGCAGCGTTGGCTCGATGAAGAAGCCAACTCCCTCGAAGGTTCCCACCCGTCCGTCCACGACCACCGTTGCTCCCTCGCCCGGGGCGTTCTCGATGAACGACGCAACGCGGTCCCGATGCTCCTCTGTGATCAATGGCCCCATCTCGGAGTTGGCGTCGGAACCGTCTCCAACGACAAGCCCCGGGATCCGGTCTCGTATCGCGTCGACAAGCGGGTCAGCAGAAGATCCAACGGCGACAACGACGGAGATCGCCATGCAGCGTTCACCGGCGGAACCATATGCAGCGCTGACAGCAGCGTCCGCTGCGAGTCCGATATCAGCGTCCGGCAGTACCACCATGTGGTTCTTCGCTCCACCAAGGGCCTGTACCCGCTTCCCGGCATTCGTTCCTGTCGAATAGACATATCGAGCAATCGGTGTGGATCCAACGAACGAGACTGCGGCGATGTCTGGGTGCTCAAGGATCCTGTCGACCGCAACCTTGTCACCCTGGACGATGTTGAACACACCGGGTGGAAGACCCGCCTTGTCGAACAACTCGGCAACGAGCATGTTGACGCTTGGATCCTTTTCGGATGGTTTGAGGATGAACGCGTTCCCCGCAGCAATGGCGTTGGGGTACATCCACATCGGAACCATTGCGGGGAAGTTGAAGGGGGTGATCCCCGCAACGACTCCAAGTGGTTGCCTTGTCGAGTACACATCGATATCGGTTGATGCCTGCTGGGAGAAGGAACCCTTGAGATGCTCGGCAAGACCGCACGCGTATTCGATGTTCTCGATCCCTCGCTGAACCTCACCAAGAGAATCGGACAGCACCTTCCCGTGCTCGGCGGTCAACTGAGCCGCTATATCGGTCTTGTGCCGATCGACCAGGTCGCGGAACGCATACATGACCGCCGTCCGCTTGGCGAGCGACGTCGCCTTCCACCCGACCGCGGCCGCTCCTGCCACTCCAACGGCACGGTCAACCTCCTCGACAGTCGCCAAACCGACCTGGGCTGTCACTTCTCCGGTAGCAGGATTGTGCACGGGTGACGTTCGCCCTGAGGTTGTTTCGACCTCTTCGCCGCCGATGATGTGATTGATCTGTTTCAAGCGAATCTCCTGGGTCCTAATGGTTGACGGTGACGGTCGCTCTTGGTATGTACTCGCCGTCGCCTAGGTCGCCAAGGTACTCGTCGTTGTCGATGATCACGTTGCCTCGCAGCATCACCGTCTCGACCTTGCCCTTTACTTCCTTGCCCTCGTACGGCGAATAATCGACGTCCATGTGGTGCTGATCAACGGACTTGGTCCATTCAACCTCGGGGTCGAAGATCACGATGTCCGCATCGGAACCGACGGCGATCGTCCCCTTCTTCGGATACATCCCGAAGATTTTGGCTGCCGCTGTACTCGTGATGTCAATCCATCTGTTGAGATCGATGCGCCCTTCGACGACTCCACCCTGGTAGATGAGCTGGAAACGGTCCTCGACACCAGGGAGCCCGTTCGGGATCTTTGTGAAGTCTCCGACGCCGAGCTGCTTCTGCGTGCCGAGAACAGGGTGATCGTCCATGCAGAACGGACAGTGATCCGTTGACACGACCTGCAGGTCATTCGTCGCCAACCCCATCCACAGAGCATCCTGGTGGCCTTCCTCGCGTTTACGGATCGGCGTCGAGCAAACGTATTTCGCCCCTTCAAAGCCATCGGCGGACACGTGGTCCTCGACACTGAGAAACAGATAGTGAGGACACGTTTCGGCGAACACGGGGAGGCCCTTGTCACGGGCCTCTTGGATTTCCTCAAGCGCCTCTTTTGCGGACATGTGGACGACGTAGAGGTGTGCGCCTGCCAACTCGGAGAGCACGATTGCCCTATGCACCGCTTCGCTCTCCGTCAGCGCCGGGCGCGTGAGACTGTGATAGACAGGATCGGTCTCGCCTCGCTCGAGTGCCTGCTCCCTCAACACATCGATAGCCATGCCGTTCTCGGCATGCATCATGATCATCGCGTCGGTTTCGGCAGCCTTCTGCATGGCGCGCAATATGTCACCATCATCTGAATAGAAGACGCCCGGATAGGCCATGAAGAGCTTGAAACTTGTGCATCCACGATCGATGAGCACATCCATGTCCGAAAGCGACTGTTCGTTGATGTCACCCGCGATCATGTGCATTCCGTAGTCGATCGCGCAGTTGTCCTCAGCCTTTGCCATCCAGGTATCGAAACCGTCGATCAGGCTCTCGCCCTTCACCTGGACCGCAAAATCGATGATCGTGGTCGTCCCACCGAAGGCGGCCGCTCTGGTACCGGACTCGAAGGTGTCAGAGGCATACGTCCCTCCGAATGGAAGCTCCATGTGGGTATGGGGATCGATTCCACCCGGAACCACGTACTTTCCTGTCGCATCGATCACCTTGTCGGCTTCATCCGCCCAATCGTGCGCCCCTGGAGCGCCGATCGCGATGATCACGTCACCATCGATGAGCACGTCCGCTGGAACCGTGTCGATAGCCGTTATCACCGTTCCGCCTGAGATAAGTGTCTTCATTGCTCGTTCCTCTCCTGTGATCAATTGATGGCCGATACCGAATCGGCGATGATCTCCGCCGCCGTGTCGATCTCTTGTTCCGTAACCGTCAGAGGTGGCGCGATCCGCAGGACATTGCCATACAGGCCACCCTTCCCGATCAACAATCCACGCTCGCGACATTCCTCGAGCAGTTGCCCTGCACGTCCTGCGTCGGGTTTGTCCGAATCCGAGTCCACGGTCTCGATCGCCAGCATGAGTCCCTTACCTCTGAGTTCGAGGATCCATGGCGTTTCCTCTGCGATGGGAAGCAGCGCTTCGTAGAGCCGCGATCCCTGCTTGAGCGCGTTCCCCTGCAGGTCGTTGTCGATCAGGTACTTCAGATTCGCCAGAGCGCCAGCCGATGCCAGCGGGTTTCCGCCGAAGGTCGAAATGGAGTTCGCGCCGATGCAATCCATGATGTCCGCGCGAGCAACGACCCCACCGATCGACAGTCCATTCCCGATACCCTTGGCGAACGTCATGATGTCGGGCGTGATGCCGTGGGCTTCATACCCCCACATATGTTCGCCTGTACGACCCCACCCTGTCTGGACCTCATCGGATATGAAGAGGATGCCGTAGTCGTCGAGCACCTCCTTGAAACGTTTGAAGAATCCGTCAGGTGGCGTGGCGAACCCACCAACACCCTGTATCGGTTCAACGATCATGCATGCAACATCCCCTGACGTCATCATGTCGATCACCTGGTGGAGGTCATCCACTGCTGCATCGATGAAGGCGTCATCGTCGAGATCCTTGAACGGGCTTCGCACCTTGTAGGGACCCTGGACGTACTGCACGTTCAGCCCCGAATAGCCGGTTGGAGACCACGAGCGATGGGCGGTCAACGCAATTGCGGTGAAGCTCCGGCCGTGGTAGCTGTTGCGAAGGGCAAGCACCTGGTTCGACTTTCGGTACGAGGTTGCGAGAAGTATCGCTGCATCGTTCGCCTCGCTCCCTGAGGGTGTAAAGAACACCTTGGCGTCTGGGATGCCAGACATCCCTGCGACCATTTCTGCAAGCTCGACCATCGGCTGATTGAGGTACAGAGTCGATGTGTGCAGCACTTTCGCCGCCTGCTCGTTGATGGCAGCCGTGACCTCGGGGAGGGAGTAGGCAGTCATCGTGGTGAGGATGCCGCCGAAGAAATCGAGATACTCGTTCCCTTCGAGGTCCCACACCGTTCGACCTTCACCCCTGTCTATCGCAATCGGTTCGTCGTAGTAGAGAGCGAGCCAGGACGGCAGGACTGCTCGTGTGCGTTCGGTGAGTTCTTGATGGATGCCCATTCTTCTATCCTTCTGTCAGGACGTCGTAGGTCTCTGGCCTGCGGTCACGGTAGAACGCCCACTGGTTACGAACCTCCTCGATCCGGTCGAGGTCGAGGTCCCTCACGACGAGTTCTGCTGCAGTGTCAGTGGCAACCTCACCGACGTACTGGCCACGTGGATCCACGAAGTACGACGTTCCATAGAAATCGTTGTCGCCAAGATCCTCTATGCCAACACGGTTGATTGCACCGACGTAGTACATGTTCGCAACAGCGGCCGCTGGTTGTTCGATCTGCCACAGGTACCGAGAAAGGCCTCGGCTGGTCGCCGACGGGTTGAACACGATCTCAGCACCGTTGAGCCCAAGCGCACGCCAACCTTCTGGGAAGTGCCTGTCGTAACAGATGTACACACCAACCTTCCCAACGGCTGTCTGGAATACGGGATATCCCTGGTTCCCGGGCCTGAAGTAGAACTTCTCCCAGAAGCCTCCAACATGTGGGATGTGGTGCTTGCGGTACTTCCCGAGATAGGTGCCATCTGCATCGATCACCGCCGCCGTGTTGTAGAGAAAGCCTGCCATCTCCTTCTCATACATGGGAAGGACCATCGCCATGTTGAGCTCCTTCGCAAGTTCCTGGAACCGCGTGGTCGTTGGTCCGTCGGGAATCTCCTCGGCATAGTCGTAGTACTCAATATCCTGGACCTGGCAGAAGTAGGGGCCGTAGAACAGTTCCTGGAAACAGATCACCTGCGTACCTGCGGCGGCAGCTTCCCTGGCATATTTCTCATGGAGTTCGATCATCGACTCCTTGTCCCCTGTCCACTCGGTCTGGAGGACCGCTGCTCTGACAACTCTGCTCATGTAGAACTCCTTCTGGCTGGACCCATACGCGGATCCGAACGACTGACCATGCTTGGGTGGTGTGGACACATTAGGCTTTCCGCGACGGCCATGACTCGGGTTGATGACGCGCCACGGCCGCGTTGACGCGTAACGGGATCAGAACGGAGCACACAAATGAATATCGGCATTGTCACAGAGATCAAGCCTGACGAGCGTCGCGTGGCACTTCTTCCCGGAGCAGCTTCGGATCTGGTGCACGCAGGTCATCGTGTGGTTATACAAACTGGTGCGGGCGATGGCGCGGGTGCGCCTGACGCGGCATTCCTCAACGTCGGCGCCGAGTTGGTTGCGACCGCCGAGGAGGTATTCGACGAAGCCGAACTCATCGTGCACGTCAAGGAACCGCAGGCGTCCGAGATCGCAATGCTGCGTCCGGACCACATCCTGTTCACCTATCTCCACCTGGCCGCATACCCAGCCGTTGAGAGAGGCCTCATGGCCTCCAACGCCACCGCTATTGCCTATGAGACCGTGGAGGTCGACGGAACACTCCCCCTGCTGGCTCCGATGAGTCACATCGCTGGGCGGTTGTCCACCCAGGTTGGAGCCTTCTACCTCATGTCGCCGAACGGAGGTATGGGCGTGTTGCTCGGAGGACATGCGGGAGTGCCTCCTGGACTCGTCGTGGTCATCGGCGCTGGTGCTTCAGGTCTCAACGCCATCGACGTTGCGGTGGGCATGGGTGCCAGCGTCACGGTTCTCGATGTGAATATCGATGCCCTTGAGCGCGTCCAACAACGTTGGGGCTCACGCGTTGTTACCGACTACTCCACCAGGCACTCCGTCGGCGAATGGACGTCGCGAGCTGACCTCGTTATCGGCGCTGTGTTGGTGGCAGGCGACAAGGCGCCAACCATCATGGATAGAGGAATGGTTGCTTGCATGCAAACGGGTTCTGTTCTGGTCGACATCTCGATCGATCAGGGTGGCTGTTTCGAGACAAGTAGAGAAACTACCCATCACGAGCCGACATACGTTGTGGATGGCGTCGTGCACTACGCCGTGGGAAACATCCCCGGTTCGGTTCCCCACACCTCTTCCCGCGCTCTGTCCAACGCGACACTCCCCTATGTCCGCGCCCTGGCGTCAGGCCTCGACAACGCATTCAGCGCCAGGCCTGAGCTCATTGGTGGTGTCAACACGGCAGCGGGCAAGCTCACCAATGAGGCCGTTGCTCATGCCCTCGGCGCGGAATGGACAGACCCGCTCGTCGCACTCGGCTTGACGTAGGAGAACGCGAAACAGGGACCCTTCGGCCCCTGTTTCTGTGGTGGAGGTGGGGGGAATCGAACCCCCGTCCCACGAGGTGTCAGCGTCGGCATCTCCGAGCGCAGCCAACAGCAAGCTTTCGGAACACGAGGACTCTGTCGGCAAGCACCCTCATGCCCTATCCGGAATTGTCTTTCCCCGCCAGTCCCGGAAGTCCCGGCGGGGGCGTCCCACATTGCGTTGCCCTGATCCGGCGAGGTGGGCACCCTCCGG
>PVMS01011110.1_pt1 | contig 12579 bp, 12 predicted proteins | sample 1853461 | NCBI WGS metagenome assembly PVMS01 (sample SAMN08582032, study PRJNA380276) | Marine sediment metagenome, whole genome shotgun sequencing project. | isolation source: ocean sediment barecode stripped | collected 2017 | reverse complement strand
TATTCTTCAAATTTTTTTTTTTCCTTTTGTGTTGTTTTCCTTGGACTTTTAGATTTCTTTATTTCTTTTTTCGAAACATTTATTCTTTTCTTTGATTTTCGTTTTTTTATAATTATTTCTTTTTTATCAACTTCGGTTGTTTCATTATCAACTTCGGTTGTTTCATTATCAACTTCGGTTGTTTCTTTATCAACTTCGGTTGTTTCTTTATCAACTTCGGTTGTTTCTTTATCAACTTCGGTTGTTTCATTATCTTTTATTACGTTATCATCGACTGTATCTTCAATTAAATTGAGTTTATAACAACTGTCTGTATGAATTCTCATATCACAAAAATCAGATGTCGTAAAATCGCAATTGATACATGTGTATTTTATTCGTTTCAACACATTACAAAGATTATCTTCATTCAAATGATTTTTAATTTGATCCAGTCGATCAAATGCTCTATTACAAAACATACAAATCATTTTTTAATATATTTTAATTTTTAAAATATATCAATTTATTTATTTTTTCTTAAGATTCTAAATTGCATGTATTTTCAAAAGGATATTTTAATTCAAACCATTTAGTATTTGCTTGTTTCCAAGTAATAAACTGAACATTAAAAACTCTATATTTATCATCTATATTATTAATCGTCTCAATATATGATTTAGGATCCATACTATTTTTTTCAGAAATGTTTGGTAATCTTAATTTATATTTTCTAGAATGTTCTATTTTTTTTTTATCTCCTTTATCGTTTTTGAATATATTGTCTTTGTAAGCCATTACACCTAATTCAGAAAAACTTATAATATATAATCCTTCAACACTTGCAACTATATGAATAATAGTTCCATCGTTTATCATCCTATCTAAAATAGCTATATAATCATCACCAGAAGGCCATGCATATTTAACTTTTTGTGTATCATATTCCTTTGCTGGATGAGTATGATAACCGGCTATACCATCTGGAACGTCTGTTTCGTTATTTTTCCCAGAAATAATTTTCTCTTTATTATCAACCTTTATGAAATAATAGGATTTTTTTTTATCTTTTATAAATTCTAATACTCCACCAAATTCGTTATGATTACCATCTTTACCTACAAAATTTACTTGTTCTTTCAGTAATTTTAAAGTAGAATGACATATCTTACAGTTTGCTTTACATATTTTATGTTTATGGTATATTTCTATTACAGAATCGTCGTCCTCGTCAGCTGAATTATTTATAGAAAATTTTAATTTTTTACATTGGTTATGTAATGATAGTAAAAATTCAATATATTCTTTGGAATATTTTTTTAAACTTTTCAATTGAAGATAATCGTCTATGTTTAGATCTATTTTATCTTGACATTTGGATAAAAAATTTTCAGAATCTAAAGAATATTTGTTTGCTTTTTCTTGGATTTTTTTTCTATCAATATATAAAACAATTTTACTCATTTTATTTAATTCAAAATTATTTTTTTAAGAAATTATGAAAAATAATCTAAATTTTTAGTATATTGATTATATATTTTGAGGGGTTCCAAAAGATTTAGAATATCTTTTTGCTGGGTAGTTACTTGATTCAAAAGCATGATACAATGATCTATTTTTTTATCAATGTTGTTAATTTGGGATTGTTGAAAATTTATTTGATTTTGTTGAAAACTTATTTGATTTTGAAATTCTTTGGACGGTTTTTTTCTTTTAGTAAAAAAATCATCGTCAATTTCTTCGATTATTCTCTTTCTTTTTAACATTTATATTATAAAATGATATTTTAAGTAAATTATTTATTAAGTAAATGTGTGAATTTTCAAATGATTGTAATTATATAAATAACGAAGAAGAAGAAATTTGTCTATTAGATAAGGATATACATTTTTCAGGAATGAATATTAAACCAGAGTATTATATGCTTTTAATAGTTGGAGAAGAATATCAACTTATTGATGTATATATAAATGGGAATTTTAGTGGTAGATTTAATAAAAAATCTACATTTACAGATATCATAATTAAAATTATTCACAATGAAAATTTCAAAATCCTATTCTATTTACTAGATGGTTATGAAAATACATATAATCAGATGATTAAATTTAAAATATATGCAAAAAAACAATATTTTATAGATAATTATAAAAGGTTAAAGATATTCTATAATTTTGCTTCTTACCCCGATATCAAAAAAATACCAGAAGAAATAAACATCGAAAACGAAATGATTGATGAAGAATATATGAATAAACACAAATTGTTTATCCACCAAATAGTAAATATAAATTGGATGCAATCAATAGAAAATAAAATAGAAATAAAAAAGAATTATTTGAAAATAATTGACAAACATAATATTAGTTTTCCCATAAAAGAATTAAATAGAACTATTTATTATAATTATAACAATGTTTTTGATTTAAATAATCAGGATGAAATGAAAAAGATACATATAAATGGGGGTATTCTTTCAGAAAAAGTTGGTAACGGAAAAACAAGATGTTGCTGTCATTTAGTCCTTAAAAATATAACCCAAAAAAATCTGATTGTTGTTCCAAAACGTTTAGTAAATCAATGGATGGAAGAATTTAAAACAATAAATATAACTCCTATAAAATTAGTATGTAAAAGATCATACGATAAGGAAATGAAAAAAGAAAATGCGTTAAGTGAAAATATATATATCACAACATACACGTTTTTAGTACATAAATTACATAAAGAAGATCCTCGTTTCTTTACAAAAAATTGGGATAGAGTATTTTTCGACGAGTTACAGGATTTTTATAACAATAATGCAAAAAATAGAAAAACAATAAATGCGTGTAAATCTTTAAAAACAGATATTAAATGGGTTGTAAGTGCTGAATTATTCAATAATAAAAGAGAACTTAATATGACACTCGGATTTTTTATAAAAAAAGAAGATCATTTTCATAATACTAATTATCACTTGTACGACCAATTTATGTCTAATTTTGTAAAAAAACACAAGGATGAAGATATACAAAAATATATGAACACTAAAATACCTGAACCTAAATTCAACAATGTTTATATTGAAATGAATGAGTTGGAAAAATCCATATATAATATGGAACATAATATTTACAAACAAAATAAGTATAGTTATTTTAAAAATAAAATATTTCTAAATCTAATTCAAATTTGCGCAAATCCAAAATATAGTGAGTTTTATAACAAGTTTTTAAAATCTTCCGAAGAAATTGATATCAAAACTCTAACATCAAATATAAACAAATACATTCAAAAAAATCTTCCAAAAATCAAAAAAAAAATCGACGAACTTGAAAATATTCTAAAAGAATTAATTGAAATGAATCAATACGACAAAACAAAATATGACTTCAAAGAAGAAAAAGAACAAATATCTCAATTAAAAATGGAAAAAAGTCAATTAAATTACAGAAAGGAACTTATGGAAAAATTAAATAGCGATAAAGAAGAGAACGAGTGTTGTATTTGCATGTGCGAATTCTCAGACTTTATTTTGACAGATTGTTATCATTATATTTGTGTTGATTGTTATCAAGAATTGTTGAAACACGACAGTACACCAAAATGCCCTAATTGTCGTAAGCATATAAATAAGAAACGAAAGGTTACAATCGAAAAGAAAGTGATGAGTGAAGAAGAGAAATTTTGTTTGAAATGGGGAAGTAAATTAGTATATCTAAAAAAATTAGTTGCTAATATTTTAGCAAAAAATAAGACAGATAAAATTATTATCTTTTCAAGATGGAAAGATATGATTAAGGATATCGATAAAATGTTTGAAATAAATACGTTATTCCTGAAAGGTAGTATGGGTCAATGTAATAATATATTGAAAAAGTTTAAAACAAATGATGATTTTAATGTTTTGCTATTGTGTTCCGAGGATTCCGCTTCTGGATTGAATCTAACGGAAGCAACACATGTAATCTTACTGGATACACCTGATTTAGATAAAAATGTTTCAAAAAGTATTGAAAACCAAGCAATTGGTAGAGCGGTTCGTTTTGGACAAACGAAGCAAGTAAATGTATATAAAATGATAATGAAAAACACTATTGAAGAAAATTTTATTTCATTTTTTATATTATATAATATAAAAATATGAATACGATAGAAGAAGTCATAAATGAAAAAGGTGAATGCTATTATTCATTAAACAACAACAGTATTTTAGATCCTTTGTTTTTACCCCGTGATGAGACGGGTTCATTAAATGGATATGAACATATTACACTATTAAATTCTAATCTAAATAATAGCACAGATCGAGATTTTTTTATAGAAGATAATAAACTATATGTAAGAGAAACTTCGGGACCTTTTGAAGTAGTTAAACCAGTATATAAACAAACAGGTTACATATATAATGAAAATTTCGATTTATTTACATGTAACTCGACAGGACCAGGAACAACTACAATGCCTCCTACACCTGGAACAACTACAATTCCTCCAACACCTGGACCAATCGAAACATTCCCCATACTATATCCAGACACACCAGTACCATCACCTCAATGGCGTTTTGAATGTAAAGGAGATAGATTATGTGTACCTACATTATCAAAAAATTTGAGTCCAAATATATATGATGATAAAGATACTTGTTTAGCAGCATGTGGTGTACCAGAAGAAGATAAAGTAAGTAATATTCTTTCAATTGTATCTTTGGTATTAGCATCTTTTGTGTTACTATTGATGGTATTACTTGGATTATTTGCTGGAGATGTAGATACAGGAACTACGAAATTTTTCAAAGGTCTGGCTGTATTCTTAGTTATTACAACTGTTATATTGTTATCAGTCGTAGCATATAGAATCGCATAAACAATTATTTTTAATTATTTTTATATTACATTAATATAAAAATGAGTAATACAATTCGATTACAAAAAACAGGTAATGGAAATTGTGTATATATGCACAAAGGTAAAAAATTATATATAAACGAAGGTGAATATGAAGATGGCGGTGTTGTTACACCTGGGTTTAAACCACTTATAATTAATGGTGAAATTGAAACAATTGGAACAAATACAAAATTTGATAAAATAGAAGGATCAACTAAAGTAGGAGTTACTATTAACGATACGAATTACCAACTTTATACAAAACAAAAAGGTCTCATCAACTTACCTATAGAAAATAGGGTAGTACTTTTGACTTGTAAAATTACAGGTGAATTAAATAATAAACCTACTCCTCCATTATGGAGTTGGAGATGGAGATGTCACAAAGGTAAATACTGTATTCCAACACAAAAAGAAGGTACTTCATATGACGAATGTAAAGAAACATGTGGTCTTACAGAAGATGATAATGTAAATTATATTCTCTCAATTATTTCTATCGTTTTAATATCACTTGTACTATTGATATTTGTATTTATTGTAATGTTCTCCAATGATATAAATAACGGGACTACTTCATTTTTCAAAAATCTTCTTGTAATTTTATTCATTACAGCTGTTATTTTATTATCTGTCATAGCATACAGATTATCTAACTAATTCGAATTTTATTTTAATTTATATACAAAATTAAAATATTTAGTTTTCTTCATCATTTTCATTATCATCATTATCATCATTATCATCTTTTACTTCTTGTTCTTCATTACTTTCCTCACTTTCCTCACTTTCCTCGCTTTCCTCACTTTCCTCGCTTTCCTGTTCAGCAGCCCATAAAGATAGCTGTTTCAATATATTGAATCTAAGCAACTCTTTTGTCAAATAACCCTTGAAAAATGTAAGTTCTCCATCCAAATAATAAGATGGACTTACTTTTAATTTACTATCTGTTTTAAATTTAACAAAACGATTGTAAGCACCTTTTTTCAAATTTAATTTCATTTTTTTAGTTATTTCACAATCTTTTTTATATCTAATAAGTAACTTATATTCGCGTAAAAGTTCGTTAAGAGTTTGCATAGAAACTTCACCGCTTTCTTCACTTTCATTATCATCATCTAACATAGTTCTTTTAGTCTGTTCTAATAAACTATTGGTAATAATATTTCGTGAAGTAGTAGTTGATAAAGAATTCTCGATATTTTTGGATTGAGGCTTTTTAATTTTGTTCTTCTTCAAATAAATTTTTTTTTTTAATGAATAGAATCTTTTTGTATTTCTAAGACTATTTAAATTATTAAAAGTTTTACTTTGTCCCGAAGTATCCATCATCCCTAATAAAGATGAATGACCATATACTAAAGTACGTGCTGAAACGTCCATTGTTTGATTAGGCATGTTTTAATTAATTTATATGTATTTAAATATATATTAAAAATATATAAATGTCTGATTTATTACAATTAGTAATGATAGTGAAAAATTCTTCGTATGATGTAATTGACATGCTAAGCACCGTTCAACCTTTTATTGATTATTGGACCATATTGGATACAGGATCTACAGACGGAACTCAAGAAAGAATTCTAGAATTTATGACAAAACCAGGTAAATTATACGAAGAACCTTTTGTAGATTTTGCTACTTCAAGAAACCGAGCACTGGAATTAGCTGGTGATATTTGCACTTTTACCATAATGTTAGATGATACGTATCACTTTGATGATGGTAATAAAATAAGACAAATACTCAAAAAAGAAGTTAATAAAAATTTTGACTACTTTGCGGTTAATATTGTAGATAAACAATATATATATAAATCAAATAGAATCCTACGAGCATCTAGTAAGATTCGTTACAAATACAAAATCCACGAAATTTTAGATCCTAAAGAAAATCACAAATTGAAATTCATAGACATTAACATAAAAGATGTTCAATCCAATTATATGAAATCTCGTACTTATAAAAGACATGACACTGATATAGTTTTATTAAAAGAACAAATTACCGAAAACCCCGATGACAGAAGAGCTATGATTCATCTTGTTAGAACATATATTTCTTCCATTAATTATCAAACATTTAGTATGGATATTATCAAAGAAGAAATAAACAAAATATTAGCCTATAATATACATGACAACATAGATTATGAAGCTAGAATTTTACTTTTTTCTATTATTAACGGAGAAAATGATATCGAAAATTATATCAAAATATTAAACGAAACTAATAAACTTTATCCAAATCAAGGTGAACCACCATATTATTTAGCAACTATTTACAGAGATAGAAATGAAATAAGTTTAGCATATGAATGTATAATGAAAGCTATTTTTTCTGAACCCGAAGGTAACTTGTTAATAAAACATAATATTTATAATTACGAGATTCCTTATCTTGCCGCTGACTTAGCAATTGTCAACAAAAAATATGGAATGGCTGAGAAAATTCTCAAAAAATATGGTAATAATGGTGATTATAGATTAGCAAATATGATATATAATATTTCAAATATTTCACAACCAGAAGGTAAAAAGTTCAAAACACCATGTATCGTAATACATGCGGGAGAAACAGTCAAGGGATGGAACCCAACTATCTTAAAACCAAAATACAGTCAAATTAAATGTTCTGGTTCCGAAATTATGACAATTAACTTAGCAAAACAATTTCAAAAATTTGGTTACAGAGTATTTGTATTTGGAAAATTTAAAAGCGAGTTTTTTGATTCACAAGGTGTTTTTGATGAAGTTCAATATATAGATTCTAACTATTACTGGGATTTCTTAAAAGAATATGTAGTAAATTACCTAATAGTATCACGTGTTAATAAAAATTTAGTATATTTGAATAATGTCAAAAAAGTTTATTTATGGCTTCATGATTTAACTCATTCTTCAGAAAATAATATAAACTCTATTCAATTCCATAAAGAAAAATTTAAAAAAATTATATGTCTATCAGATTGGCATGCTAATTATTATAGTAAAGTATCTAAAGTTCCGATAGAAAATATATATGTATCTAGAAACGCGATCTTATCATATAAATACCAAAGACAATACAAAAAAATACCTTATAGATTTATTTACTCATCATCAGCCGATAGAGGACTAGAACATTTACTTAATATGATACCTCAGATAAAAGAAAAATACCCAAAAACTACATTGGAAATATTTACAAGTATTAAGAATACAGTAAAATGTAACACTGAAAAAATGATTGAAAAAATTAATGAATTATCGGAATATGTAACTTTGCATGATAGGGTTTCTCAAGAAGAAATTATATACCAATATTCTATTAGTGACGTATGGTTATATCCTACGGATTTTAAGGAAACTTACTGTATTACGGCTCTAGAAGCACAAGCATGCGGTGTATTATGTGCAACGGTTAGTTTAGGCTCTCTTGTGACAACTGTTGGAGACAGAGGTATTTTAGTAGATGGGGATATAAATAGCAAAGAAACTAAAGAAAATCTATTGAATAAATTATTTGAAGTTTTGGATAATAAGGAAGAAAAACAACAATTAATAGAAAAAGCCCAAACATGGGCTCTCCAACAAAATTTTTCAACATTAATAGATGAATGGAGAAAAGATCTTTTTAAATTATAATATTATTCTATATAATAAATATGTCAACTTTTACGAAATTTGGAAACGCATATGGTTATTGGGAAGAAGATAATAATCAAAAATGCATGAATACCAGAAGAATGCCTAAAAAAACAATGCCTAACAGAAGAACATCTAGCATGATTTATTCTACTGATCCTACATCGTCTCAACAATGCAAATCCAGACAAGATTGTCTAGAGTCGAGACCGTGGTGCGAAAATTATGGAACATATTGCCAAGGAGGCGAAGACGGAGAAATTTTTATACCTGAATTACCAAACACATCTGGTGTATGTACTTGGGGAGGTTGTCCGTCTAGAAATCCTTTTCCAACACCAATACCTACAAATGCCGAAGAAGGATCTGGATACTATAACTGTGTTCAATGGGGTTGTAGAAGATCATTTGAAATTCCAGGAGGTGATAAAAACGATAGAAGTGTCGGTAAAGATTGTTATAATTCATTAGAAAATTGCTGCGATAAATGCGACGAATATCAAACAAACTGTCAATCATGTAATAAAACAGATGAATTCGATGAATGCGATGTTTCAGCTGATGCAATCGGATATTGTCTTGCCCAAGGTTTTGGATATCCGACTAACAATTTTAATGTAGGTAACGTAGATTGCGTATCATGCACGGATTATGAAGATGAACTTACAGATTATACTGAAAAGAAACTTATAGATTCAGGATGGTCTGCTGAACAGATTGATGATTATATGAATAAGTATACAGCCAATTTCAACTGGACTCACGACGATCACAAAGTGCCTTCAAATTGTTTATCTGAATGTACAAAAACTGCCGGGCAATTCGCACCAAATCCGAATGCATAAACTATAATTTTATATTAAAAAAATATAAAATCTAAAGAGGAATCACTCTAAATTTATTGTATAATTTGTTTCGATTCCAAATTCTATTAAATTCAGTTGATGCTATCATACACAAAAATATACCTATAGATGAAAATATATGCCATAATGCATGTAAAGGTGTTTTATGTATGTAATAACAACGGTCTTCTGCACAAAATACATGTTCTGGAAGCCAGAAGAAAACAAATGATAAAGATATTAGTATTGGACCATAAATCAAATAATTATATATTTTTTTTAGATGTAGGTATCTATATTTTGTATAAATGTTATAGGAATAATATATCAAAAATCCTGTACTAAGTATTACAGTTAGTACAAACAAATTGTAAAAATTGTAAAAATACAAAATTACATTTAGAATCCATAATATATACGGAATTATATTTATTGGATTAATCGTAATCCAAAAAACATATATACTACTCGTTATTGATAGTTCGTCCAAAATCTGACAAAACATATTTAATGTCGAATGAAAAATCACACCACCAATTCCTATAAATATCAAAGAAACATAATTAATCTTCCTATACCATTTTAATTTATTATACATATTTAATCCATACACACCTAAAAAAATATAAGATAATGAACTAATTATATCACATTTCTGTATATAACTGTTATATATATAATTCTGTTCGAGGGTCATTTTTTAAATTTCTACTTAAAATTTAAAAAATCATTTTATAATAAATTTTGATTAAAGATCAACGTTTCAATTATATGAGTGCAAACTGGTGGACGATGATTCTGGTACTCTTGTCTTGTGATTATTGAATCGAGGGCTATTATATAATCATTCAACGAAGAATTACTACAATCGCTAATAGTATCACTACTAAAATCACTGATTTTTGACTCACTATTTTCACTTAAATTACTTATCGTTCTTTTAATTTTTAATATATTATTGACATCGTTATATTTTACAAAACTACTGTTATCCTCTTTTTTTAAAATACTTTTTCTACAACAACAACAAAGAAAATTCATTTATTCTAGTTTAAATTATTTAAAAAAACATTTTCGACAAAGTGGTTCGTATATATCTTTACCTCCTATAATTTCTTGGTTTTTATCTTCAATTTTACGATGTGTAAATGATGCTTCATCACCACAACTACATATAGATGTCAGTTTAGTAATATCTTCGCATATAGGGAAAAGCGGTATAATATTAGTGAATATTTTTCTTCTGTAATCCCCATTCAGAGCAGATATAATAATATGTTTATTATGACTAGCCCATAAGTCACAAAAATCAGCTATATTAACAAAAAACTGACCTTCGTCTATACCTATTACATCCACTCTATAGTTTTCTTGCTTTAAATATGTATTTACGTCGTTTAAATCAATAGTACTGATAACATTATAGGATTGATCATTTCTTATATTATCATGAGTACAAATTTCATTTGTACTATATCTATTATCTTTAGAATATTTAATGATAAGTACTCTTTTAGATGCCAACTTATGCCTATCAAGTCTTCGTAATAATTCAGTTGTTTTCCCACTGAACATGGGACCTATAATTAGTTCTATTGTCATTTTTTATAATATGTTCTTATTATAAAAATTCAATTTATTTATTCTTAACAATTCTATAAGAAATCATATCTCCGCGTTTAATTTTAATAATATCACCGGACTTGAAATCAAAAAATTTACTAATAGGATCTGACATAAATATAATAGGGATTTTTATCTTATCAAAATATTTTTTAAATTCAACAACTTCATCTTTTTTCAACTTAATATGTGGAAAATAATACTTATGATCCATAGGACAATTCGAGAAAGTTTTTAAATAGAGTGTATTGATTTTGACCTGACCTGTCTTATCAATATTCATAATCAAATTCTTTCCTGAAGAAGTAGGAACACCTAAATGAATTATAATACCTTTAGAAATATCATTGTCAGTAAAAACTGTAATACATTCTTTGACAACTCCTATATGTAATTTAGAATCTAAAATTATACGAGCCATTATTTTTTCACCATATTTATTAGTAGCAGTTATAGTATATCGACTCTGGTATTTATCGTCAATATATTTTTTTATATCAGTATATTTACGTGCTTCAAACATACGAAGTATATTTTTGATATATAATTCAATATTAATATTTTCCATATCTATAAATATTATAAAAATAAATAATTTTTCATTTTATTTTTGATATTATTATAAATGAATATAATTATACTAATTATGTTAATAATCATATCATTGATAATATTATTTTCACTATTAGGTACTTTAGGAAATCATTATAACTGTAAAAATAATAAATGTAAATGGAATTTCTTTCCAGGCGGAGATTATTCTTCTAAAAAAGACTGTGAAGAAAATTGTACAAACGAAGAATACAATAAAGAATTAATTGATTTGCATGTAGAAAATAAACAAATAAAATCAGAAATAAAAAAACTAAAAAATGAAAAATTTGATTTTGAAAAATTAAGTGAAGAACTTTTAGAAAAATACGAACAAAATAGAAACTCTAGAAAAGAATATTCTAATAATAGATATTATAAAGCAAAAATTGAACTAAAAGATAACTCATGGTTTACATTATGTTTACCCACAGAAAAAAGAAAAAACGGTATTCAATACATACCTTTCACAAATAAAATGGCTAATAATATGAACTCGTATGCATCATTTAATGAATGCGCTAGAGCAAAAAATTATATAAAACAACCATACAGTAATCTTACAAGACTTTATAATCAAAATTTCTGGACTGATTATGTAGCATATCCAAATTCATATAGCTGCGCTTTCGGAAATTGTAGAGGACGATTCTGCCCAGGGTGTAATAATTATCATCACCGAAGACACAGACATCATGATAGACATCATGATAGACATCATAATCAAAATAATAAACATGATAATACAAATAATACAGTAAATAATCATATTAAAATACCAATTATAGCATATGAAAACGATAGTTCATCAAATCCATCAGATGATAATTTTAAAGTAAAACATATTATAGCACCACCAAATAAAAATATATTAAATAAATTTCAAAAATCTATAACGAAAAATAATATTAATACCAAATCTATAAAAAATAACAATATTTCTAACAACTCAAAACCATTAGAACCGTCACAAAAGATAGAAATGCCACCTCCTCCTCAAGACTTGGACTTGCAAATGCCACCTCCTCCTCAAGACTT
>PVMS01080750.1_pt1 | contig 12581 bp, 14 predicted proteins | sample 1853461 | NCBI WGS metagenome assembly PVMS01 (sample SAMN08582032, study PRJNA380276) | Marine sediment metagenome, whole genome shotgun sequencing project. | isolation source: ocean sediment barecode stripped | collected 2017 | reverse complement strand
TTCGTGAGAAATTTTTAAAAACCGGCCAAGGTAGATTATATATCAAACTACTTCCAAAATTCAACTTATAACGGAGGATTCTTATCCGCCAGAGGCGGACATGAGTTCAATTCTCCTTCTCGCTACTAAAACTCTTGAACCTTTCAAGGGTTTTTTTTTGAAAAACTATGGAATTTGTTGTTTACATTCTCTATGCATCAAAGTATAAAATTCATTATACGGGATATACTTCTAACCTTATAGCCAGGTTCAAATCACATAATGAATATATTTATTACCAATCCGTTTTGAAGATTATTTTTTATTTACAGAATTTGTACAATCGATAATGAAATATTTTAAATAATCCAATTAGAATTCCTTAAACATCAAATAGTGCTTGCCAATTTTAGGTACTTCGAAGGATTTACCTAAGATACTGTAATTCATTTCTTTGTAAAAACCTGATGCCTCAACTCGAGCATTGCACCATATCTTATGAATGTTTATATTCCTTAAGTATTCTTCTGATTTCAGAACAAGTAATTTGCCATATCCCTTTCCTCTGTACTTTAACAAAGTTCCCATTCCTCTCAATTGAAAATGTTCCCCTGTCAATCCATCAATATTTTTTTTAATTAAAGTTACAATTCCAACCAACTCATCATCAATATATGCACCTAAATGAAATGTATCTTTGTCAAAATCACCTTCAAACCTAAAAGGCAGGTCAATATTTTTTCTTAGAACTTCCCTGCGAATAGGATAAGTTTCTTCTGCTTTTATACGTCTGATATTCACCATTAAAGTATAATTTAATCAAATTCATTTATTTTTACATTACAAAACTAGTATAAAGCATGAATAAAACATCAGTACGAGTAATTTCAAAGGATAATATATTATCAATTATCCCCCTATTGGAAAAATTGAACAAAAAAACACCAAATAAAATATTGATTGATAGAGTTTTAGAAATGTCAAATCAGAATTACGAGTGTATTGGTTTGTATCAATTGGATAAACTTATTGGTATATGCGGCCTTTGGTATTCAACACGTCATTATGTTGGGAGGACAGCTGAGGTTGATCATGTTATTATAGATACCGGGTCCAGAAATAAAGGATTAGGAAGAGTTTTCTTTGCCTGGATTTATAAATATCTGTCAGACAAGGGTTGTGACGGCACAGAACTCAACACTTTTGTTGATAATAAAAAATCTCATCGATTCTATTGCAATGAAGGTTACGACATATATGGGTTCCATATGGTCAAAATATTAAGAAAAGACCAGGGATTCTATTAATGATTCCTTAATGTTTTTTACCTATGCCTGTTTTATCCTGAATTTTTGACATTTCTAATTGAACTTCTAACCCATTATGAGGTGACTTATTAAGCTCAAATTTACCAATCCAACTTGTAATACAGTTATTCCCTTTAATACCATATTTCTTCATTAAATCCACAATGCCTTGATCTGTCTCTAAATATTCTAAAGCTACTTTTTGTTTAAATTCGTCCGGGTATCTTTTTACAATTCGTTTCATAATCCTAAAATTTGTTTACTTTTTGTGTAAACCTATTTCAGGACAAGACAAAGACAATCAATCTTCTCTTTCCTCTTTTCTCTTTCCTTTTTTCTCTTTTAACTTTCTCGTTCCACTATACATCTCGTACTTAACAAACCTGCACTCCAAATTTCCATTAAAAAGTTTAACTTTTTTTGAAGTTCTCAAACCGACATTTTTTAATCCAGAACTAAAATCCGAAGTAATAAACCACGCATCAGTATCTGGATATTGTTGTTTTAGGGTATCTCCTATTTTTCCGTAAAAAACTGGCACATCCACACTAATTCTTTCGCCGTAAGGTGGGTTAAAAAGTAGAATCGTCTTTCCTTCAACGGGTTTTTCTGATTGAAAAAAATCTTTCTTTTCAATAGTGATAAAATCTTCCAATGATGCATTTAGAACATTGTTATTCGCCTTTCTGATGGCAGATGGTGCTTTATCATAACCAATAATTCTCTTTGGAGAATTTCTTACTTTCTTTAACAATGCTTCATGAATCACATCAAACAATTCTTTGTCGAAATCTTGCCATTTTTCAAATGCAAATTCCAACCTATTAATATTGACAGGAATATTGTTTGCAATCATAGCAGCCTCAATCAATATGGTTCCACTTCCACACATTGGATCTATAAAGTGTTGCGAGCCATCATATCCAGACAGTAATACTAAACCCGCTGCCAGGACTTCATTAATTGGCGCAATGTTTGTATCACTCTTATACCCCCTTTTATGCAATGAATCCCCCGAACTATCCAAAGAAACCGTACAGGTCTCTTTTTGAATATGAATATTAATGAGTATATCAGGATGCTTTACATCAACATTGGGTCGGTCACCGGTCTTCTCTCGAAAATAATCTACAATAGCGTCTTTACTCTTTAATGACACATAGAGAGAATTATTAAAATTATCAGAATTAACTACGGAATTGATCGCGAAAGTCTTTGTTTCATCTAAATATTCTTCCCACTTAAATTTTTTCAGTTTTTTATACAGGTCGAATTCATCATTAACATGAAAGGAATGAATAGGAATAAGTATTTTTATTGCCGTCCTTAATGCCAGATTGGCTTTATACATAAACCCTTTGTCCCCTTTAAATTGGACATTTCTAACACCTTCCCTTATTTGTTGAGCGCCTAGGTGACGCAATTCCCTTGCCAGAATCGATTCAAAACCAAACAGAGTTTTGGCAACCATGATCATATTATCTTCCATTTGACAAAAATACATTAAGCGGTTAAAATAACCTCTTGATAATCTAAGCTATTTTTATACATTTGCTCGAACAATTAATTATGGATAAAACTTCTGATTGGTTTGAGCATTGGTTTGACACAAAGTACTATCACGTTCTTTATGATCATCGCGATAATAAGGAAGCTGAGTTTTTTATGAAGAATTTGATTCTTTTTTTAAAATTAAAAAAAGGTGATCGAATTTTGGATTTACCCTGCGGAAAGGGCAGGCATTCAGTTTTTTTAAATTCTCAAGGTTTTGATGTGGTGGGAGCTGATCTCTCAAAGAACAGTATTGATTTTGCCAAACACTTTGAGAACAAAACACTGCAATTTCGGGTCCATGATATGCGTGATATAATCAGTAAAAAATACGAGGCCATTTTTAATCTTTTTACCAGTTTTGGTTATTTTGACGAAGAAAGTTCAAATATTAATGTGCTGAAAAATTTTAAAAATGCCATTGGACCCAATGGGCATGTTGTTATTGATTTTTTGAATATTGAAAAAATAAAAAATAATCTTAAGAAAAAGGAAGTATTGAAGAAGGGCGGTATACTATTTCACATAAAAAGATTTGTTCAGGGTGATTTTTTAATGAAAACGATCTCATTCGAGGCTGATAATAAGAGTCATAATTATGTGGAAAAAGTACATTGTCTGACCTTAGATAAAGCTAAAGAATTTGCCATGGAAGCAAAAATGAATATTAAAGATATATTTGGAACCTATGATCTGCAGCCATTCGATAAAACTACTTCTGACAGACTTATTTTAATTTTACAATGATCTATCTAACCCTGATCACATCGGTTCTAATTGGATTTGGATTTGGCCTGTTATTAAACCCCAAAACTAAGTTATTGCGTTTATTTTTATCCTTCAGTGGTGCATACTTACTTTCTATAACTGTTTTGTATTTACTGCCGGATGTTTTTGAAACACAAGAAAAATATATTGGATTATTCATATTACTAGGGATAGTCTTGCAAACAGTATTAGAATTTTTTTCTAAAGGGGCCGAGCATGGTCACGTTCATTCGCATGACTTCGCAAAAAAAATACCCTGGTTAATTTTAATTAGTTTAAGTCTTCATGCATTTATTGAGGGAATCCCTTTAGGTCTTGGTTCTAATCAGGAATTACTTTGGGCTATAGTTATCCATAAAATCCCCATTACAATTGTCCTGGTGGTTTTTTTACAAAAATCAAGCCTGCCAAAGAGCTTGATCTATTTGTTTATATTGTTCTTTGCTTTAATGAGTCCCTTGGGTTCTGTACTTGGGAATAAGATATCTGTTTTTACGGAATATGAAACAGAAATAAATGCTATAATAATTGGTATTTTCTTGCACATCTCAACAGCTATACTCTTTGAGAGCTCTGAAAATCATCAATTTAACTTCAAAAAATTTGTTGTTATTATACTAGGGTTCTTGGTTGCTTTTATTAGCTCCTAGGAATCAATTTGCCACTTGACTCATAAATTGTATACGCATAAGACGTAATTCATCATCATCATAGTCTCCATTAAACTCATCTAAGGCATCCTGAATTTTATCGGTTTCCGCTTCCATAAAATAATCGTGAATCTCTTCTTGTTGATCCTCATCCAGCAAATCGTTTAAATAATAATCAATATTTATTTTAGTTCCAGAAAAAACAATTTGCTCCATCACTTTTATTAGTTCATGCATCTCAAGACCCTTGGATTTGGCGAGATCTTCCAAAGGTAATTTTTTGTCTGTATTTTGAATAATGAATAATTTCAATCCAGAATTAACTCCGGTACTTTTTACGATTAAATCATCAGGTCGTGTTATATCATTCTCTGTGACATAATTACCGATCAATTCAATAAATTTTTTACCGTACTTTTTCGCTTTACCATCACCAACCCCATGAATATTAGCTAATTCTTCAATGGTAGTAGGGTATTTCAATGTCATATCTTCTAATGATGGGTCTTGAAAGACCACAAAAGGAGGTACACCCAGCTTTTTTCCTACGCTCTTTCGCAGGTCTTTAAGCATACTCATTAATTTTTCATCTGTCGCCCCACCTGATCCTTTTATGTTTGTAACGATATTTGAATCTCCATCATCCGGGTACTCGTGATCTTCAGTCATCATAAAGGAGGTTGGGTTATTAATGAATTCCTTTCCTTTATCAGTAAGCTTTAAAACACCGTACAGTTCAATCTCCTTGTATAACAGATTGGTCACGAAAACTTGTCTAATTAAAGCCATCCAATGCTTTGCTTCTTTGTGTTTTCCTAATCCAAAAAATGTCTGTTTATTTGTTTTATGTGAAATCAGCAAGGCATTTTCCTTCCCGATTAAAGTATTTATTATTTCCTTTGATTTGTATTCCTCTTTAGTATTTTTAACTACTTCCAAGAGCATTTTAACTTCGTTTTTCGATTCTGTCTTTTTTTTAGGGTTTCTTACATTGTCATCCATATCAGCCCCCTCTCCAGTCTCACCATCAAATTCTTCTCCAAAATAATGCAATAAAAACTTACGTCTGGATATAGAGGTTTCAGCGAATGCAACAACTTCTTGCAATAAGGCATTACCTATTTCCTGTTCAGCAATTGGTTTTCCCGATAAAAATTTCTCTAATTTTTCTATATCCTTATACGCATAGAATGTCAGGCAATAGCCCTCACCACCATCTCGGCCGGCCCTTCCGGTTTCCTGATAATAACTTTCTAAACTTTTAGGTATGTCATGATGAATTACGAATCGAACATCAGGTTTATCAATACCCATACCGAAGGCTATCGTGGCAACAACCACATCAATATCCTCCATTAAAAACATGTCTTGATGACGCGCCCTGGTTTTGGCATCCAATCCTGCATGATAAGGCACAGCCTTAATGCCATTGACCTGAAGTACCTGGGCTATTTCTTCTACTTTCTTTCGGCTCAAACAATAAATTATACCTGATTTATTATTATATTTTCTTACAAACCTAATAATATCTTTATCTACATCCTTAGTTTTAGGTCTTACCTCGTAAAAGAGATTCGCTCGATTAAAAGATTCTTTGAAAGTTTTTGCGTGAGAAATTCCTAAGTTTTTTAAAATATCCTCTTGTACCTTTTCGGTAGCGGTAGCGGTTAATCCAATTATTGGGAAATTTCCTATTTTTTTAATAATGTTTTTTAGATTTCTATAATCTGGACGAAAGTCATGTCCCCATTCCGAGATGCAATGTGCTTCGTCAATAGCAAAAAACGAAATTTTCTGATTTTTGAAAAAATTAATATATTCTTCCTTAGTCAAGGATTCCGGAGCTACATACAGTAATTTTGTAATTCCATTTTCTATATCACTTTTTACATTGGCAATTTCGCCTTTGTTCAATGATGAATTCAACACATGAGCTATTCCATATTCTGTAGAAATTCCCCTTAATGAATCCACCTGATTCTTCATTAAAGCGATCAATGGAGAAACCACTATAGCTGTTCCATCTAAAATTAATGCCGGTAATTGATAAATTAAGGATTTGCCTCCACCAGTTGGCATGATTACAAAAGTATCATTACCATCTATAATGTTTTCCATTGCTTTCTCCTGTAAGCCCTTAAATTTATTAAATCCAAAATGTTTTTTTAAATTACCTTGGAGATCAAATTTTGTCACTTTCATCCTCTTATTTCTCTAATTTTGAATATTTTTACAAAAATATGACTATAAGTAATATATTTACTTTTGATACTTAATTGTAGATTAATTTTTAAGTATTTAAATATACAATTTATTTATTAAAATAAAAAAGATTTGAAAAATTCAAAAGATATAATTGCAACGGCAAAAAAAACAATAACTATTGAGGCTGAAGCTATTAAAAATTTGAAAAACTTAATAGATAAGGGGTTTGAAAATACTGTTAGAGCCATACTTAATTCTAATGGCAGAGTGATCGTTACAGGAATAGGAAAAAGTGCGATTATTGGGAGTAAAATTGTCGCTACTTTTAATTCTACCGGAACACCGTCAATATTTATGCACGCGGCTGATGCCATTCATGGTGATCTGGGAAATATTCTTAAAGACGACCTTGTTATTTGCATCTCCAAAAGTGGGAATACCCCGGAAATAAAAGTATTAATTCCATTGATAAAGAATTACGGTAACAAGATTGCCGCTATCACCGGTAATCTAAAGTCTTATTTGGCTCAAAATGCTGATTTCGTATTAAATACATTTGTTGAAAAAGAAGCATGCCCAAATAATCTAGCACCAACAAGCAGTACTACCGCTCAATTAGTAATTGGAGATGCCTTGGCTGTTTGCCTGCTGGAATTAAAGGATTTTACTTCTAAAGATTTTGCTAAGTATCATCCCGGTGGAACATTGGGTAAGAAATTATATTTACGAGTAAGAGATCTTGTTTCAGAAAATGAGAACCCAAAAGTCAAGCCGGATTCATCAATAAAGGATGTTATCATAGAGATCTCGGAAAAACGATTGGGAACAACAGCCGTCATTGAGAAGGATAGAATTGTTGGAATTATAACAGATGGTGATATCAGGAGAATGTTAGAAAAAAATGAATATATTCACGAACTATGTGCAAGAGACATTATGAGTCAGGATCCAATTACCATTACTGAAAATGAAATGGCCATAAGCGCTTTAGAAATAATGAAAAAAAATAATATCACACAAATATTAGTTACCGAGAAGGATGAATATATTGGAGTAGTTCATTTTCACGATTTAATAAAAGAAGGTATTATTTGATAATTTAGATCAATAAAATTATGAGCGAACAACAAAATGAAATGTCATTTTTAAATCATCTTGAAGTTTTAAGATGGACGTTAGTGAGATCTTCAGTGGCTATTTTTGCATTTGGGATGGTGGCCTTTATTATGAAAGATTTTATTTTTAATTCAATTATTCTTCCTCCAAAAGACCCATCATTCGTTACTTATCGATTCTTATGTAAAGTTTCTAAAATGATAGGAACAGATGGTTTGTGCATAGATGAAATACCATTTATAGTGCAAAGCAGAACGATGGCAGGGCAATTTTCGGCGCATATTTGGACTTCTATCTTTTTTGGATTTATTTTAGCTTTTCCCTATATCATTTGGGAGGTTTGGAAATTTTTAAAGCCTGCGCTTTATGAAAAGGAGAAAAAAAGTGCTAAGAGTTTTATTGTTGTTTCATCGCTTCTGTTTTTTATTGGAATCTTCTTCGGGTATTATGTAATTACACCCTTATCGGTAAATTTTTTAGGTAGTTATAGAGTTGCAGATGAGGTCAAGAATAACACTGACTTAAGTTCTTATACTGGCCTGTTAAAGTCTTCTTGCTTAGCGGCAGGATTAATTTTTGAGTTACCAATAATCATCTACTTTTTGACTAAATTAGGATTGGTAACGCCGGAATTTTTACGAACATACAGAAAATATGCTCTTGTATTGGTATTGATCCTAGCTGCAATTATAACACCTCCGGATATTATTAGTCAGGTTATTGTTGCAATACCGATGATAATTCTATACGAAGTAAGCATTAAAATTTCTAAAATAGTTATTCGCAAACAAGAAAAAGAAAAGGAAAAAGAAAACACTAAAGTGCAAAAAAGTAAAACTTAGATTCTATACCAATGAAAAAGGAGATTAGTGTTGGTGCATATATCAAAAAACACATAAAACAGGAAGATCTTCGCAATAAATTGAGAAAGATCATTCAGGCAACGCGCCTAAACGAAACTATTAAGTGGGGCATGCCAACATATACTTGCGACAATAAAAATCTACTGGGGATTGGAGCTTTAAAAACCATGTAGGACTGTGGTTTTTTCAAGGAGGTTTGTTAACTGACAGTTATCATAAACTTACAAATGCACAGGAAGGTAAAACAAAAGCGATGAGGCAGATGCGTTTCGAAAAATTGGATCATGTTGACGAAAAAATAATTTTGGAATATATTGAGCAAACAATTGCAAATCATAAAAAGGGCCTTGTGATAAAAGCGTTAAGAAAAACGGACAAAATCATTATTCCTAAAGAATTATTAGCAACCTTTAAAAAAAACTCTAAATTAGAAGCGTCTTTTAATGTGCTTGCACCCGGTAAAAAAAGAGAATATATAGAGCATATAATAAGTGCCAAAAGAGATGCTACAAAATTGAAAAGGCTTGAAAAAATAACTCCTTTAATTCTTGAGAAGAAAGGATTGTATGATAAATATAAAAATTGTTAATCAAACTATATAATGATATTACGAGCAGAGAACATAACGAAAATCTATGGCAATAAAAAAGTTGTTGACAGCATTTCGTTACAGGTTGAACAAGGTGAAATTATTGGTTTATTGGGCCCAAATGTGGCCAGAAAGACGACTTCGTTCTATATGATTGTTGGTATGTTAAAACCAAATAAAGGAAATATTTATCTGGATGACGTGGATATCACCGGCGATTCGATGTACAAGAGGGCTCAAAAAGGTGTGGGTTATCTGGCACAGGAAGCATCTGTCTTTAGAAAATTATCGGTGGAAGATAATATATTGTCCATTTTACAATTTACAGACTTGTCAAAGGATGAACAGAAACTTAAGTTAGAATCTCTAATTGAAGAATTTGGTTTGGGCCATGTAAGAAAGAATCGAGGAGATCTGCTTTCCGGGGGTGAAAGGAGAAGAACGGAAATAGCCAGAGCTTTGGCTTCTGATCCAAAGTTTATTTTATTGGATGAGCCATTTGCCGGTGTTGACCCTATTGCTGTTGAGGACATACAAAATATTGTAGCTCATCTTAAGGACAGAAATATAGGTATTCTAATAACAGATCATGATGTTCATGCCACACTGACAATTACTGATAAAACTTATTTGATGTTTGAAGGTGGTATACTGAAGGAAGGTACTCCGAAGGAATTGGCCGATGATGAAATGGTTCGAAAAGTATATTTAGGGGAAAGTTTTGAATTAAAGGAAAGAAAAGATAAAAAAAAGCCTTAACGACATAAAAAACTCATGAAGTTAAGGCCTAACAATCAAATTCTAACTTTTTATAAATAATCTTCTTCTCTTCCTATAATATTTCCATTTTTGTCCATCTTAACATCAAAGGTTGATTCTCCATCAGCTAATACAACCTTATAAACCTTTTCATTGTTTTCAATAACATAAGATGTACTGGTAATTTTAAAACCCTTTAGTGAGTTTACCTGCTTTTTTACCTTGGTAGGTAATTTTTCAAATTCGATCTTGTTAACTACTTGTTTTGATTCTTGACCATAGGTCGAAAAACTCAATATTACGAGCAGTATTAAGTACAAAATAATTTTTCCTTTTTTCATAACCCTTTTATTTAATTTATTATTCTCATCACTCCAATATACTACCATCTTGATCCTCTTTTTGAATTAAAATCGTAGCCCAGAGTTAACAAGAATGTGCCTGCATGATTTAACTCACTAGCCTCATTTATATTGTATTGATAAGCAAATCCTACATAAAATTTACTCTTTTTCAGTCCTAACATCGGTACAACAGATGCGGCCGTAAATCTTTGATCATTAATGAACCTTGTACTGAGACCAATCCAATAATATCCATCGTCTGTTATTTTTTTTGCCTTAAAGTTTATGTCAGTCGTAGAACGACTGTCACTTTCATAATACTTAAAATAAAGAGATGGTTCCAGTTCGATAATCCCATCATTAAGTAAAAAAACATAACCGGTATATATATAATAATTTCTCAGTTTCTGTGGTTCTGAATCATCAAAGGCCTTCAGATTTTTATTCAAAATATTCGCTGCGTTAAAACTGAAGTAATATCTCCCTATATTATATAAGACCGCTGCATCGAAATTCGAGTTAAAAGAGGATATATCTGATCCAATATTCGGGTCATCATTAGGATTTTCAAAATCCGAAACATCTATTTTAAATTGAACGAATTTATAGGATAGTCCAAATGAAAGGTACTGCTCATTACTATCATTTATTATTAAATGATGTGCAATACTAAACTGACCTCCAATTTGGGATGTATTTCCATTTCTGTCATTATATAAGATCCCTCCAACTCCCGATCTGTCTAAAACTGGTGCATCGTATGATAATGTTTGTGTATTAGGAGCATCAGCCAATCCAACCCATTGAAATACACCACTAAATCGTAACCTTTGAACATCACTGAATCCTGCGTAGGCCGGAGATATCACAAAAGGATTTTCAACCAAATACTGCGTGTATGGTGTCAATTTCAATTCCTGTGCTTTCACGTTGATTGAAAGCAATAACAAAGCTATTATAATTATTCTTTTCATATCTACCTTATCTTCTTACTAAGCTGAAATTTCCTTTAAACTCTCTATTGTCGTCTGCTGAATTCAGTTTGATCACGTACCAGTAATCACCACTAGGTAATTTTTTGGTATCATAGGTGCCATCCCAAGAATACTGAACGCCCTGATAGCTCGCTATAATTCGTTGGTATCTATCAAATATTTGTACATTAATATTTGGGTACTGGACTATATTTATTGGATACCAGGTGTCATTTATTCCATCACCTTCAGGTGTAAAGAAATCCGGAATCTCTATATCCAAGACCTCTAGTAACAGCGTTTGCTCAGTCACACAGCCTTTTTCATCCCGAACATAAAATGTATATTCTTTTGTTCGAACAATATTTAAAATATTAATAGTTCCATAATCTGTGTCACTATCAAAACTAAATTCATAATTTTTCCTTCCACCACTTGCCTCTACTGTATATTCATTTAAATTTGTATTTATAACATTAAATACCAGAGGTGAATAATCTTCTACCTGCAGTACTACAGGTTCATCAGAACAGTTGTATTCGTTGTGTTTTACAGTCACCGAATGTGATCCCTTACTAACATTTTCAAAAATTCCTGAAGTATTGCCAGTATCATTACCATCCAGATAGTAGGTTACATCATTTTGATAAATAGGATCTACCTCTGCAAGTATCATATTTCCTCCGTTATCACATGAAAAATCTGCTGCAGCGCTTAATTGCAGGTCGATCAACTGCTCTATCTCAATTGTTTTGGAAGTCTCACACACCACCGAACCTTTTTCTTTTTTTATCCACAACTCATAGGTGCCTTTTCCTAAACCGGTAAAAGCAGTGGTGTTTGTATAGTTAATACCATCTAAACTACAAGTAACTGTGTAGTTTTGATCATTTGTTATATCAATCACTATTCTACCATCTTTATCACCAACACAAATAATATCTTCTTTAGAAACTTCATAAATAATTTCTTCTTCGAAGTCAACTGCCACGTTGGTTGGTTTAACACATCCGTTGGTATCTCTGACTAAAATATCATAAGTTTTTTCGCTGCTTACAAAGAAAATATCTTCAGTCTGGTATGTGGCTCCGCCATCAATACTGTATTCATATGGAGGAATTCCACCAGATCCGAAAGCTTGCACACTACCGTTAATTATAGTTCCATTACAGATGGCTACATTTTCCAGTAAACTTGAAGTGGCTACCAGAAGTGTTGGCTCGGTTATCGTAAAATCGGAAATATCAAAACATCCATCGGCATTTGTTGTTCTTACGGTATAATCACCAATAGGTAAATTAGAAAAGGTATGTGTATTTGAGGTTTTGTCACTAATAGAGGAAATGACATTCGCACCCTGAGAAAGTTCAAATGAAAAGGATGCTGATACTTCGTTTACTGTAATATCAACAGAACCATTGCTATCTTTACATAAAGCCTCGACAGGATTTAACGTGACATCCAAACCTAAAACAT
>PVMS01003054.1_pt1 | contig 12581 bp, 11 predicted proteins | sample 1853461 | NCBI WGS metagenome assembly PVMS01 (sample SAMN08582032, study PRJNA380276) | Marine sediment metagenome, whole genome shotgun sequencing project. | isolation source: ocean sediment barecode stripped | collected 2017 | reverse complement strand
TTTTATTAACAGATTCATTGGATGAGGTCAAGCGTTGGGATTGCGAGGAGCGCGGGAAACCAAAGGGAAGAAGATGTAAATATCCAGGATTGATGGGCGAATACAATATTGACAATATGTAGGTATTGTGCTATTTATTAACCGGTTTTATCAATCTAAGACAAACTGGAAGTGTCCAACCGAGGAATAACCATGAATGAAGAGAGAAAGGGAGAAGACGAACTTTTTGATTTTGAGTTCGACGAACTGCCTGGGGAAAATACTGAAAAGACAGACAGCGTTTCGAACACCCCGGCCCCCGAAGAAGAAATTATTGAACTTACGAATATTGTGACCGAGGAGGATGGAGAAAAGGGCGGTGAGGATTCAAGCCTTGACGATTTTGAAAAAATGCTGGAGGAGGAACCCGGTGAGAAAAAGGAACCAGAAGAGCCGCTTGGGATATCTGAGGAGAGGATTGAGGCCATCATAGCCAAAGTGGTCGGAGATGTGGTGGAAAGGGTCACAAGGGAGACAATGACAAAGGTGGCTGAAAAGGTGATCAAGGAGGCTATTGAGGATTTAAAACAAAGCCTTGAATTGCCGCCAGAATAAAATTATTTTTCAAGGTTATCGTTAGAAACTGAAGCAGAGCCAAGGGGGTTGGAAGACAACACAACCCCCTTTTTTTGATTGTAAACAGGGAAGTGGCAGGTACCTTGATGAAATGACCTTATCTTGGTAAACTAAAAAGTACCTGAGAAAAAACTGGGGTCAGGCACCAGACATTTGATCTGACCTTTTGTTCTGAACGGAGCGCTGCCGCAGGTAGGTGCTCTGTAAAATCTTACGTTTTTTAAGGAGTGGTTGATAGATGGAAAGACAAGTCATTGAAAAGAGTTATGAACCAAAGAAGGTTGAAAAAAAATGGTATGAATTCTGGGAAGAAAACGGGTTGTTCAGGGCAGAAGCCCGCTCTCAAAAGAACCCCTTTAGCATTGTAATCCCTCCGCCAAACGTGACAGGGTCTCTCCATATGGGGCATGCCCTGAATAACACCCTTCAAGATATCTTATGTCGATATAAAAGGATGAAAGGCTTTAATGTTCTGTGGCAACCCGGTATGGACCATGCAGGAATTGCCACCCAAAATGTTGTGGAAAAAGACCTGGCCGCCAAAGGATCTGACCGCCATGCGGTTGGGCGCGAGAGATTTATTCAACTGGTGTGGGAATGGAGAGAGAAATATGGCGGTCTGATTCTCAATCAATTGAAGCGATTGGGTTGTTCTTGTGATTGGGACAGGGAACGCTTTACCATGGATGAAGGCCTTTCCAGGGCGGTAAAGGAGGTCTTTGTGAAACTCTATGAGGAGGGGCTTGTTTATAGGGGTGACTATATTATCAACTGGTGTCCCCGATGTCAGACCGCCCTGGCCGACCTTGAAGTAGAGCATGAGGATACTGACAGCCACCTCTATCACATCCGGTATCCATTTGAAGACAGAGAAGGGTATTTGGTGATAGCGACTACCCGCCCTGAAACCCTGCTGGGTGATACGGCCGTAGCCGTAAACCCTGAAGATAAACGCTACAAATCCCTATCCAATGCTTATGTCCGGCTGCCTGTTCTAAACAAGCCGATCCCCGTTATATTTGACAGCTATGTGGACACAGGATTCGGCACAGGTGCGTTAAAGATCACACCTGCCCATGACCCCAATGACTTTGAAATCGGCAAAATCCACAATCTTGAGAGCATTGTGGTTATCGACGACAATGGAAGGATGAACGAGTTGGCAGGTCCTTATGAGGGAATGGACAGGTTTGAATGCCGTAAACGGATACTGGATGACCTTGAAAAGGCCGATTTACTTGAAAAAATCGAACCCTACAAACATGCTGTGGGGCACTGTTACAGGTGTAAGACCATGGTCGAACCCATCCTTTCAAAACAGTGGTTTGTAAAAGCGGGACCCTTGGCAAAAGCGGCAAGCCAGGCGGTCAGAGACGGGAGAACCAGGATTTATCCCCCCAATTGGGAAGGGGTTTATTTTAATTGGATGGATAATATAAAGGATTGGTGTGTTTCAAGACAGATCTGGTGGGGACACCGTATCACTGCCTGGTTTTGCGAGGCATGTGACGAAATTCATGTAGAAAAAAAAGCACCAGAGAGCTGTGAGGCATGTGGGAGCAAAAAACTTGAACAGGAAACAGATGTTCTTGACACATGGTTCAGCTCAGCCTTGTGGCCATTTTCGACACTTGGATGGCCGGATGACACAGATGAGCTGGAGACGTTTTATCCCACTTCCGTACTTGTAACCGGTTTTGACATCCTGTTTTTCTGGGTTGCAAGGATGATGATGATGGGGCTTCATTTCAAAGGTGACGTACCATTCAAGGATGTCTATATCCACGCCCTTGTAAGAGACGCAGATGGCAAGAAAATGAGCAAATCAAAGGGGAATGTTATTGATCCCCTTGAGGTGATGGATGAATTTGGCACAGACGCCTTCCGTTTTACATTGGCGGCCCTGGCAGCGCAGGGAAGAGATGTCAGACTTTCCGAAGAACGGATTTTGGGGTACCGGCATTTTGTAAACAAATTGTGGAATGCCGCACGATTTGTTCTTATGAACCTGGAAGGGGAGGGGGATGCGAAAAAAGAGACGGGGATTCATACTCTTCCGGAGCGATGGATCTATACCAGACTGAGCCAGGTGAGCGAGGAAGTCACCAGGGCACTGGAGGAATATCGATTTAACGAGGCAGCCGGTCTCTGCTATCAGTTTGTCTGGCATGAATTGTGTGACTGGTTTTTGGAGATGGTCAAACAGGGGCTCTATGGGGATGATCAGGCCGTCAAAAATTCCTTAAAGAGAAGTCTCAAGGATGCTCTCATGGCAGCCTTAAAACTTCTTCACCCCTTTATGCCTTTTGTCACCGAGGAGATCTGGCAGAAGATTCCGGGGGCCGAAGGCAGCATAATGAGGGCACCATTTCCGGAGGCTTCCGATTTTGTCAGGGATGAGGCGGCATTGGCGGAAATGAAGATACTTATGGATGTTATCAGCGGAATTCGCAATATACGTGGAGAGATGAACATTGCCCCTTCCAAGAATGTTAATGTCCTTATTGATACACCTGACGAGAGGGAAATCAATGTCTTGGGCACCAATCTGGGTCATATCAAGACGCTCGCAAAAGCGGATAGCATCTCTATAGAGACGGGGGTCCAAAAACCAGAAGCCTCTGCAACGGCAGTGGTCGGGCAGACATCTGTCCATGTCCTCCTTAGAGGGCTTCTGGACTTTGATGAGGAGCGAAAAAGATTAAAGAAAGAAATTAATAAAATTGAAAAAGAAGTTGATATTTCAAATAAAAAACTCTCAAATGATGATTTTATGCAAAAGGCACCCTCAGATATTGTCGCCAAGGTCAGAGGAAAGGTTGAGGACCTTTCTTTGAGGCTTTCAAAGCTCAACCAAAACCTCGAATTTTTTGAGACGGTCAAGGATTGAATGGATACGATGTGTGTAATCCAAGGTAGTGTCCATCCATAATGGCTATTTTTCACAATCTCTGCGTCAGATTCGGATTTTAATCCTCGAAATACTTCAATGTATTCCTGTGGTTAAAAGCCTCATCTTCCTTGACCTTGCAAAAACTATCTCATTTCTGGATGGACACAAGGTAATAAACCATGACCGATCTTGCAGTGGAGGTGAAAAATTTACGGTTTTCCTACCAGGATATTCCGATCCTTGAGGACGTTACTTTTTCAGTGAAAAGAGGTGATTTTTTGGGGCTTTTGGGTCCCAATGGCGGGGGAAAAACCACCCTCCTGAAAGTTCTGCTTGGGATATTGAAGCCGTGTGGCGGTGAGATAAAGGTATTGGGGGAGGCGCCCCACAATGCCAAACACCGGGTGGGATATATGCCTCAAAACGCGGATTTCAACATTAAATTTCCCATATCGGTTCGGGAGATTGTACTGATGGGGCGGCTCTATGGATCACGCCCCCGGTGGTGGTATTCCCGCATGGACCACCAAAAGACTGAAGCGGTCTTAAAAAAAGTGGGCATGTGGGAACACCGTTTTACACCCATCGGGCATCTTTCCGGGGGGCAAAGACAGAGAGTCCTTATTGCCCGGGCCCTGGCCACTGATCCCGAGATACTTTTTCTTGATGAACCCACGGCCAGTGTTGATCCTGAATTCGAGACCGATCTCTTCGATTTTATGAAAGAATTGAATAAGACAGTGACCATCCTGATGGTTACCCATGATATCGGGGTGATATCCCGTAATGTTAAGTCTGTTGCATGTGTAAACCGTACGATGATATTTCATAAGGGAGGGAAAATTACCCAAGAGATGATGGATATGGCCTATGGGTGCCCGGTGGACCTGGTTGCCCACGGATTACCCCACCGTGTCCTGCCTGTCCACCAGGGGAAATGACATGTGGGACGTCTTACAGTTCGAATTTATGAGGAATGCCCTTCTTGCGGGTGTCCTGGTCAGTATCTCGTGTGGGATCATCGGGTCCCTTGTTGTGGCCAATCGGATTGTCTTTCTTTCGGGAGGGATCGCGCACGCAGCCTTTGGGGGTATAGGGTTGGCACTATATCTGGGTTTCCCCCCAGCTCTGGGGGCAGCGTTTTTTTCGGTTGCCGTGTCTTTTGTTATAGGCGGGGTAAGCCTGAAGTCCAAACACAGGGCTGATACTGTCATCGGGGTGCTCTGGGCCGTGGGTATGGCCCTGGGAATCATCTTTATTGATCTCACTCCGGGGTACAATGCAGACCCCATGAGCTATCTTTTTGGAAGTATCCTGTCTGTTTCAAAGGCAGATATCTGGTTTACGGTTGCTTTGGACGTCGTGATCCTTGTGATCACCCTTGCCTTCTACAGAGAGTTTCTTGCCATGTCTTACGACGAAGAATTTGCCTTTGTTGTGGGGGTCCCCGTAAGGTTCCTCTACTTTCTCCTGCTCTGTATGACGGCCCTTTCCATCGTAATGATCATAAGGGTCGTGGGTCTGATTCTGGTTATTGCCCTTTTGACAATTCCCCCTTACATCGCTGAAAAGTACACAAATTCTCTCTGGAAGATGATGGTCCTTTCGTCCCTGCTTGGTATCCTTTTTACCTTTGTTGGCCTGTGGATTTCCTATAGCTATGATATCACCTCCGGTGCTACAATTATTCTGGTGGCTGGCGCTGCTTTTTTTCTCGCCCAGATTATGAACACTATCATTGGACCGACACTCCAGACAGGCAGAAGATGACAATGAGCAGGTCAGTACTTCCGGCTTCTAATTGACGGCGTTGAACAGGGTACCGGCGGGTTGTATGGATTTTGAGACGCATAACTAGTGCCTGAACGAAAACCTCGTTCAGACACGATTTTGGATTGGGGATTGCGGATTGCGGATTCAAAAAAATATAGCAATCTCAATAAGTTGAAACCCTCTGAGCAAAACTGAAAGACCCTATTTCGGGGTTTTCGTTCAGCCACTAACTATGTTGAAAGACGTGGTGTGCTGCGAGAAGGAGAAGGGTTGTGATGTTGGATATCTTTTCCCGTAGGACAAAGCATAAACGGGGCGATAAAAAGGATGCAACCTATGCGGTGATCCAGACCATAGAAAGGTTTGCTCCAAAGCAATACCTCTCAGAAAGAGAGTCGTTTTACTATAATTATAAGATGTTGAGCCCATATCTAAAACCACTCCTGGCCTTGCTCGATGTTTTATCCCGGAGAGAAGGGCTTCAGGGTGACCGGGCTGTCTTTGCCCGGGAGTTGTTTTTGAGACTTAAAGACTTCTACGATCCAATGGACAGACTGTCACTGGCCGAGGCCTTAATAGACGGGGGCCTCCAAAACAGGCTTCGTGAACTTTTTCTGTTTTTTTACAACATTAAAGTTTTGCCGGTTCAAGATATAAAGGAATGGCTGAAAGATATCACCCGATAGCATGGCACCCGCAGTCAGTGTCTGACCCAAAGGCCCGCATTAGGGATGAAACCAAAAAAAATATTAAGTCAAAATAATCCTGCCTTCAGGACCTTTCTGAGGCTTGCAAAGGCCAAAGGCATCAAGAAATATGGCCTGAGTCTGTTATCGGGAGAGCGGCATGTGAGCGAGGTAATGAGAGAGTTCCCTGAGCGATGTGCGGGGATCATTTTTACAGACCCTCAAGATCCGCCTCACGATGCAGCACACAAAGAGATTCCTTTGTATCAACTCAACCCAGACCTTTTCAGACAGATTGATCTTTTTGGCACTCACCAACCAATCCTGCTGGTCAACTTTAAAAAACTCCCTAAACTGGCGGATGACTTGTGGCCGTCCGGCTGTACATTATCCATTCCTTTCCAAGATCCGGCAAATGTGGGTGCCGTCATACGGACGGCTGCAGCCTTCGGAGTGTCCAGGGTGGTACTTCTGAAAGAGGCGGCACATCCCTACCACCCAAAATCGTTCCGGGCTGCCGGTAGCAACCTCCTAAAGATTCCCCTATTTGAAGGGCCGTCGCTGGCAGAAATGGGTAAATACAAGGTCCCGATGATTGCGCTTTCCCAAAGGGGAAAAGAGATCGGAGATTACAGATTTCCCCCTTTATTCTGTCTTGTTGCCGGTTTGGAAGGGCCTGGCCTTTTAGATGGGCTCAAAGATGCGATCACCCTCTCCATACCTATGGAACCGGCGGTAGAGTCCCTCAACGCGGCCATGGCCACGGGAATAGCGCTTTATCTATGGAGAAGCTCTTTGGGAGCCTGATCAATGGGGACCCCCATAAACGACCTGTCAGAAATTGGCAGAAGTTGTGCTCAAAGTTACAATTTTTGGCATTTTTTTTGAGAGGGCAAACCTACTTTTGGTTGTATGTGATGTCTATTTTGTTTTGAAAAATCTTGTTTTCACGGGCTGTTTGGGGTATGTCTATCGAAATAATGTTAGGGGATAACTTTGTAATCATATCGACAAATATTGATTGAAAATTTATTATTTTAAAGCCAAATTTACGGAATTATAAAAATTATCTGCAATATCACCCAGTTAGCAAAAGACCTGTTGGTTCGTTTGTCATTGGATGTGCGGATTGCAGGTTTTACGTTTCCATACCCTGATTACCGATTACTGGCCGCTGAACACTATTTTTGATGCCGTCCAAAGCCTGTGTTGCGGAAATCAAGACCTCGGGTCTTCTTGATGGCATGCTGTTTGCATGGTAAATACCGGTGAAACGTATTTCAGCATAAACCTAAAGACCTGAGGATATGTCCTGGCATCTTAGCTGAGAGGACTGTTGTAAGGGGAAAAATAATTTTTCAGGAGGGGATATATATGGATTTCCTATTTGAAATGAAATTTTGTGCTCCCTTGTATCAGATAGGGTTGCTTTTGGTGCTGAGTACGATATGTCTCTTTTTTGGAAAGATAAAATTTGCGTTGCTTGTAAATTTTGTTTACACCCTCTATTGGGCCTATGTGTTTGACAGGGCGTATTTGCTTGAATATGGGGGTGAAAGAGCAGACTATTTTTCCTGGGTATACTTTGGTTTCGGATTTATAATTGTTGTTTTGGCCTTGCTCGGGTTTTTTATGACCAGTCGGGATTAGCCATAAGACCGCTTATTTGGTTTAGCCCAGCAAAGTAAACCCCGATGTTGAAATCAATTACCAATATTCGACAAGTTCCAGGGCGTTTTTGACAATGGGGTGTCAAACATCTCGGTTTTATATCTCACCCGGTCTTTTTCTTCACGGCTTTTCTGGATTTCAAAACAATCAGAGCTATTACGGACCCCAAGAGGACAAGTGTTGCGACCAGCTGCGTAACAGACATTGTGCTCCCTGGAAGCATTCCTCTGTCATCCCCCCGGAAACGTTCAATGATGAGCCGCGCAGTGCTGTGAAGAATCAAGAACCACAAGAAGACCTGGCCTTCAAATTTTTTCTTTGAATATATCAATAGGAGAACAAAAAAAATAATGAACCCGCTTAGTGATGAATATATCTGGGTGGGATGGAGTGCTATATTGCGGGGGGCCAACGTGTGGGGATGGGTGAAAACAATCCCCCATTTCAGATCGGTCGGCTTTCCGTAGCAACATCCTGCCATAAGACAACCGATCCGTCCAATGGCCTGACCTATGACAGCGGCAGGCGCCCACAGATCGCACACCTTCCAGAATGGAAGTTTGTGCCGTTTTACATACCATAGGGTGGTCAGGATGACTGCTAAAATTCCACCCGAAAACACAAGCCCCCCCTCCCATATTTTGAATATATCCAACAGGTGGTCTTTGTAATGGGAAATATTCATGAGAACATACAACAACCTGGAGCCGACGATGGCGGAAAGAATGATAATAAACGCCATGTCCATGATCTTTTGGGAGGGGATTCCTTCTATTTTTTTGCCGATCCTTGTTGCGACCAGCAGGGCAACAAAAAACCCGATGGCAATAAAAAGCCCATAGGTATGAAGGGTGAAAGGGCCTATGGAAAAAAGATCAGGATACATTTTGGATTCCGTGATTGGAATTTTGGATTTTGTATTTTGTATTTACTAAATTATTCAATTGTTTTTCCGCCCCTTAAAAAGAAGACCTATTGCCACCAGAAATGTGCCCACGGTGATGGCCGAGTCCGCCACATTAAATGCAGGCCAATGGTATGCGCCCAGGTAAAAATCAACAAAATCTATCACTTCACCAAATCTGAGACGGTCGATCAGATTCCCGATGGCGCCACCCAAGATAAGAGAGAGGCCCAGGATAGTCCGTTTGGGTGCCTGCTTTAATTTGAAAAACCAGACCACAAGCAAAACAATGGCTCCGACGGTGGCAGCCAACAAAAAATAGAACGGCAGGTCGACATCCCGCCGGTTCATAATGCCAAAGGCCATCCCACGGTTTCGAATATGCACCAGATTGAGAACCCCGTTCAGGATCGGCACGGATTCATATATCCGGAAGGTATCCAGAATGGCCCATTTTGACAGCTGGTCCAACAGGACAACAGTCAGGCCGGGCCAGAGCATCAAACTGTAATTTCGTTTAGAACTTTCAGGCATCGTTTGCAAATAGTTGGATGGGTGTTGTCCTCACCCACTGTGGTGTCGTGGACCCAGCATCTGTCGCACTTTGGGGCATTTGAAGGGGAAACCTTCACTTTGAGACCGGGCGTTGTGTCACTTTCAGGGCTATCTGCCAGTTCGCCAATGTCTGTTATTTCAACATCGGAGACAATAAAGATGGATCTGAGCTGATCCCGGTAAGGAGAAAGCGTCTCCATAAGTTCGGGGGAGAGGCCGAGGGTGACAGATGCATTTAACGAATGCCCGATGATCTTTTCCTTCCTTGCAAGTTCCAATGTCTTTGTGACTTCTCCCCGGATTTCCATGATTCGGTCCCAGCGGTTCATCAGTTCAAGGTCCTCGTGTGTATCCGTCAGGGGGATAAATAGATCGGCGTGCACACTCGGGGTTTGCTCCTTTCCTTTCATATACTGCCAGATTTCGTCTGCGGTAAAGGAGAGAATGGGTGCCATAAGTCTGACCAAAACCTCCAGAATCTGGTTTATTACAGTTTGGGCCGATCGTCTCGCAACAGATTTGTCGGGAGAGGTGTAGAGCCTGTCTTTTATGATGTCCAAGTAAAAAGATGAGAGATCCAGAACGCAAAAATTGTGCAGTTTGTGATATACAAGGTGGAAGTTGAAGTTATCATATGCACTCAATATGTTTTTACTCAAGTCCCTGAGTTTGTTTAGGGCCCAACGATCCAATTCTTCCATTTCGTCATACTGGATGCTGTCAGTTGTATGATCAAAGTCATATAAATTACCCAACAGGTACCGGCAGGTATTCCGAATTCGCCGGTAGGCCTCTGTGATGCGTTGGAGAATTTCCTTTGAGAGACGAATGTTATTGCGATAGTCTTCCCCTGCAACCCAGAGTCTGAGGATTTCTGCTCCATACTTCTGAATGAGCTCCGCCGGAGCGATGACATTTCCTGATGATTTGTGCATGGCCTTGCCCGCACCATCCACCACAAAACCATGTGTCAAAACATTTTTGTATGGGGCCTCATTCCGAGTTCCCACTGAACATAAGAGGGAGCTGTGAAACCATCCCCTGTGTTGATCACTGCCTTCAAGATAAAGGTCCGAAGGGCTGTCAAGATATTCCCTTTTCTCCATTACAGCGGCAAAACTAACCCCGGAATCAAACCAGACATCCAGGATGTCCATCTCCCTTCTAAACCGTACTGAACCGCAACCGGGGCATGTGGTGGCGGGAGGAAGGAGATTTTCCGTTGATTCGGTAAACCATATGTCCGCACCGGATTCCTCAACCATACCGGCTACATGATCCACAATTTCTTGGGAAATAACCAGTTGGTCACATTCCTCACAGAAAAAGACCGTAATGGGGACCCCCCATAATCGCTGGCGGGAGATACACCAGTCCGGGCGGTTAGCGATCATATTATAAATGCGGTCCTGACCCCATGAAGGTATCCACGAAACCCTCTTAATGGCATCGAGCGCATTCTGACGGAGGTTGGTTTTTTCCATTGAAATGAACCACTGTTTGGTTGATCGAAAAATGACAGGGTTCTTGCAGCGCCAGCAATGTGGATATTCGTGTGTTAGCGCCTCTTCCTTGAGGAGGACACCGAGTTCCTCAAGTTTGTCATTGATTGCTCGATTGGCCTCGAATACCCCAAGACCGGCAAAATGCTCCACTTCAGGGGTGAATTTGCCTGAATCATCAACCGGTGAGTAGATATCCAGTGCGTACTGGATACCGGTTTCATAGTCTTCCCGGCCATGGCCCGGGGCGGTGTGAACACATCCGGTCCCCGCTTCAAGGGTAACGTAAGGGGCGAGGACAATCATTGACGGTCTATCATAAATGGGGTGTCTTGCCTCAAGGTTTTCAAGGTCCGCGGAGTTGATCTCTTGAACGACCTCGTATGATTTGATCCCAAAGGTGTCCATGCACACGTCCAGGAGGCCTTTGGCCAGAATCAGGACCTGATTGTCTTCTGTATCCACGGCCACGTATTCCAGGTCCGGATGAAGGGCGATGGCCAGGTTGGCGGGCAGGGTCCATGGGGTTGTTGTCCAGATTACCACGGAAACGTCTTTGCCTTTCAATGTGTCATAAGAGTTCCCCAGGTCGGAGATCATGGGGAATTTTACAAAGACCGAGGGCGATGTGTGTTCTTCATATTCAACCTCGGCTTCGGCAAGGGCTGTCTTGCAGGAAATGCACCAGTAGATGGGCTTCTTGCTTCTCACGAGGCTGCCGTTTAGTGCAAATTTGCCGAACTCTCTTATGATGGTTGCTTCGTAGGAAAAATTCATGGTCAGATAAGGGTTTTCCCATTCTCCCAGGACTCCGAGGCGTTTAAATTCGTTTCGCTGGATGTCGATGTATTTTTCGGCATACTTCCGACAATACTGTCTTATTTCTGCCTGGGACATTTTTGATTTGCGAGGACCCAGCTCTAGATCCACTCTGTGTTCAATGGGGAGACCGTGACAGTCCCATCCGGGAACATAAGGTGTGTCAAACCCGGCCATCTGCCTTGATTTGATAATGATGTCTTTTAGTATCTTATTGAAGGCCGTCCCCATATGTATGTTACCATTGGCGTAAGGGGGGCCATCATGAAACATATAGCGTTTCCGACCCTTGGAGGCCTGTCGAATTATCTCATAGAGGTTTATCTCCTCCCATCTGGCAAGGATCTCCGGTTCTTTTTTTATCAGGTTGGCCTTCATGGGGAATGACGTCTTGGGAAGGTTCAGGGTCTGTTTGTAGTCCATCAAATGTTCCTCCAAATCAATTTGTAACCAAAAAGAATATCAAAAAACAGTATCCAAGTCAAACGTATAATCTCAATTGAAACAGCCCGAACCTGTTTTGAAAGTATTTTTGTAAATTCTCAATAAGTTCGGACACCGTGGGGTTCAGCTGTTTCTTGAAGGCGCTCTCTAAACCAGTCGTCGTAGCGTGGCTGATATTTGGGGTTTTGACGAAAGCACGGAGAAGCCAATAAGGGTCATTAGGAGAAAACCTCAAATATCAGCCACTGCGAAAATGAGAAGTAAATACCCTTTGAGAGAGCGCCTTCAAGAAACACCCGAACCCCACCCCAATTGTGCTATTGTTTTTCCCGGACTTATTGAGAAGTTATGTATTTCCCTTGACTATTTTGAAGGCCGCAGTTAAATGGACGGGAATCTGTTTCAGATTTTAGTGGAATATGGGGAGGCGGAGGAGACAGAAATGGAGATCAAGCACAGGTATCGGGGCCAGGTATCGGGGCCAGGTATCGAGTAGGCGCCCTTTGGGAAGGGTCCCTCTATGTTTTGATGCCTAACTTCTCAATCATACCATGGACAAAGTTGAATATATAGTGCATCTGTTTGTCGTTGCAAAAACCGGGGCACGTGCACTGCATGCTGTTAAGGCTGCGAACAAATAGCTCCAGCTTGAGAAAATCAGAACCCAATTCTGCTGCAAATACATGGGGCTGACATTGTCTGTGTTCGAATTGGGTACT